>ERZ781273.117-NODE-117-length-60369-cov-9.196389_pt1 | contig 60369 bp, 63 predicted proteins | sample MGYA00375851_ERZ781273 | MGnify/ENA primary metagenome ERZ781273 (study PRJEB29790, sample SAMN03653692) | human gut metagenome | host: Homo sapiens | place: USA: Dallas, Texas | collected 2013-07-09 | study: EMG produced TPA metagenomics assembly of the Gut... | reverse complement strand
GAAAGGAACCTGCGAACAGATTCCTTTCCATTTTTTCCTTAAGTTTATGATGTTGAGTTGAACTGGTGGTTGCTAACTTAGCTGATATTGCAGTATTTTTTATGGGATAAAAAAGTGAATATTATACTACTTTGTAATTATTAACTATTATTTGACACAAGCCATCATTTAACAGCTAAAATTTGACATACTATATTTTATTATACCTACTCATGAATATAAATTCAAGGATATTATTGTGTAAAGAAAAAAGTGTATAAATCTGGAATATCTATAGGCTGCTGTTTTCGCTTTGGCGGTGTCGGCGGAAGGACTTCATTCATATAAGGTCCAATCATAGATACGGTATCTATAACTTCCATCCGGGATCTGATACTTCGATCCGCTGTTTTATCTAGTTCTATCGGAAGAATCACCTCAAAATGGCTTCCTTCTCCCAGTTTGCTCTCTACCTGAATGGTTCCGCCCATCATCTGGATGATATTGTGCGTGATCACCATTCTCTACCAAGTGTTCAAACTCTGTTTCATATTCCATCCATAATAAACTCATTTTCGGTCACTCCTCTTCCAAAACATTTTCATATAAAAAACGTCTTTCCTCAAACAGATGAAAAGACGTTTTTGCTCATATCATTATCTTATCAACAGGCATGGAGATGTTATCATTGGACGCAATAAGAGTGCTGTGCAAATTATATATTTCTCTAAACATGCGTCAATACCTCCTTGCTGACTTTTCTTATATATATTTATAAATGGTCATCTTTACTTTCTCAATATCCAAAGGTTTTGCCAGATGTGCATTCATTCCAGCAGCAATACATTTTTCAGCGTCCTCCTGAAAAGCATTTGCTGTCATGGCAATGATTGGAATTGTCTCAGCATCAGGATGTTTCAGTGACCGGATTGTTTTTGTCGCAGTAAGCCCATCCATTACAGGCATCATGATATCCATCAGAATTGCGTCAAAATAACCTTCCGGTTTCTCCTGAAACATCCTGACCGCCTGCAGTCCATCTTCTGCAACTGTCAGGTTTGCACCTTCATCAGACAACAGAGTTTTCGCAATTTCTGCGTTCAGTTCATTATCCTCCACCAGCAATAAGTTTAATCCACTAATATCCATCTGTGCTGCTGTTTTCTTTACTGTATCTGGTGCGGAAGCAAGTTTAAACGGAATTCTGATAATAAAAGTTGATCCGATTCCTTCTTCGCTTTTTATTTTAATTGTTCCGCCCATTTTTTCAATCAGGCCTTTTACAATCGACATTCCCAGTCCAATTCCCTGTTGTGTACTTCCAGAATCATTCCTTTCCTGCGAAAACGGCTCAAATATATGCTTCAGATATTCCTTACTCATGCCAATGCCTGTATCTGTGATCGTCCATTCATATGTCGTAATTCCATCCACTACTTCTGTATAATCCAACACCGTTATTATCTTGCCGCCAATCCGGTTATACTTAATACAGTTTCCATAAATATTAAGAAAAATCTGTCTCATATGCACCGGACTTCCATAAATAAAAGGATATCGAAGCCCTTCTTTTTTTGAACGGAACTGCATTTGAATTCCTCTGTCTTTTGCCCGCTGTTCTATGATAGTCAGAACATCCTGACTTAATTCATCAAAGTTGATGATTTCCTGCGTTAGCGGTACATTTCCATCTTCGATTTTGCTCATCTGAAGAATATCATTAATAAGTGACAATAGATAATCTGCGGCTACCTGCATTTTTCCGAAATTTTCCAGAACCAATTCACTGTCATCAAAATGCTTCTCAGCAATCTTCAGCAATCCGATAATGCCATTCAGTGGGGTTCTCATATCATGAGACATCCTGGAGAGAAAATCAGACTTGCTTTTATTTGCTTTCTTTTCACTTTCCAATGCAATTGATTTGTGCATGAAGTCATTTTTATCCAGCATGAGATTCCAATGTTCAATGGTTCCGTCTTCCTTTATTACTTTCTGTCCACGATCTTCGATGTATTTGTATGTGCCGTCCTTACAGCGTATCCGGTAAATAGTAGCATAATGATCGGAATGCGTATATTGATTTAATGCATCTGCAAGTCCGACCTTTACGTCATCTGGATGAGCAAGACCGATAATATTACCGCCAGAAGCGTCCATCAGTTCCTTCGGTGTTGCGTAACCGAGCATATTTGCAAATTGTTCTGAAACATATTTAAAAGAATATTCCGGGTCATCATTACTGATTTTGACACCGCCAGGGATGGATACGGTAAATAACTCCAGCTGACTTTGCAGTTTCTTCGTTAATTCCTCGATCATAGCCGTATGCTTTTTCTCTTCTTTCAGAAGCTTCGCATACTCTCTGTTTGATTTTTCCAGTGCCCTCTCTTTTTCCTCTAAGCGATAATGTTCTGTACGGTCAAGAACATAATTGACTGCAATGATATCTCCGGTTTCTTCTTCCCGGTACAGGGCCATGTGATCTTCTGCAAGCATGGGCTCAAAAGTAGCAGTCCTGGTCCAATATCGGAATGATATATGCCGTTCACCATTTTCAAAACGCTTTAACAGTCGTTCTCTGTCAAACTCGTGCAGAAAATCTTGAAGACCTTCTTCAGGTATGGTCAATGCCCATGCATCCACCAGACTCTGTAAGCTTGAATTTTCCGGCAAACCTAATTGTTCATTCAGATTATATTTTTTTCCATTAACTACCTGATACATGGAACCACGTACAATATTCTTTGTGAGATTGATCACGCAGTATCCATCGGCAATAGCAAATACCGACTCTTCCAAAAAACGGTTATTAATTATATCCTGACTCATACTTGTTTATCTCCCTGTAAATTCTCTGATACAGATTATATCCTTATCCAAATATATCCGTCAACAAAGAGTTTTTACATTGTAGAATGAAAATTTTCACGCTCATCAGTAGTATTTGCAGGATTTAAAAAACAGGAACATTTCATAAATTTCTCAGCTATATGGCAAGCCGGGAAGTCGGGAAAATAGCAATTCAGTAAATGTACTGAAAAAGAGTGGGGTGAGTGGGGATAGTTGCCAATATGGGGATGTTGGGGTAAAAGAAAAGCCATGGTTCGTGCCATGACCTTTCAAAAGAACATTTAATTTCCGCTTGCAACTCCGGCAAGTTTTACTGTCACATCATAAGTAGACGAATCATCTTCAACAGATTTTCCGTTGACGCAATCAGCGTCTGTTCCTTCCATCCAGATATACACATGAACGGCAATTCCATCATATCCTACATTTGTTGTATTTTTCTATTTTATAATGTCAAAATACCCGATAATTCCTATGCATACGTCTTTCTTCATAGGTGACCACAGCGTATGCAATTTCAGTTTATACATCTGACTATTATTTTCCAACGTCGCTTTTATCTGCACAGAGATTTCTTTATTTTGTACAGATGTCTGGTGTAACAAAACCCGAATAGATGCAGAAGATTCTTTAGAGCTGTAATTACATTTATAAATATGCCCCCGAATCCTATCTAAATATTAGGACATTTCAAGAAAAGCAGGAACTCTTCAAAGGAGTTTCCTGCTTATTTTTATTACCATTATTTTTTTACACCAATTAGTAATAGCCATCTATGATCAAACATGATTTGTGAATCTTTATTATATGGTGAAAAACCGGTTTTTCTACCGCCTTCCAATTCAGCTTTCATCAAATTTGTTATCTCTTCTTGCACATCTTCCGAAGTATCAGTCAGTTCCATCCAACTTTTTAGATTCACCGGCACCAGAGTAGTTTCTTCGCATTGCAGTGCAAAATCTTTCTTGAACATTTCTTCAAATTCTTCCCTGCTGAGGATTCTGGTATGAGAAGGATCACGCATATTTTCAATCTTATCATCAATTTCTCGTAAAGGCTCCTCGGCAGCTTCCATATCCCAGACCACCATCTTTCCCCCTTTTTTCAAGACACGTTTCATCTCTTCAAAAGGTTTCTCAGGATTGTCAAAATGATGGAAAGAAAGCCTTGTGATCACCAGGTCAAAGGTTTCGGGTTCGTATGGAAGTTTTTCGGCATTACCACTTTGAAAGTAAATATTTTCTATATGACTTTCTTCGGCAAGTCTGATTCCCTGTGCCAGCATTTCTTCCGTCATATCCAGACAGGTAATATCCTTTACATAAGGAGCCAGAGCCCTGCCACAAATACAGGTCCCGGCAGCTACTTCTAATGCATGTTCTTCTCCTGTTGCTGCGATTTTCTGAATCAGATAGTCTGTATATTCCACTTTTGACATATGATATGCTACAAATTTTTCAGCCTGTTTTTTGAATGACTGTCTGACTATATCATTATGATTCATTTCAAACGCCTCCTATCCTGTTCTTTGTTTTCTTATAATACCATAAAAACGGGATAAATGACTTAATATACAATATAAAATATATTATATTTAAAAAGAATATGTTAAAGCACAGTTTATGTCCAATAAAATACTGAACGGAGGAATATAAAATGGGTGATGCAAGTATTATTGCAAGACTGCTTGCTAATGGTCATGTTCAATACGGCTGGAGTGGAAATGGAGGGTATTTTAGCATGGTAGGAATTAGATTGCTATTATGGTATCAAGAGCCTAAAAATGTAGAATATCTATTTTCACTTGGGCAGACATCATTAATCGGAAAGATTGGAAGTGAAAAAGGCGGTTTTAACTGGTATGAAACTCATTGCCCTACAGGAGAGCCGTTCTGGCTAGCTAATACGGAAAGAATGATTTTTAGTAGAATAGTTCTATAAGCAACTGCTGATGATCGTCACAAATTGTTTTTGGGGAGTCCGTGGCAGTAGTTTGGGAAGCTGCTGTCAAAGTGACCAAAAAGATTTCTCTTAGTATACTGTCACCCCCAGCGGTTACAGATATAATTTTTATAAAATACATTAAGGGCAGACACCAAAAACCGAGGTCTTTGATGTCTGCCCTCTTGTAATTAGAATGAATCACCTGAAGACATATTTAGAATGGATTACTTGAAGCCGGGGCTTTTATTGAAGTGATCAGATCCATCCATTTATACATATACCAGTTTCCGTCCTTAGATGATTTATAAACATCGATCCATTTACCACTGTCAGAAGCCTTGCAATAGATAAAGGCTCTATACTGATCAGGAGATGGTATGGAAGGATTTGCCGGAATGTATATCTGATCTTCATCTACTACAGAATCCTGAGTTAATGTAATTGAATAAGGCTGTGAAGGTGTGTAGTCATTCGCCGGAGTTGCACCATTTAAGAATGCATTTCCAAGATAGAGATACTGTTTACTCTTTTTCATTTGCTCTGCTAATCTCTGCTTCTCATAAACAGATAACTGCTTATTGCATAAATATCCGATCATTTCTTCGCAATCTGTCTGATTTTCCGGTTTCCAGGTCCGAAGTGACATGACATAAAGAGCGAGCACCTTATATCTCCCATCATCACCGCTGATGTTATACTGCTTCAATTCTTCCACGTTTGTTGGAATTGTGCTGAAAGTATAGGTATAAGTATTCAGAGGAATCTCAATCACTACAGATTCGCCAGCTTCATTCTTGACTGACCGCTGCCCTTTTATAACTGCTTTCGAAAGAACTGGTTCAGTCTGAGGCTTTGTTTCCATGGTAACTGTAACTGTGCATGTAAGAACAATCCCTGCATCTACTTTGATTTCTGTTGTTCCAACATTAATTGCATGTACCTTTCCCTGACTGTCTACCTCTGCAATATTCTTGTTTGAACTGGTCCATACGGGCAGATGCTTAGGATCCTGTACGCTAAGCTGATAATATTCACCTTTACGCATGCTTAAAGATGTTGCACTTAGTACTGGTGTTTTTGCTGGAGCTGTGGTAGGTGTTGCTGTAGGCTCTGCCGGCGGATTTACCGGAGCAGAAGGTGTTGTAGGTGCTGGCTTTGCAGGTGCTTTTTTACTCTTAACAGTAACCTTACACTTGTATGTTTTTTTGCCAACCTTAGCTTTAATATATGCAGTTCCTTTTTTCTTTGCTGTAACGACACCCTTTTTATTGACAGTTGCCACTGATTTCTTTGTGGAGGACCATTTCACTTTCTTTTTTGTGCCTTTTACCTTTAAACGGTATTTCTTGCCCTGGGTCAAGGTAAGCTTTGTTTTGTTCAGTTTGATCTTCGCGGCACTTACAGATGTGGTATCCACTGCCAGACACATTACTACAAGTAAGAATGTAGTAAGCAGTACGCTGGCTTTTTTTAATGATTTTTTACCATTTCTCATAAGCATTTTCTCCTTCCTTATAAGCAATACTGTCCTTTTTATTCTTATTATACATAGTTGCTTCTGATTTGCACTAGCACTTCTGACAGTAATCGAAAAGGATTATAAAAATGCTGCTATGCATATATCATTTATTCATCTGCCTGCTCTGCCAATTTATTTCCTCTACAACGTATAACAATCATATCGAATCGCTTTTCCGCTTAACGTATAAGAAGGCTTCCTTCCTGCCAGAAAATCACTTTTCAGCGGTCGTTTTACAATGATCTTATCCGGGTCTGCGCTGATAGCGGCGTCGAAAAGGTCGGTCTCTTGGGAGCATGGGGGCTCCAGCTTCTGGATGAGCTGCAGTTTTTTGTTGATCAGGCTGGACTTTTGTCTTGCGGGGAACATGGGATCCAGGTATATGACGTCTACAGGATCCAGGAGTGCGGGCATTAATTCCACGCTGTTGCCTTCTGTCAGTTTCATGCGGGCAGCGATCTCTTTCAATACGGGATGCTTCTTTGCCCGGCGCAGGGCATCCTTTAAAAGAACAGCAATCACTGGATTCTGCTCATACAGAGTTACCTCATACCCCTGGGCTGCCAGAAGAAATCCATCCTCTCCCATACCTGCTGTGGCATCTATTGCCTTGCGCCCTGGCTTTTCTGATTTGGAAGCCCGTACCAGCATTTCATGCTGTAATCTTCCGTTGGTCACCCGGTGAAGCATATTTTCGAAATCCCCCTGATAAGCCAGACCATATCCGGTTAAAGAAACACCTTTGGAATTAAAAAGCACCGTCAGGTGCTCTCCCGGCTTTTCAGAGATTGGGGTATTTGTGCGCCTGGAAAAAGCTTCAGCCATATCTCTTGCGCCACCTTTTTCAAGGCAAACTACAATTTTCTCACTCATGTTCTCTTCTCTTTCTTTGTATCATATAAGTATTATAATTGTTGGCTTCTTTCATTACATTTTCTCAATCAGCTTGGAGTACACATGTTCTACAAACCATGGTTCTGTAGATTTCTTCAGCGCTTCTTCAGGGGAAAACCAGGCGACACCGCTGTTCTCGTCGGCTTTTATGGAGACAGCTTCCTCAGAATCTGCTTCCAGCAGATATGTTACATTCAGATGTAAATGGCTGGACACATATTTGCCCTTTTTCACATGTCCATCTACTGTAAGGGATTCCAAAGAAAAAATCTCCTCAGATACAGGACTGACATGGGAAATCCCCGCTTCCTCTTTCACTTCCCGAAGGGCAACTGCAAGTAAATCTGTCTCCCCGTCCGCATGTCCTCCCAGCCAGGACCAGGAATTATAAATATTGTGATAGACCATGAGAATTTTGCTTTTATCCTGATTTACCACCCAGGCAGAAGCAGTCATATGTGCTACCGTGTTTTCTCTGGAAAAAGCATTGGTATTATTTCTGATCCAGTTCAGAATAAGCTGCTTATCCGTCTCTTCTTGTTCATTGAACGGGGTATAATACTCAATTTGGTTAAGTAGTTCCTGTCTGTTCATTATAGAGTGCTCCTTTTTATTGGTCTTATACAATAGTATAACATAAGCAGATATTTATTTACACCTGAAAAGGAAGTATCTTTGTTATTCAAAATGCTGTTTAGCGTTTTCAAGATTGGTCTTTCCATTTATCTTTAGCAACACCTTTGTTACAGTCAGCGCAGTGCCAGATTCGCTGCACAGAATTCTTGCCTGGGAGAGCGGGATATAGATCTGATTATCTTCTCCGGGGAGTATTGCAGCAACTTTACAGGGAAGACAGGACACTGGTGAAATATTATTCCCGGGATTGTCCATAGCCGTGAAACTACTGCTGGAAACGGAACTGCTGTATTCAGTAGAATTTTTATTTGAATCGATACTGTCTAAGCAGTGCTGCTGTGTCACTCCACAGATTGCCTGGATAGCTGTCCTTCATGCACAGCACAGAAGTAAACAAAAGCATAAAACATGTATATAAAATCGTTACGAATGTAATATAGACAAACTGGCCTAAGAGCCATTTCTTCTTGGTGGTACGGATCAGCTGATAAGGAGTGACTGGTGTCATTTTCGGCAGGTCGGAGAACAGCAAAAGCAAAAGCATGGAACTTAGAAGCACTGCTGTTCCATCCCCGAAGGTCCACAGGAACGGTTCAATTGCCTGTACAGGCGTATTGTAGTTATCCATAACAACCATGATTCTTCCTGTAAGCAGAAAACTGAGCACAAATTCCAGAAAGAATGTAAAAATCACTTTGGGATTTCGGAAAAAGCCGAAGAAATTGTAGCGTACAATTCCAAGTGTCTGCTTCATATCAGTATCCCAGACTACGGTCTATAATACTTCCGTCTACTGCATTGATGGTAAGAAAGCTCCAGGTAGGCCAATCTGTCGTATCTGAGTAGGTTTCGCCATCATATTCGGAGTCAATCTTGCGGGATCCGAAGAAATCCCAGACAGGAACCAGAAGACCGGTATGGGCATCTGTGGATGGCTCATAAATTCTGGCATAGCCAAGAACGATACGGTCAATATTGAATACCCTGGAATTTTCATAGGTAAGGTTGTCCGCGTTGGTGACGATCATCATTTTTTCGTAGATATTCATGATCTCGCTGAATGGAAGCAGGCTTAAATTCTCAGTCTTAGTTTCTCCGATGGTGTATGGATTGCAATAAGTCATGCTGTCGATTCCGTCTGCATTTACATAAAAATAAAGGTTTTCGTAAGCCCAGGTTTCCATAGTACTGTCCATGTCTTCAAGCGCTCCACCTGCATCCATGGTATAGGTAAGCGGAGTTCCATTTATGGTACGGCTGTAGTAGATAACATAACCACTTCCGAGATAACTGGAGTTATCATCTGTTCCAATGGACGTCTGAATCGCATAATCCCATCCGCATTGGTTTAAATCGTCAAGGCCCATGGCATCTGCTTTTTCCTGGGCTAATTTTTTCGCGTCATCCAACGAAATTCCAATAGATTTTTCGGTAGGTTTTTCATATGGACTGCTGCTGGAATAATCGGACCAGACAGCGTCAGAAGGGATTTCTTTACCGTCTTTTTGGGCTATCTTCTGGATTCTTACTTCCAAAGAATAGGCTCCCCAGGAAGAGGTACGATAAGAATATTGGGAGCCGTCATCTAACTGGGCGATACCGGTAAAAGCATTGTCTTCCATAACTTCACCAGTATTGCTGTATGTCTGTACTCCCACGGCAGGTCTTCCTTCTACCAGATTTCTAGTCTCAGGTGCAGATTCATACTGGTTTTCCCAATAATCAATGTCATCGTAAATATCATATATGAGATTGCCATTATCATCGGTTCCCCAATTATTAGGATCCAGATTTCCGTTGGCAACATCTTCTTTTAATTCGTCGATTTTTTTCTTGATCTCATCCTTTGTCTGTACATAATAGCTGTCTGCAGTGTAAATCTTCGCATTTGAGAAAAAGGCATCTGTGATACCATCAAGAAGATCCTGTGTGACTGCAGCTGGTGTAACAGAAATTGCAGATATCTTTTCCACATCTGGTATTTCTACTGCCGCATCCGTATTTACCACAAGCTTGGATGTGTCGTCTGTTACTTGACTTTTGTAAGTCTCAGGCGCATTGATCAGGTCGCGGATAGTGGTTCTGGCAGCTGAGGCATTATCCGGGTGAACGTCAGTGGAGGCAGCAGTATCACTTGTACCAGTACTTTCAGAAGCAGTTGTCTGATCAGCGGAGGAGGCATTTCCTGCCATATTGACATCCTTGTCATCCGCTTCTTTGTAAGAATCCAGTGCTTTATTTCCCTTCTGCCTTACAAGGGAAGATTCTGGTGTCTGTGCACATCCCGCTAACATTCCCATGCAGAGAGTAAGTCCAATCATTCTTTCTATATTCTTTCTCATTTGTTTGAAGTCTCCCTTTCGATGTTTGAACATAACCGGAGATTTAGGGGAACGGGTGTTTGATATTGCTCATAGTAATCACCGGTCATGTTCTGATATAGATTATAGTACTTGGAATTACACCAAATCTTCCGTAAATTGTAACTGAATTGTAATCTGGCAAGAATTTCTTTACCATTCAATGAATACACAGGTTCCCTTTCCTATTTCACTTTCAATTTTCATTTGAAATCCATGTATATCCGCGATTTTTTTACAAAGTGCAAGTCCCAGACCCACACTTCCATTCGCCCGGGAACGGGATTTGTCAACCATATAAAATGCCTCTGTCACTTTATCAAGATCTTCAGCTGGGATTCCTTTGCCAAAATCCTGGACCATCAGTTTCTCAGCCGTCGCTTCCAGTATGAGTCTGGAATTGTCAGCGGAGGCTTTTACTGCGTTGTCAATAAAATTGTTTACCAGACTTAACATAAGATCTTTGTCAAAGTTTTTCTTCAGATCAGCAGGTTCACACTGAAGTTCCAGACAGATATTCTTCTCTTTCAGACGGCAGAGGTTAAGCTGTCTGGAATCCTCCAGAAAAGATTTCACTGAATTTTCTGTTGGGGCAAAACGTGCCTCCCCAGTTTCATATAATCCGGTAAGTTCCAGCATTTTTACCGAAAGTCGGGACAGCCTGCGGCATTCACTGGAAATATAGGAGAGAGCTCTCTCCTGCTGCTGTCTTTGCAGGCGCACTGTGAGAAGGGTATCTGCATATCCCAGGATAGAGGTCATAGGTGTTTTCAGCTCATGGGCAAGACTTCCCATTAACTGTCGTTGTGTATGGTTTACAGTGGAAAGGCATTCAATCTGTTCTTTAACCTTGGAGGACATCTGATTAAAGCTTTTGCCAACCTGCGCCAGTTCCGTATCTCCTTCCGCAGGAACTTGTATATCATAGTTGCCTTCAGATACAGAAACCGCAGCTTCCCTTAATTTTGTAAGGGGTGCCATAATTTTCCGCAGGCTGAAAAAAAGAATTGTTCCGGTTAACAGAAGAAGAACCAGCGTCAACATACCCGCCTGATAAAAAAGGATCCTGTTACTCTCCAGAACATCAGAAACGTCTTTATAAGTGACAATCTGATAATTCAGATTTGTAGTTGACTCTGTGGAGGAATAAAAAAAAAGCAACAGTGTTTTACCGTCGGCTTTGCTAATAAGGGGATCACAGATATAAGTATCCGCGTCATACCATTTTCCGTGTAATTCCACTTCTCCCAGTTGTTCCTGGATTCCCTGAACATCGAAGTCATAGGCGGTACCGTTGTAAAGTTCTTCATCATTCTGATATAGAACAGCACTGTCATGGAAAATCTGTCGGAAAGCGTAGATAAGAATTCGGTTTCGGACTTTCTCATCGGAATTAGCGGACTGACTGCTTGTAAGTCTTAATTTCTCCTCAAATTGTAAAAGATTATTCTGAAATTTGGTATATTCATAGTTATTGATATACTGAATACTCTGATTCTTCCAGCGATATGAAGTATAGAAAAAAACAGCGGAGGATAAAATCAGGATCACGCAGACCACCTGTAAAAAGATTTTTGTAAAAAGCTTCAAAATTCCACCTCCAGTCGGTATCCAATGCGGGGAATGGTTTTGATCCTGTTCTGCCAGCCCAGCTTCTTGCGGATACGTCCCACATGTGCATCTACTGTTCTTGTTTCTCCTTCGAATTCTACGCCCCAGAGACCGGCCAGAAGCTGCTCTCTTGTAAGAGCTTTATTGGGATTGCGGACGAACATCATAAGGCAGTTGTATTCCATTGGTTTCAGGTAAATTTCCTCTCCATTTCTGGTAACGGTATGGCTTATGGTGTCTATGGTAATATTGTTAATCTGTATCTGCTCCTGTAAATTTCCATGACGTTCCAGTACTTTCTCCAGGCGGACCATCACTTCCAGCATCTCGAAGGGCTTTACAATATAGTCTTCGGCACCTTCTTTAAGGCCTTTTACTTTGCTTGTGATGTCGGCTCTGGCGGTGAGAAAAATGACGGGAATGCCGTAGTGATTCAGTTCTGGTAAAAGGGTATATCCATCTTTTCCAGGGAGCATAATATCTACAAGGGCGCACTGGAACTCATGATCCCAGGCAATTCCTTCGCTGGCGTCATTGCCGTCCAGGTAGCTTACGGTCTGGTAGCCGGTGACTTCCAGGTTCATGCAAAGTAAGTTATTGATTGCTGGTTCATCTTCTATTACAAGTATTCTGGCTTTCATTTCGGGTCCTTTCTTGTATACTCTGAAAAATAATCCTTATTTGATGTACTGGTTCTATTATACATGTTTTGGTAGTGATAAATGTAACCATATTGTAAAAAGCAGATATAGGGAAAAGTTGTGTGCGTTATTGATGGAAATGTGGCAAACTTTAAAGCTTTGTAGATATGGAGGCAGTCCTTATACAATCGCCCCACCTGAGATGGGTGGGGCGATTAAAAAATTATAGTATTTATTCAGCAGGTATTATTTCGCGAAGTGGTAACTGAGAAGTACAGAACAGTTACAAATTATTTACATGGAAATCAGTCCAAATGCATTTGCTACAGAGCTAAGCAGGATAATTGCTGCAAATATCGGGCAGAGGTATTTGATCATAAAGTTAAAAATCTTTTTCCTGCGGAAAGTTCCGCCTTCAGCTACTACTTCCTCCTCAATCTTTTCCACTCCCACTTTTCTGGAAATTAAAAGACAGGTTGCAAGTGCGGCAATTGGCATCATTACAGAATTGGTGAGGAAATCAAAGAAATCCAGAAACTGCATTCCAATGATTTTTACAAAGCCAAGCGGTCCATATCCAAGGGAAGAAAGAGTTCCAAGAAGAATCATGATCACACCAACAATAACGGTTGCTTTCTTTCTGTGCCATCTCAGTTCGTCCTGGAAGGTAGATACAGCGCTCTCCGTCAGGGCAATAGAGCTGGTAAGAGCTGCGCACAGCACCAGTACAAAGAACAGAATCCCAATGGGAGTTCCCAACCCCATACTGGCAAATACCTTTGGAATGGTGATGAACATAAGCGCCGGTCCTGCCTGTAAAGTATCCGGATCTCCACCGGAGAATGCAAACACAGCCGGAATGATCATCAGACCTGCCATAATGGCAATTGCAGTGTCAAACACTTCTACATTCTTGGTGGAACCTTCGATAGATACGTCCTTTTTCATATAAGAGCCAAAGGTTACCAGAATTCCCATGGCAATAGACAGGGAATAAAACATCTGACCCATGGCGGCTACCACTGTCATCCAGGAGAAATTCTCAATATTTGGTACCAGGAAATATTTCACTCCTGCAAGGGCACCTGGTCTTGTAACAGAGTAAACAGTAATAAGCACAGATAAAAATACCAGAACCGGCATCATAAATTTGGAAACGCGCTCTACTCCGTTTCGGACTCCTGCATATATGATTGCAACTGTTAAAAATGCAAAAATAAGGAAACAGACCTCTGTGGAGGTACCATTCGAAATAAACTCAGAAAAATATCCGTCTTCTGCCAGCTTCTGGCTGTTACCTTTTATATATTCGATCAGATATTTGATAACCCATCCGCCGATAACGGAATAGTATGGCACGATCAGGACTGGAATGATGGCATTGATCCAGCCACCAAAGGACAGCCATTTAGACTTGCCAAATTTTCCAAAAGCACCTACCGGACTTTTTCTTGTCATTCGGCCAAGGGCGGTTTCGGCGACAATCATGGAGTAGCCAAAAGTAAGTGCCAGAATAATGTAAATCAGTAAAAATATTCCACCGCCGTATTTTGCCGCAAGGTAAGGAAATCGCCATATATTTCCCAGTCCGACGGAAGCTCCGGCAGCAGACAGTACAAATCCCAGTTTACCGGAAAAAGTACTTCGTTCATGATGATGTTTTTCCATAAATTTTTCCTTCCAAATTCGTAAAATTTGTTTTTGCTTTTTATAAACTCCAACTCTTATGATGATAACATGGTTTTGTGTTAAAGGCAAACAATATATATAAAATAACAGCAATAACAAATAATACAAAAACGAGGGAGAAATTATTGATTTTAACAAAATAAGATCTTATAATTAAGATTATCAATTAACATATATATGTTATGGAGGGTGCGGATTATGAATGAAGAATTGTTTAACGAAGCAACGAAATCAAATGTTCTCACAAAGAAACTGATCGACCAGCTTCTTGAGAGCATGACCTACAGCAGCATTTCCTTTATCAACTGGACCATTGAGACTTTGTCTCTGATCAAGGCGCGTCTGCAGCGCGGAGACCGGATTACAGACGAAGTCAGCGGAGAGGTTTATACCTTATACTCTTTCCAGCAGTTTGTGGAGAAGAATTTTTCTACTTATATAGCAAGCCAGGTATTTAAAGAGACTTCTAAGCCGGAGAAAATTTACTTCTCTCTGAAACCGTGTGAAGAGGGATACAGTCTGGTTGCTGCTGATTCTGACAGTAATAAAACCTACTCCTGGATCTCAAGCCTGAGTAAACGTTTCTCATTGGTAGAAATGATCGCCACAGGAATTGTATATGTGAAAGATACACGTACGAATACTTATCAGCCATTTATTTCCGGAAATGGCAAATATTGTAAGTATGATAAAGAGAAGGGAATTCTTGTAGAAATTTAATTATATTAACTGCCAGAGCGTGTTTGAAAAGGGCTTTCTGCAAAAGCTCCCGCAAAGTGGGGCGTGCAGATTACGGGAATGATTTATCAAATACGCTTTAGGGTATCAGACATAACAGACGGACACAGATCGCAAGGACTGCTTTTCTGAAATTTCAGAAAAGCAGTCCTTGCAATCTGTGTCTATTTTATTACATTCTAAGTTTTTTATGAAACTCCCGAATAGTATCATTGCTGTTAAAAATAAACATTCCTGCAAATACCAGCAGGCTGATTCCTGTGCATACCACAGATGGGTATGGAAAACGGATCAGGTGAAGAAACATAAGGATCAGCGGTACGAGACCAGCAAAAGCAGCCTGAACAAGATAAAACAGATACTCTTCTTTTTCCAGCTTTTGTACTTTTACGATCACGGGTATAGAGCCAAGTACTGCAAGAGCGCCAAATGGAAGGACAAAATCCAGAGACCAGCCATGCCATCCGGTATATTTGTCCCACAGAACAGCGATAACAGTTACCAGGATCAACTGTATGATCTCGTTTTTTAAGATATTCCTCCGTTTGGCATAAGCAACTGCTACGATCAGCCATCCGCAAAGACAGCCAGCTGCGGCGAACCAGAACCAGTCCAGTTTTTCCCGTGTAAGGTAATTGATCATGCCGCAGAGAATTGCTGCTGCAATACAGACAAAATTGAAAACCTGCACGATTCTCTGCTCCTCCTTTTTCTCTTTCAGGGAACAGCCGGGGAAATTATTGGTTTTTTCTGTATAAGGAATTTCTTCTTTTTTCAGCATGTTCAGAAAATTTCGCTGAATATTATCCTTGGGAAGCTTGGAGGTAAATCCAAGAACCATTTCGTTTTCGTAAGAACAGGAACAAAGCTGCATGGAGTTGGTACTTGCGAAAATTCCGAAACGGTCAATGTACTGGTTATACTCCTTTGGAAAACGAAGAATTCCAATATTGGAATAAACAGCCGTAATGCTTCTAGAGCTTAGGTTTGCTCCAAGCATAAGGAAATATTTCTTTATTTCCAGGGGAACTGCACGGATGACCGGATTTTTCTCTAGACGGACATAGCTATTCATATGTCTGGCAATTTTCTCTTCTACCAGTTCCGCGGCAAACTGCTCTTTCACGTGAGCCAGAATTTCTGTAAAATCAGAAGTTTGGGAAAAATCATGTCCCACTTCTATCCAGCCAAAAAAATTTGCCATAGACTGTGAGGGAAAATAATTCCGCAGATTTACAGGAACCATAAGGGCAATGGGGCGATTTTGCCTGCTCTTGGGAATTTCCTCATGGATGGAACAAAGAAACATGGCTGTGATCAGAATGGTTATGGAGACACCGTATTCTTTTGCTTTTGCATGAAGCTCTTTTACCGGAAGTACAATCTCTGTAATATGCATATCCTCATGAAGCAGCCGTTCTCCCGGAAGTCTGACAGCGCGAGGTTTTTTCTCAGAATTTCCGGGAATATCCGAGGAATAATACTGGGAAAAGCTATCCTCCTCCTGATCACCGGGGGTGCTCATATCCGTGACTGGAAGAGAAGGCAGATCCTGTTTCGGGTGAGCCTTTTTCAGATAATTGCTTACTAGTTCCTGGAGAAAATGCATTGCCCCGGTACCATCTGTCAGTGCATGGAAAACTTCAAAATTGATTCTTTTTTCATAATAGCTGACCTGGAAAAGAAGATTCTTTTTGTCCGGAATATACAGCCTGCTGCATGGAGGCTTCTTCTCTTCCTTTACAATTGGACGAATATCCCTGTGTTCCAGGTAGAACCAGAATAATCCTTTTCGGAGAACCATCTGAAACAGAGGATATTTTTCCATGGTTTTTTCAAGAGCGGCCTGGAGAAGCTCCGGTTTTACATTTTCCTTTAGTTCACAGTAAAAACGAAATACTCTGGTATCATTTTTGCCAGTTACCAGAGGAAAAGCAAGGGCCGCGTTATCCAGTTTTCTCCAGTTCGAATATCCTTCTTTCAATTTTCACACTTCCCTTTTTAAGAATTCGTTCATATAAGAAAAACTTTCCTGCACATGGAAAAAGCGGATTCCAAGAGCAAAAAAGCCGTGAAGTGCATCTTTGATCCGGTGTACTTCTACATAATTACCAGCCTCTGCCAGTTTTTTTCCATAATCTTCGCCTTCATCACGAAGAGGATCAAACTCTGCTGTGAGAATCAGGGTTTCTGGCATATTAGAAAAATCTCTTGCCAGAAGAGGTGCAAAATAAGGGTTGACCCGATCCTCCGGACAGCTCTCATACAGATTCAGATAATCCTGCATTTTCACTGCAGTAAGCAGGTAGTCGGTGCCGTTCTTTTGCACAGAGGCATAGGGAGATGCGGTTGTATAGGTATTATATAAGGCTGGATAAATAAGAATCTGCCGGAATACCTGAAAGTCGCCCTTGTCTCTTGCCATAAGAGCAACTGCGGCTGCAAGATTTCCTCCGGCACTGTCACCCATGATAGTGATTTTACGGGGATCAGTATTCAGGATCAGCTTATTGGTGTAAAGCGCTTTCGCTGCTGCATAACAGTCCATCAGAGCCGTTGGAAAACGATATTCAGGAGCAAGCCTGTATTCCACGGATACTACAATATGACCGGTAGACTGGGACATTCTGGCACATACACGGTTATAGGTATCCACACTTTCTGTCACCCATCCTCCGCCATGAAAAAATAGAAGAACTGGAAAAGTATGGCCTTTTTCCACCCCGTTTGTCATGGCTTCTTCAGTAGGAAAATAAATCCGCAGAGGGATTTCGTAGTCCTCGTTGAAAATCTGGATATCCATTTTTTTCAGAAAAATATTCATGGCATCCAGCTTCTTAATGTCCACCAGTCTGCGGGAGGATTCCACTTCGATATTGCCGTAGGAAAGGGTGTGGAGAATTGCTCGCATGGTTTTGGAAATCATGGCCTGTATTCCTTTCTGGTTTTAAAATCAAGCTTCATCAGACCGTTCTGTTATGGAAAAATCAGTCTTCTGCATTAGCTGGCAGGCATCAGATAGAACGGAAGCCTTTTCCAATGATCTCGCTGCTGTTTACAATGGTAATAAATGCATGGGGATCAATCTGTCTTAAATGAATACGAAGACGGTTGGTCTCGCTTCGGGTAAGCACAGTCATCATTACCTTCTGCTCCTTCTTGGTATAGATGCCAAAGGCCTTCTGCTCTGTGGCAGAACGATGCAGGTCATTGATGATGAACTCTTCTACCTGCTCCGGATATTTGCTAATGATCGTACATACCTTTCTCAGATTCAGACTCTCAATAGCACTGTCTACTACAGTGCATTTCAGGATCATTCCAAGAATACAGTAAAGTCCGGTCTGGGCACCGTAAAGGTAAGCAGCGATCAGTACGATTCCCAGGTCGCTGACCAAAAGGGCACGCCCGATCTCAAGGCTGGTATATTTGTGCAAAATCATTGCCACAATATCAGTACCACCAGTGGAGGCACCGACATTAAATACCATAGCAGCTCCCACTGCTGGGAGAATAACTGCAAAACACAGCTCCAGGAACACGTCATGTGTAAGTGGCGAACTAAGGGGATAAATAGCTTCACAGGCACTTACATAGAAAGACAGGGCAAAAGAGGAATAGACAGTCCAGCCCATGGAGCGGATTCCAAGGAAGAAAAATCCAAGTACAACAAGTGCTGCATTGACGATCCACATAAATGCACCTACATTCCATTTCGGAAATAAGGTAGAAAGGATAATAGACAGACCAGATGTACCACCAAATGCGAAATGGTTGGGTGTTTTAAAAATAGCAATTCCAACCGCTGTAAAAATCAATCCCAGATTTAGAATGATAAAGAACATCAGGTTGTCTTTTGTAAATATATTCTTTTTCATAAAACGAGTCCTCTCCTTCTTTCAGTGAACTCAGTATAACGTAAAAAATGAGTCCTGTAAAGAAACGGATTCAAAGAATCCCGCAAGGCAGAATTATACAAATTCTGCCTTCCCGCTCTTCTTCGCTGCATCTATAAGCTCTCCTAACCGCTTATTGCAGCTTCCAACCGGCACAGCCGTGCAGATTATCCTCTCACAGCTTTCCATGGCTTTTTGCGCTTTCAGGAAGGCTTCTTCGCTGATTTCCATGAAGGGTTCTTCCGTGATCACCTTTGAAGCCAATAGTCTTGCCAGGCGGTAATCCACGTCATTGGTGTAAAGAATACCTGCAATAAAAGGTGTATGCTCTTTCTGCAGCTGACGGAATATGGGAATACCAGTGCCGTTTCCACAGATTACGAAAGTTTTCGCTTCTCCGTCTGGTTTCGGAAGCTCAATACTTCCAAACAGGGGATCAAAAAATCCATTGTTGATCTCATACAGCTCCTTGATCATGTTCTCTTCAAAAATATCTTCCGGCTTTCCAAAATGAGAAATAGTATCTCCCTTTACGCAGATGATCTTATCTGCAATTTTCTGTGCCAGATCAATTTCGTGAAGAGACATGATAACTGTGATCTGCTTCTTTTTTGCCATATCCCGAAGAATGGATAAAAGATCCAGCTTATGTTTGATATCAAGGAAAGAGGTTGGCTCATCCAGAATAATAATATCCGGTTCCTGGCAGATCGCACGGGCAAGAAGCACTCTCTGACGCTGGCCGTCGCTGATGTTGTTAAAGTCACGACTGCCAAGCGATTCCGCGTGCACCGCTCTCATGGCTTCCTCTACCTTTTCCTCATCCTCTCTGGAAAGAATACCGAGTCTGCCTGTATAAGGGTAGCGTCCGGTTGCCACAATATCATGACAGGTCATAAGCTCCGGACGCATTCGTTCCGTAAGAACTACTGCCATGCGTGTGGAAAGCTCTTTATAGGAAAAAGAATTCAGATTGCGATCATCAAAGTAAACTTTTCCACCAATGATCTGCAGCTGTCTTGTGATACTTTTCAGAATCGTAGATTTACCAGAACCATTTGGACCAATGAGGGTTACAATCTCCCCTTTTTTAATTCCAATACAGATATCATGAATTAAGGCCTTTTTGTCATAACCGACAGAAAGGTTATCCATATGAAAATAGTAATTATCCATTTCAGTTTCCTCTCTTCTTCCGCAACATCATGAAAATAACAACAGGTGCTCCAAAGATGGAGGTAACGGTACTGATATTCAGCTCCAGAGGGGCAAAAGCCATTCTGGCAATCAGGTCACACATCATACAGAAAACTGCACCGCCCAGGAATGTTCCCGGAATGATTATAAGTGGTCTGGATGTGCCGAAGCTTCTTTTCATCAGAAATGGGACTGCAATTCCAACGAAAGAAATCGGTCCTGCAAAAGCAGTTACAGTTGCTGATAAAATACTGGAAAGCAAAATCAATGCAACACGGAAGAATTTGATATTTACGCCCATGCTTTGTGCATAAGCTTCTCCCAGCTGATAAGCACCGATGGGCTTTGACAGCAGGAAGGTCAAGGCCAGGGTAATTCCTACCACCACACAGGAAATGTAAACGTTACTCCAGCTCATACCGGAGAAGCTTCCCTGTGACCATCCGTGAAGATTTACAATATCGGAATCATCTGCAAAAGTTACCACAAAATCAGTTACTGCAGAACAGATATAGCCAATCATGATTCCGGCAACCAGAAGGGTGGCCATGTGCTTGATCCTTTTTGAAATCAGAAGAATAAAACCTATGGAAATCAGGGAACCAATAAAAGCTGCAATGATCAGAGTGTAAGAAGTTACGTTTACGGCTCTGCCAAGATAATAAATCATGGTAAGAGCTACTACCATTTTCGCACCGGAAGAAATTCCCAGAACAAAAGGTCCTGCAATGGGATTTTCAAAAAAGGTCTGGAGAAGAAAACCAGATAGGGATAAGGCACCTCCAAGAATGGCAGCCATCAGGATCCTGGGAAGACGGATTTTCCAGATGATGCTGTATTCTTTTGTATCTGTGGCTTTTTTCAGCAGGATATCTATGATCTCAGACAGAGAAATATGAACATTTCCTGTGTTGATATTCAAAACTGTGATCAGGCCAAAGGCCAGGATCAGCAGAATGAAAACCATAGCGTAACGAGATCGTCTCTTAAAATTTTCCATGTGGAAGCTGGTTCCAGCGGATTGATTGCTCATTTTATTTTTCTCCATTTTTGTTTCATTTACAACAGAACCTGCTGTCAGCTCAGCTTATGAAGAAAAGTCATATCCTCTTCACTTCCGCCGGTAAGCATCAGGTTCAGATCTGTGATCAGTTCACCAATTGTATCTGTATGCTGGTACATGGAATCATCAGTTACCCAGACATTTCCCTCTTTTACGGCTTTAAAATCAGCCATCAGACTTTCTTTTGCAAGAAGATCGTCTATGCTTTTTACAGACGCATCAATACTGGAGTTGTAGATCAGATAATCTGCATCTGACGCAGTATTATAGAATTCCTCCATGGTAATGGCAACGGAAGTTTTTCCACTGTCATCCTGAAGATCTGCGAATGCATTTCTTCCACCGGCAATCTCGATCATGCTGGAAATATAATCTTTAGGATTACGTACTACAGGAGAACCGCTGGTATTGATGTAGAAAAATGCAACTGTTTTTTCTGTATTTGTAAAGTCCTTTAGCTTCTCAATAACCTGTGCCTGCTGGTCAAAGAAGGTCTTTGCCTCCTCTTCTTTGTTCATCATTGCGCCATAAAGCTTGATCCACTCTGTACGTCCAAGGGGCTGGCTCTCATAGCTGGAGCGATCGGTGAAAACAGGAATTCCAAGAGTTTCGATCATCTCCTGTACCTTCGGTGCATGAAGGATCATGGTAGACTCTATTGCAAGATCACAGTCGTCACCTACCAGAAGCTCGTAATCCGGTTCATCGTATTTTCCCGCAAAGGTCATTTCGCCGTTATTGATAGCATCAGCTGCTGACTGGATATACCAACCGGAAGCATCAAGACCTGACAGCTTGATGGAGTCTACACTTCCGATTGCATCGAACAATGCCATCGGGGAAGTGGCTGCCATGTAGATGGTGTCAAGTGGCTGCTGAAGGATCTGGATTTCAGGATCCAGATCATCAGGTGCCTCTTTGCCCTCTGGGACGATCAGATATCTGGCATCATCATGGATGTCCAGAAGTTTGTAACCGTCATTGTAATAATACACGTCAAAGCATTCTGCAAAAGACAGATCCATGGCGGATTCATAGGTCAGACCTGCAATTTCAGGTGCAGCACTTTTTTCTGATGTGTCAGAAGAAGTCTCCCCGGAAGCATCTGCTTCCAGGTTCTCCTCTTCTGCCCATACCGGAGTAATGGCAGTAAATGTCATAACTGTTGCTGCAAAAATACTTAAAATTTTATATTTCAGCTTTTTGTCATACATTTTTATTTTCTCCTGCTGATTATTCTTGCTACTGTGCATATGGTGAAGAATAGTAATTTATTCTTCCTCATCAGTTACAAAAATTGCTTCGTAAGCTTTTTCCCACTCAGCTTTTGCATTGTCATCCTTTTCATCTGCAGAACGGTCCACGATAAACGGGATTTTCAGAGTGGAATATTTCTCTGCGGAATCTTTCAGAAGGTTTTCTTTTGCTTCTGTGTCTGCTTCCTCTGTCGGGAGAATATCAGAAGAAAGGATAGAAATACCGCACTGACTCTTTACAAGAGCTTTGTAATCTGTATCTTCATCTTTTCCTGCAAAAGTTACGGAACCATCTTCCAGAGCAGCTGTAAGGCTGTCTACCGTACAGTCCTCTTTTTCCATTCCAAGAGCAGTAACTTTGTCTGTAAGATCAAGCTTATCCAAAATGTTAAGAGCATCTGTGGAAGCCACATAAGCAGATTCTACCGGCTGGTTGATTACGATTACATCTTTATCAAGTCCTGCAGGGATAACAGCACCCTCAGGTACGATCAGGTATTTTACAACATTGCCCATGTAGAGCTTTTCTGTACCTGTAAGTTCCTGGGAATCAGCAGCTTCTGTTTTTGCATTTTCTTTTCCGGAATCAACAGTTTCCGGTTTTCTTGCAGTATCTGTTGTCATATCTACTTCAAGAAGGGTAATACCCTTTGCGTAGTGATAAAGCTTAAAGTATTTTGCATGCTCAAGAGTAGTTTCGTCTTTATACTCAAGACCTGTGATCTCTGGTGCAGAATCATCCAGCTTCTTGTTTCCTGTGGAAAGCATGCTGTTGTCATCTGCCGGGTTATCCTTGTCTGTTTTCTTCGGATCGTTTGCACCCTTTAAAGCGATATAAATGGTGTAAGTGATTTCATGAGCCTGGGACATTCTGGTTGTCATACCAATGATCGTATTATTCTGGTTCAGTGCTACCGGAATTGTGAAAGTAGAAGTTCCGCCGCCGCATGCACCGTAGTATTTATTTCCATTGGCTTTTACATAACCGTAATATTCACTGCTGAATACAATAGTCGCATATGCCTGACCATTTGTTACCGTAACTTTGTTACAGGAAATGCTGACCTTTCCAGAACCACCAGACCAGGAGAAACTGTCAGGAGTATAGGTTCCATCTGCTAATGTAGTAGAACTGTTTACAGATGCTGTTCCGCCGCTTAAGTCAGATTCGTATTTGGATTCCTCTTCCGGTTTCTTGTCTGGCTTTGGAGTTGCTGTTGGTGTAGGAGTTGCTGTCGGTTTTTTATTTGGTTTTGCAGTGGGTGCAGGAGTTGCTGTGATTGTTGTGTCAGGAGCAGTATCTGGCTGCGGATCATCCTGTACGTCACCTATCTTATTTAAAGTGCTGGACTGGAAAGTCAGGATCCTGTCATACCAGATCTGGTTTTTGTGGGAAAAAGCAGCAACTGCAATTCCATTGTCCAGGGCTTCAACAGGAATCTCATATGTATATTTGCCATTTGCGTCTGTCCCATATGGAATCCAGGTGGAGGAATCGGCTGCGGCAGCTTCTTCTTTTGTTCCAAGACATAGATAGTCGTAACCAGTTCCGCTTAAAGTAAGAACAGCTGTCATCTTTCCGTTTTTGGAAGTAAGGACACAGTCAATTACACGGAACATAGAGGAACTGGAGTTTACTGTAATATTATAAATTCCGCTTGCACAGCTGCCTGGAGCAGGGGTTGCTGTTGGCTCTGGGGTGGTGGTTGCTTCCGGAGTTGTGCTTGGCACTGGAGTTTCAGTTGGTGCAGGAGTCTCAACCGGTGCTTCGGTAGGCTCTGGGGAAACAGTTGGTTCCGGTGTTGGAGCAGCCTCTCCATATCCTGGAACCGCCGGTACGGTAATCGTCAATATACCCTTTGCGTACCAGTTCTGGCTCTTCTTGGAATGAGGAACGACTGCTATTGTCTGAGCTTCCTTGCTTGCAGTAACTTCAAAGGTGTAGGTATAGCCTCCTGCACTGTTCTCTACTCCTTTGATGGAATTTGCTTCTTTATCAGAGTCACTGGCACTGCCAAGATAGATCATGTCATAATTCTGTTTTGCGGTAGAAAGTGTGACAATATACTTATCCTCCGAAACCTTTACAGTGGAACCGGTGATTACGAACATTGCAAATTCATCACCGTTTTCTTTTACAAGCTTGATTCCGGCATCTGTAATCTCATTCTGGGCTGGTGCCTGGGTTGGAGCTGCAGTTGGCAGTGGAGTGGCAGTTGGCTCAGGGGCTGCAGTTGGCTCTGGAGTAGCTGTTGGTTCCGGGGCTTTCATTCCTGGAACGTTCAGTTTCAAAGCCATATTTGTGTACCATTTCTGATTTTTTACAGAAAATGGTACGATGCTGAAAGTCTGGACCTGTTCACTGGCAGGAACCTCAAAAATGAAAGTATAACCATCTTCATTTTCTGTACCAACGATTGCTGCTGCATTTTTTGCTTCGTCAGGATCTTCTTTAGAACCAAGATAAAGCTTCTCATAGTTCTTTCCGTCAGTATTGAGGGTTATCTTAATTTTATCACCATTTAATTCAGCAGAAGAGCTTTTGATTTTAAGCATTTTATATGCACTGTTATCTTCCTTGTCAATGGTCATGTTGGAACCATCTGGGTTCAGATCCTCTGGCTTTGTTTCTGGTTTATCTGTCTCTTCGGTTTTGCCCTCTTCTGTTGTTTCTGGTGCAGCTGTAGGCTGTGGAGCTTCTGCTTCCTCATTTTTGCTTTCTTCAGCAGGTGATGCAGTAACCTCAGGAGTGGTCTCAGAGGCAGGTGTTTCTGTAGCAGCAGGTGTCTCTTTCACAGCAGAGGCATCCACTGCTGCCGGAGTTACTGTAGTGTCAGTGTTTTCTTCCTCAGCTGTTGCGTTCTCCTGCACAGGGGTCTCAGCAGCAACAGCAGTCTTCTCCGCCTCTGTTTCTGGAGTTGGTGTAACAGAAACCTGTACGTTTGCATCCTCATTTTCTGCCTGTGTAAGTACAGCAGGAGTGACCGTCATCGCGACGGAAAGGAACAGTGCAAGAAAGCGTTTTGAATTTCTTTTCATTTCTTTTTCCTCGATTCTTCCTATTATTTTATAATTTGAATAAATCCCAATTGCTTCTGGAGCCTGTTTGTACAATGGGCAATCCTGACAGGATTATTTCAAAAAAATGCCTGCTTCCTCTGAGAAAACAGGCACTAAAAATTCAATATATTGTATTATCAAATATATTAATGAGAATGAAGTACTTTCTTCGGAAGCTTTCATTAAACGAATTCAGCAGGTTTCCTGACTTACAGATCAACACAGAATCCATCCTTCTCAGCAATATACCAATGGTTTCACTGGATTCTACTCCCTGGTTACAGTGACCGGATCGTTCAGGACTTTCACCTGATTCCCTCTTAGAGCGTGTTGAAAAATATTCCCACAATCTGCACGCTGTAGCAGACAGATATGTCTGGCACTGAAAACGGATTTATTCAATTCACCTCATTATAGCAGACCGTTATGTCGAAATCAATAGATTTATAGGGTTATTGCTTGTATTTACTGTACCCGACTTCATCTGTGCGGAGAAGTGTTCCATTCTCATCGTAGACACTGCGGTAGGTTTTACAGGTGTTTGGATCGGAATGCTCTGTAGTAATCTCTACCGTATTATTGTCAGTTTGGGTTCCGTAAATGGATACCGTTACGGCTTCCTCTTTTTCATCGTAAGAGGCTTCAATTTTAATTGGATAAGCAGTATTATTCTGAAAACGGAAATCCTGACCTCCCCACACCACTGCTGCGTCCAGACCATCCTCAACATAATCAATTCGGGCAGCGTGATTATGACGCTCAACAATGGTCAGATCAGACTGCAGGCATGCCATAAACAACGTAGTGGAAATCTGGCAGATTCCGCCTCCGATATCCTGGGCATGTTCGCCTCCTACAATTACAGTTGCTTCCCTGTACCCTCGTTCCTCAGTACGTGGACCTAAAGTATCGTTGTAGGAAAAAATCTGTCCTGGCTGAAGTTCCATTCCATCACAGGCTTCCACGGCAAGCTTCAAATTGGCAACACGGTTTTCGGTACCTCCGCCATATGTAGTATAAGTACCAAGAAGATTCAGATAAGGAAGGGCTTCTATCTCTTCTGTAGAAACTTCGGGTAGGGTTATTTCAAGGGGGATGGTAATCTTTGCCCCTTCTTTTGCTTTTTCCAGCTTCTTTGCAGCTGACTTCACATCAAATGAAATTCCGGTAACTGCCGGAATAATTTCATTATTTTCCCCCAGAGAAGCATCTGTGGCATCTGTATGTACTTTTTCATAATAGGCTTCCAGATCCAGTTCCTCTGGCGGTGTCTTCATAGTAGGACATTCGATAACAGCTTCATAATCTTCTATGGAAATTGCTTTTAGAATCGCTTCTTTCAATGCATCCATATCCGGACCGATTCCGGTTTTTCCCTTAGTGATAACCAGCTCTGTATCTGTAAGTTCACAGGAAGTCTGTATAGTGGTGGATCCCTTTGAAATTCCAGCATCCTCCAGAAGCTTGTCCAGTTCGTCTTTGTTTCGGGCTTCTGGCATAAGGGTGACTTCTTCCTTTGTCTTGCTGTTCATCAGTTCGATGCGGTCAGTTCCATGAGTAAACCAGGCACCATGTCCAAGAGCATAGGCACTTTCTACAATTGATTTTACATCAAGACCGAGAACAGGATAGATGGATACCTTAAAGTTCTTTCCATTCAGGGTAATGGTCATCTGTGTGTTCTCATATTTTTCCTGAAAATCTTTTGAAATTGCGTCAATGGCTTCCTCTTTGGTCATTCCCTGAATGGCTATGCCGTTTATTTTAAGCTTCTTCCAGATTACATTATCTGTAAGAAAATGACACCACAGCCCATACGCACCTGCCAGAATCAGAACCAGGATCAGAACTTTGATCACACCGTTTTTCACTTGTTTTTTCATGTAATAATTTTACCTTTTGCAGTCTTTTTTAGAGCGTGTTTGAAAAAGGCTTTCTGCAAAATATATCGCAAAGTGGGGCGTGCAGATTGCAGGAATGATTTTTCAAACAGGCTTTAGAGCAATGGGGTAAAAAAGCATGTCCGGTTTCCGGTATGGCATGCAGCCCCTACCTGCTCTACTTTTGCCAGAATTGTATCATTATCACAGTCAATAGTCAATGATTTCACATACTGAACATGACCGGAGGTTAGTCCTTTGGTCCAGAGCTCGTTGCGGCTGCGGCTCCAGTAAGTCATTTTTCCCAGCTTCAGAGTGGTAAGGTATGCTTTCTCGTTCATGTACGCAAGCATAAGAACTTCGTCTGTTTTGTAATCCTGCACAATAACCGGAACCATGCCGTCACTGTTTAATTTGAAATCTGACCAGGACATTTTGGACTTTAATTGGTTCTGTTCCATATTTTTAATACTCCTTTATGAAAAATTCTTCTGCAATTATGCCACCTGCTTTCATGCTCAATTCGAAAAAAATGAAAACAAGTGGCATATATCATATCGTCTTAATTGTAATTCTGTTTGTTCTGCCCTTAGAGACTTCCCTTCGTAGAAAGCACATCTGTAATACGAGGATCATAAGCTACCGCCATATCCAGCGCCTTTGCAAAGCTTTTGAACATGGCTTCTGCCATATGGTGATTATTTCCCGGTGTTAGAACCTTAATGTGAAGATTCATGGCTGCCGTATAAGAAATGGCGTAAAAGAATTCCTTCACCATTTCTGTGGACATATCTCCAATTTTTTCACTGGTAAACGTACCTTCGAAGGAAAGATACGGGCGTCCCCCGAGATCAATGGCGCAAAGCACAAGACACTCATCCATTGGAAGGATGCAGCTTCCGTAACGCCTGATTCCTTTCTTGTCTCCAACCGCTTCTTTAATAGCTGTGCCAAGAACAATTCCCGTATCTTCAATGGTATGATGATCGTCAACCTGAAGATCACCCTTTACCTTTATATCCAGATCAAAAAGTCCGTGGCGGGTAAAGCCATCTAACATGTGATCGAAAAATCCCACACCTGTATCCAGACTGCTTTTTCCGGTTCCGTCCAGATTCAGCTTTATGGCAATTTTAGTTTCCTTTGTATTTCGTTCAACAGTAGCTTCTCTTGTCATGACTGCTCCTTTTTATCTTCCTCTTCAAAGCGGACTGCAATGGAGTTGGCGTGTGCAGTTAGCTGCTCTGAGGATGCAAACTGGATGATGTCCTTGTGGATTTCCTGTAATGCAGACCTGGAATAATATACAATACTGGATTTCTTAATAAAATCGTCAACGGAAAGTGCAGAGAAGAACTTGGCTGTTCCGTTGGTAGGAAGAACGTGGTTCGGTCCCGCGAAATAATCACCAAGAGGTTCAGAACTGTACTCTCCAATGAAAATAGCGCCTGCATTTCGTACCTTCATCATTACCTCAAAAGCGTTCTTAGTGACAATTTCCATGTGTTCAGATGCAATCTCATTCGCTGCTTCAATCGCTTCATCCATATCTTCTGCAATAAGGATATATCCAAAATTTTCCAGAGATTTCTCAATGATCTCTTTTCTGGAAAGAACCTTCAGATAACCTTCAATCTCTTTCTCTACATTCTGTGCCAGTTCTGTACTGGTAGTAATAAGGATTGCAGAAGCCATCTCATCGTGTTCTGCCTGGGAAAGAAGGTCTGCAGCTACATAGTGTGCATTTGCAGTTTCATCTGCAAGGACAAGGATCTCACTTGGACCAGCAATGGAATCAATGCTCACATGTCCATAAACAGCCTTTTTTGCAAGGGCTACAAAAATGTTGCCAGGTCCTACGATCTTGTCTACCTTTGGGATGCTTGCAGTACCATAAGCAAGTGCTCCGACTGCCTGTGCACCACCAACTTTGTAGATCTCATCAGCGCCTGCTTCTTTGGCAGCAACCAGAGTGGAGGGATTTACTTTACCGTCTTTTCCAGGAGGTGTGGTCATAACGATGTGAGGTACTCCTGCCACTTTTGCCGGCACAATATTCATTAATACAGAAGAAGGATAAACTGCTTTTCCGCCTGGAACATAAACACCTACACGATTTAATGGTGTTACTTTCTGACCAAGCATGGTGCCTTTTTCGGTACTGGTAAACCAGCTGTTCTGACGCTGTTTCTCATGGTAGCTGCGGATGTTTACAAGTGCCTTGCGGATAACTTCCAGTAAGGAAGCATCAACAGCTTTATAGGCTTCTTCGATTTCCTCTTCGGTTACACGTATGGTTTCCGGAGTAACCTCTACTTTATCAAATTCTTTTGTGTAAGAAAAAAGAGCTTCATCCCCTTTTTCTTTTACATTTGCAAGAATATCTGCTACTGCAGCTTCGAACTTGCCGTAATTATTAGGGCTCCGTTTTAAAAGATTTTCCAGGATATCTTTGGTAGATTCTTTTGTTAATCTTACTGTACGCATTGTGATCGATCCTTCCAATTTTATTTTATTCCAGAAAAAACAGTAATTTCAGATTACCTTTCGTAAATCTTCAATCAGCTTACTGATTCTTTCATTTTCCATTTTCATGCTTACCTGATTCACAACCATTCTTGCTGAAAGAGGGCAAACTTCTTCTAACACCTTCAGTCCATTTTCACGAAGTGTGCTTCCGGTCTCAACGATATCCACGATCACTTCAGAAAGACCTACAATAGGGGCAAGCTCAATAGAACCATTCAGCTTAATGATTTCCACAGTCTGATGTTTCTTATTATAGAAATAATCTTTGGCAATGTTTGGATATTTGGTTGCCACACGAATCAGCTGATTTGAATTCAGAAGTGGTTTGGCACTTTCAGGTCCGCAAACACACATGCGGCAGGCTCCAAATCCTAGATCCATTACCTCGTAAAGTTTACGGCCTTCTTCCAGGATCGTATCCTTTCCGACAATTCCGATGTCAGCTGCGCCATATTCTACATATGTAGGTACATCTGGTCCTTTGGCAAGGAAAAAACGAAGCTTTAATTCTTCATTTACAAAAATTAGTTTACGGGAATCCTTATCTTTCATCTCTTCGCAGGTGATCCCGATTTTCTCAAGTATGGCAAGGGTTTTGTCTGCAAGTCTTCCCTTGGTAAGGGCAAAAGTCAGATATCTCATAATTCCACCTCACAAACCTTAGTAACTTTCTCTGGGCGAAGGGCTACATTTCTGCCCTGGGCGCGAAGCTCTTTGGCCTTCTGGATTGCCTGGATACGGTTTTCTTTGCGGTAAGTGATAACCGTAACGCCCTCCTCTTCCTCCATTTCGATTTTCTGTCTGGAAAGAGCCATCAGAAGGTTATCTACTACAATGGCAAACCCGATGGATGCAGCAGGCTTGCCGAAATGTTTCATCAGCTGGTTGTAACGGCCGCCCTTGATCAACGCTTCTCCTGTACCATAGGTATAAGCCTGGAAAATGATTCCGGTATAGTAATGATATTTGCTTAACATTGCAAAATCAAAAGTAACGTATTTCTCATAGCCGTAAACCTTCAGAAGCTCATAGATTTCTTCCAGACGCGCAACCGCCTTTAATGCCTGTGGATTGTCCGTAAGGGATTTTGCTTTTTCCAGAACTTCTGTCGATCCGAACATCTGAGGAAGCTGGGAAAGAACTCTTGCAAGGGATTTATCCATGTTCTTATTCTTTACAAGCTCTTCCACACCAAAATAGTTTTTCTGGGAAATCAGCTCCCGAAGCTCTTCTTCCTCTTCCTGGCTCAAGCCTGTCTGGGCAAAAATCGCTTTATAATAGTCAACCTGCCCAACGCTTACCTGAAATTCGGTAAGTCCTGTCGCAAGCAGACACTCTACTGTCATAGCCAGAATCTCTGCATCTGCTTCCGGTGAATCATCGCCCATACGCTCAACGCCCATCTGGGTTGTCTCTTTCAATCTTCCGCGAAAGCTGGAATTATTGATAAAAGTGTTGCCTGTATAACACAGACTTACTACTTCTTTTTCAGGGTTAAAATAGGTAGCACAGGCTCTGGAAACGGACGGTGTAAAGTCAGGTCGAAGAACAAGGGTATTGCCTTCTCTGTCAAAAAATTTATAAAGCTCCCTGGAGGGAATGGTTCCCACTTCTTTACTAAACACTTCAAAATATTCAAATGTGGGAGTTTCTATATCTTCAAAGCCATACTGATGGAATACACGGTGAAGCTTTTCCTGAAGTTTTTGCTTTCGGCTGCATTCCTGACTGTAAATATCCCGTACACCCTCCGGCGTATGAAAAATTCTCTGCATATCATGTTTCCTCCATGTTGTTTCTTGCTTGTTAATTACATAACACTTTATCACGCTACTACGATAATGCAAAACCAATGTTGATTATAGTGGAATATTCCAAGATTGTCAAGACGAAGTGTTGCGTGGTTACTGTTCACTGGTAACATTCCGCGAGGTGTTTTTTGTGAACAAAGTTCACAGAAAACCCGAGAGTTGCGGCGCGAAATCATGCAAAGCATGATTTCTGTGCATCGCGAAGCGTGTTACTGTAAACGGAGTGAACAGTAACGTTGCGTGTGTTATGGCAACACGCGTGTTTCCAGATCCAATTTTAATCCCTCTAAATAAGGAACCAGAAATCCGCTCTTTTTCGGCAGGTAATACTTTTCATCCAGTTCCTCCCTACGGAAGCTTTTCCGTCCTCCCTCTTCCATCCGTCTCCAGTATACCAAAAGTTCCTGAAAAGGCAGATAATAAAATAGATTCAGCTGACTGAAAAATATAAGAAAAAATGCCACGCCATTCTGTTTTTCAAAGTCCTCCATAAATTTCACCTGGTGAGGATGAATATTTGCCAGAGGAAACGTCTGGGCGCTGCATTCCTTTGCATCAAAGCAGACAGGAATTCCCTGTACTGCACCTATATAGTCAACAGTACTTCGCTGGTCAAAGTATGCCAGAGTAATGTGACGGTTTTCTTTGTCCATGCGTACCGGAGTGATGGGAGTGGGAATCTTCTGTATCAGAGCAAGTCCCTTCTCCCTGTACTGATCGTTTGTTCGGTTTACAAGGTCCTCCAGGGTAGAACCCCGGAGCCCTCTGCTGTTCCATGTCGCCATTCTTACGGTTCCTCATAGCCAAGAAGCTTGATGGAAGGATAATATCTTACAACTGCTTTCCCTACGATCTGGTCAAAGCGGACGAACGTGTTCTTCCAGAAGCGGGAATCCTTAGAATCATTTCGGTTATCACCCAGCATAAAATAGCAATTATCCGGAACGGTATATGGCCCGAAGCTTCCCTGCATTTTCTCTGGAATAAAGGAATCATCAAGAGCAGTCTCAGAACCGTCGATGTATACCTTTCCGTCCTTGATCTCAACAGTCTCTCCCGGAAGTCCGATCACACGTTTAATGAAAAGCTGGCTTTCATCATCCGGATATTTGAAAATTACAATGTCAAAGCGCTCTGGATCCTTGACCTTCTTGGAAATCTCATGTCCAAACAGATCCAGATTGATACCATATGCAAGACGGAATCCAAAGATACGGTCGCCGGTCATAATAGTTTTCTCCATGGACGGAGAAGGGATTTTTGCGTTGATCAGTACTACATTGTTGATAACCAGGACTATAGCAACTACAATGATGATCATTTTTACATAGTCCCATACTTCATGCCAGATTTTCATATTATTTATTCTCCTCTACGTGTTCTTCTTTCAGGATTTTTTGAAACAGATAAGGCAAAGGGGCCGTGAACTCTTTGCCAGACAGATAGGAAAGACGCCCTTCAATTTCCGGAATTTCCAACCTGTGTGCGTGAAGCAGCTGCGATTTCAGACCATACTTTCTGCGGTATTCATCGTTTAAGGTACGCCTGCCGTACTTGTAATCTCCAATAAGGGGATGACCAGTTCCTGCAAGGTGTGCCCTGATCTGATGTGTGCGTCCGGTGATCAGCTCCACCTCAAGAAGGGTAACGGTTCCGTTATCTTCAAGGGGACGGTATCTGGTCTCAATGGGAAGTGCTCCGGATGTTTCCGTTTCCTGTACTGTTACTTTATTACATTTTTCGTCTTTATGCAAATATCCTTTGATATATTTTTCATTTTTTATAACACCATTTACCAGGCAGCGGTAAAATTTGTGAAGGCTTCGATCATGAAACAATGAAGAAAGCTCCTGAAGTCCTGTCAGGGACTTCCCCGCAGCCACAAGTCCGCTGGTATTACGGTCCAGACGATTGCAGACAGATGGGCGGAAGGTATGTAAAGACGCCTCTGTAACCGCTCCGCTTTCCAGAAGATACCCCGTCAGATATTCTACCAGTGATGGTTCCTTATCATCTGCAGGCTGGGAAAGCATTCCCACAGGTTTGTTGATCAGAAGGATATTGTCGTCTTCGTACACAATGTCAAGCTTCTGATGAGCTCTTGCTACAGTTTCCTGTACTCCTGCAAATTTCCCGAAAGTCTCATCCGAAAGGAAAAGCTTTACGTGGTCACCAGTGGAAAGCTTCTCATTTCCAGTGGCCCTACCGCCGTTTAAGGTAATATTTTTCTTGCGGAGCATTTTGTAAAAAAAGCTTTTGGGAGCTTCACGGAGAAGCTTTCCTAAATATTTGTCAAAGCGCTGTCCCGCTTCATTTTCATTAATAATAAACTCTTTCATGCTGGATATCCTCTTAGATACACAAATTCAGGATCACATGCTTCACCATTTCATCTCTGGTAAAATCAGGATATCTTGGATCTGGTGTAAAGCGAAGCCCTTCTTCTAAGGATTCCTTGTGTTTGTTCATAGAATCAAGACGTTCCAGGAAAGGACGAAGCTCTCCCAGAATTTTTACATCTACTTTATAGCCGTTTTTGCGAACCAGTTTCTGGGCTTCTGCAGCCATAAAATTTGTATCTGCTTTCGGATCACTGGTATAACCGACTACGGTATTTCCGCACACGGCAATGGCATCTATGGTGCATTTTTTTTCATAGAAAGTCATATACATCTCGTACGCCATTACAAGATCACCCTGATGTGCATGGATCTTCTTGTACAGGACCGGATCTACAGGCTTTGCCAGATAGACCATGATCACATCTACCACAGCCTTACAGCCTGGAAGAGATCCTACCAGAGCAATGATCGTCCAGATAGAATTTCTGGTACCTAGGTAGATCCACATACTGATAAAAATAAAAACGGGGACACCAAGCATAATGGCAGCAATTATGATCTTGCGCTTTCGTTCACGCTTCAGATATCCGAATTCTCCTTTGTTTGTCTGCATTAGTTTCATGAAAACACTCCTATTTCTGCTTTTTTCTTGTGTGATGATTGCGGATGGTTTTCTTTGGTGCCGGACCATGCTTTGATCCTCTGTTACGCCCGGCATTCTCTGTATATTTGTTGTCGCCATGCTCTTTTCTGACAGGCCGGATCAGACATTTTTCCCCATACCCAACCAGATCCATACGCCCTGCAATTTTCAATCCTTCGAGAACCAGGTCTCTGTTGACCGGATTCTTATATTGCATAAGCGCACGTTGAATGGCTTTTTCATGGGCGCTCTTCGGCACATAAACCTTTTCGCCTGTAAGAGGATGGATTCCCGTGTAATACATACAGGTAGACAGTGTAGAAGGTGTTGGGTAAAAGTCCTGCACCTGCTCCGGAGTAAAGCCAAGATCACGGACATATTCTGCCAGTTTCACCGCCTCTTTCATGGTACATCCCGGATGGGAGGACATAAAATATGGCACGGCAAACTGCTGTAAGCCAGCCTTCTTATTTGCCTTGTCAAATTCCTTCAAAAATTTCTCATACACTTCGTGGGACGGCTTGCCCATATATTTCAGCACCTGATTGGAAACATGCTCAGGAGCTACACGAAGCTGTCCGCTTACATGATATTTGGCAAGTTCATTAAGAAAAGTTTTGTCCGGGTCTGCCAACACATAATCGAAACGCACACCGGAACGGACAAATACTTTTTTTACTTTTGGAAGATCCCGGAGCTTACGGAGAAGAGAAACGTAATCTTTGTGATCCGCGGTCAGATTCTTACATGGCTCAGGAAACAGACAATGACGGTTCTTGCAAACGCCCCGGGTCAGCTGTTTCTGGCAGGAAGGCTGGCGAAAGTCTGCTGTAGGTCCGCCTACATCGTGGATATATCCCTTGAAATCTTTCTCCTCGGTCATGTGGACCGCTTCTTTCAGAATTGATTCATGACTTCTGGTCTGCAGGATTCTTCCCTGATGAAAAGTTAATGCACAGAAGCTGCAGCTTCCGAAACAACCCCTGTTGCTGGTAAGGCTGAATTTAATTTCCTCTAATGCAGGAATTCCGCCGTCTTTCTCATACATGGGATGATAATTTCCCACATAAGGAAGATCATATACATCGTCCATCTCCTCCTGTGTAAGAGGTAATGCAGGTGGATTCTGGATTACATAGCCCTTTGTTCCGTAGGATTCGGCCATGGTTCCTGCTGTAAAAGGATCTGTATTCTGATACTGGATGGCAAAGCTTCTGGCATAAGCCAGCTTATCCGCCTGTACTTCATCAAAAGAAGGAAGTATGATCGGCTCGTAAGTGCGGGACAGATCCCTGCATTTATAGACAGTTCCTGCCACGTAGGTAATTTCGCTGACAGGGATTCCGCTGTCAAGAGCCTCTGCAATCTCAATAATAGAATGCTCTCCCATTCCGTAGGAAATCAGGTCTGCGCCGGAATCTATGAGGATACTGTGCTTCACCTTATTTTCCCAGTAATCGTAATGTGCCATACGTCTGAGGCTTGCCTCGATTCCACCAAGGATTACAGGAGTTTTCTTAAAAGTCTGACGAATCAGATTACTGTATACAATAACAGCACGGTCCGGCCGCAAACCCATTTTACCGCCAGGAGAATAAGAATCCTTCTGGCGGTGCTTTTTTGCAACGGTATAATGATTTACCATGGAATCCATATTGCCGGCACTTACAAGGAAGCCAAGGCGAGGCTCTCCAAATATGGCAATACTCTCCTTCCTGCGCCAGTCGGGCTGTGGGATAATTCCCACTTTATAGCCCCGGCTCTCCAGAAGGCGGCTGATAATAGCAGTACCGAAAGAGGAATGATCTACGTAAGCATCTCCTGTCACGTAGACAAAATCCACCTGATCCCAGCCTCTGTCCTCCATGTCTTTTTTTGTAACTGGTAAAAATTGTGACATCTATATTTTTCTCCTATGCACTGCTCATTCTGTAAGGCGTGTTCCAAGAATGGTGTGAACAAAATGAACAGTAACGTATTTTCGGACAGATTTATGAAATACAGCTCTTGCCTGGCTGATGTCCGATATTATGGTAAACAGCCTGGGCGCGGTAACCTTCCGCGATAATATCAAGCTGTCTGTGAAAACGCTCCAGCTGTTTCAAATCCTTGGTATGGAAAACACGAAGGAATTCTGTCTGAATTTTGGTAATCTCCCGTTCGCTTGATACGCGGTAAAGATTCTCTATATTATTGAGAATATCTTTTACAAGATTGGACTGCATCTGGGAAGAATTCTGGGCATCCATGATTTCATCGCGCACAGAAGACATTTCCTGATCCAGCAAAATAATAGCATCCGCGGCATTCGTCAGACGCTCTGCCACATGCGGTGGCATGTCCCCTTTATATTTGTACTGAAGGGAATGTTCGATCGTTGCCCAGAAGTCCATAGCCATGGTGCGGATCTGAATTTCCGCCTGCAGCTTCCGGGGACCATTTAATGTTTCTACTGTATAATAAATGATCAGATGGAGACTTCTGTAACCACTCTGTTTCACATGCTTCAGATAATTCTTCTCACTCTTAATGGTCATATCTGACCGGTTTTGGATCAGGGATGCTACTGTCTCAATATCTTCCTCAAACTGACAGATAATACGGATTCCAGCAATGTCTTCTACTTCTTCCTCCATGCGTTCCATAGGAATATGCTTGCGCTGCATTTTCTCCAGAATGCTGGATACACTTTTCACTCGTCCGCTTACCTGCTCAATAGGGGAATACAGATCATTTTCTCGATGTTCGCTGATAATGTGTTCAAATTTGACAATCAGTTCCCTGACTGCCAGTTCGTAGGGGCATAAAATGCTTCTCCATAACTGTATTTCCATATAAATCGCTCCTTACAGAATATGGGCATTGTATCATGCAAAATATTCCGCAGTTAAATTTAAGTGTGTCTGCCCATATGTTTAATTATTATAGCATATATTTCAAAAAATTTGTTATCAATAAGTGTATTTTTTTACTTTTTTCTCCATTGCTTGTAAGACATAGTAAGGGTTTACACTCAGTTCCTCTTTTCCCTGTGGATTTATGTAGATTCCCAGATGAAGATGAACCGGAAATTTTCCGGACATTCCTTCTTCTCCGTATCCGGTATCTCCCATGAATCCAAGAATCTGCCCCGCTTCCACTGCTTCACCTGTCTGAAAATATTTTTCATAGGATGCAAGATGGGCATAATAAAAATACCCTCCATGAGGAGAACGGATTCCGATCCGGTATCCGCCAAGAGGAAGCCATCCGATTTTTTCTATTTTGCCATCAGTCATGGAAATCACAGGATAAAATCCGGATTGAGAAACCCTGCCAAAGAGATCGCAGCCTTCGTGCGTCCGGCTTCCACCATAGCTTCGAGCAGCGCCAAAGGTGTTTTCATAAAAAATCTCTTGCCATATTTCTCTATCGTTTCTGATCGGAATGGGAAAATTTTCCAGATCTTTCCAGACAGCCAGATAACAGCTTCTCAGGTCATAATAGGCTTTGGGCTTGAAGCGGAGATATGCTTCCCTGTTCCCGGAAAGATATTTTGGAAAAAATTTTCCATTCAGCATAGTTGTTGTAAGAAGATCGGCAAATTCTCCATCCGAATGTACTCTTTCTTCTAACTCTGCATATAGCGCAGACGACAAAGCCTGTTCCCGGAAGCTTTCTGTAAAACAGGTGTCCGGTTTTAACAGGGAGGCCTGGCTTCTTTGCTGAATAAAATTCTGAAGCAAGATAAGCAGCGGCAAAAGAAAAAGAAGAAGGAGTAAGTGTTTCCCGGTCTTTCTTTTCATGGCATTTCCTCTCTTTAATATATGGGAAAAGGTGGATGATTTTTTTGTTACCAGTAAATAGTAACGATTTTTTCACCCTCAGATAATATATGGAAAATCAGAAAAATTAGAACAAAAAATCAGCTGTATGGAAAATATTTTTCCAAATACAGCTGATTCAAATTATGAAAGTCTATGGTATCCATAGCTGCAATTTGCCATGAAAGTCCTGGAAGGAAGCTGCAAAGCAACTGACATTTATCAGTCTTTCAGGTTTTTTAATACTTCTGTCAGATATTCCCAAACCCGTTTCACAGAAGCCATATCAAGGCGTTCTTTGCTGGTGTGGATGTCCAGAATATCCGGTCCAAGAGAGGTACAGTCAAGGTTTTCCATTCGCTCATAAAAAATACCACATTCCAGTCCGGCGTGAATGGCAACTACGTCCAGGTCTTTATCGTACATGTTTTTATAAATTTCTACCATCTTGTCACGAAGAGGAGAAGCTTTACGATACTCCCATGCAGGATAAGCCCCCTCAGTCTCATATTCGCCTCCCAGAAATTCTGTCAGATATTGGATTTTATGGGAAAGAGCCTCTTTGGCAGTTCCTACAGAGCTTCGGATACTGGTCTGTACAAACAACTCGTCCCCATACAGCTTCAGAATTCCGGGATTGCAGGAGGTTTCCACCAGATTTTCTATGGTACCACTCATTTTCTTAACACCAAATGGCATGTTCATCAGATAAAAAAGCACTTTTTCCTGGCTGGTGGGATGAAGAACCTGTGCATCCATATCCCCTGCTTCTGTTATCTGAATTGTAATAGTATCATCTGTACCAGTGTATTCTGCCCGGAAATCCTTCTGCATTTTCTTTGCAAGGGAAGTGATCTGAGAAATTTCTTCCGGAAGCACAAGAAGAACCGCTTCGCATTCTTTGGTAATAACGTTGTCCTGCTGACCACCTTCTAATTCTTTTAATGCATAGCCACAGACATGGGAAAGTTCATAAAGAAACTGTCCCATAAGAATATTGGCACTTGCGCGGTTTTTGTGTATTTCAGCTCCGGAATGGCCTCCCACAAGTCCACAGACTTTTACGTTAACTTTTCTGCCGGAAGCGTCCACACGCCGGACTGGCAGATAAGAATTTCCAGCAACACCACCAGCGCAGCTTACCCACAGACAGCCCTCTTTTTCAGAATCCAGATTGATCATTCTTCTTCCCTTCAAAAGGCTGCAGTCGAATCCGTCAGCGCCCAGAAGCCCCGTCTCTTCATCGACGGTGAAAACAACCTCCAAAGCCGGATGCGGCAAATCTGTACTGTCTAAAAGCGCAAGGCCATAAGCCACTGCAATTCCGTCATCTCCGCCAAGAGTGGTGCCCTCGGCTGATAAAAAGCCATCTTTCACAACCAGCTTTAATCCATTCTTTGTAAAATCATGTTCGATTTCCGGGCATTTCGCACAAACCATATCCATATGTCCCTGAAGGATGACTGTGGGCGCGTTTTCGTAGCCAGGTGTTGCAGGTTTATAAATCACAACATTATTCATGTCATCCTGAACATATTTCAAATCATGCTCCTTTGCAAAATTCACCAGATAATCACTGATTTGTTTGGTATTTCCTGAACCATGTGGAATACCACAGATTTCCTCAAAATAGTGAAACACATTTTTGGGTTCGAAGTTTTCTAAAATTGCCATATGGGTTACCTCCAAAATTTTATATATGGTTTGTATTTATCTTTTCGGCATTTTGAGACAGAAACAGAATATAAATTTTATATAATGATTTTTTAAACATACTTCAGGCTGCTGAACACAACCTGACTATAACTTCACATGTTGGGCTTTTATTTTAATAACGAGGTCAAAATGAAGAAAAAAATAATCCTGCTTTCTGTTATCCTGCTTTTACTCTTCCTTCTGTGTTACCCGGCCGAAGCTCTTGCTGCGGCAAGAAACGGACTGAAACTATGGTTGGAGACCTTACTGCCTACCCTTCTTCCGTTTATGATCCTTACAGGAATTCTGGTGCACACAGATTGGATTACAAAAATTTTACAACCAACTGCTCCTTTTTTCAAGGTCGTTTTTGGGCTTTCTCCGGGAGGAGCCTATGTATTTCTTCTGGGACTTCTCACCGGTTACCCTATGGGGGCAAAATTAACCGCAGATTTGTATTATGCTGGAAAAATCAGCCGGCAGGAGGCTGAATATTTGTTAACTTTCTGCAATAATCCAAGTCCGGCCTTTCTTATTACTTATGTGGGACATATCTGTCTGGAGGGAAAATTACATATTGGTTTTCTTGTGAGGATTCTGTTTCTATCAGACATGATCTGCATGTGTTTTTTTCGCTTTACATTCTATAGAAAAAACTCACTGCTTTCCTTTTGTACGCCAAAAACATCTGAGCAGGAATATACTTCTGCCGGGCTTCTGGATTTTGTCATTATGAATAGTTTTGAAACTATGGCAAAACTGGGTGGTTACATTCTTATGTTCTCTATACTGTCCGCTGCCATAAGTCATTTCTGGTATCTTCCGGCACAGGGAAAATATATTCTTCTCGGACTGATAGAAGTTACCACTGGTCTCCATGGGCTCCTGCTGTCCGGGTTTTCTTATTCACTTCGTGTACTTCTTGCACTGTGTATGAGTGCATTCGGAGGATTCTGTATTATGGCGCAAACAAAAAGCGTACTTGGAAAGGAACTCTCCCTTCATTCGTACGCTTCTGCCAAATGTATGAATGCAGCAGTTACTGCTGCTCTCATACTTATATTCTTATAAACATGATCCCTGCTCACATAAAACATTTATAGAATAGTTTTAGTGAATCACAATCAGATAAAGTCTGCTATATTTCGCGCAGCAAAATTAGTTATCGCCAATCTCGTCCAGAAGAGCTTCATCTTCCTTGGAAGCCTCTGTATCAGCCGGCTGATAAGAGCCGGACATTGCAGCTGCCTGAGCAGTCTGTGGCGCAAGCTCCTGACGATTATGGTTTACAACATCCATGCATGCCTGAAGAGCATCGATGAATCCTTTATATTTGCCGCCAGCATCCTCAAGAGTCTGGGTAAGTACGGAACCGATGTTTGCCATCATGTCATCTGTGTATGTGATCGCGCTGAGACGAATGCTGTTAGCATCCTGTGTAGCGGAATCCAGAATCTCCTGAGCCTGACGATTCGCTGCATTGATAGTCTCGTTTGCCTGCGCATATGCTTTCTGCATGATCTCATGCTGGGTAACAAGCTCCTGAGCTTTATTCTGTGCATCTGCGATCAGTGCATCTGCCTTGGTCTGTGCATCCTCAAGGATAGCATCCTTATTGCTGATGATCTTCTGATAACGTTTGATCTCGTCTGGAGTCTTAAGACGAAGTTCACGAAGAAGCTCTTCGATTTCTTCTTTATTCACTACAATCTTAGTTGTAGAAAGTGGCTGATATTTACAACTGTCTACATATTCTTCGATTTCTTCAATGATCTGTTCAATTCTGCTGCTCATAGTAAACTCTCCTTATTCTATTTCTTCAAATCGTGCATCTTTTTCTTAACAGCTTCGGTAATTTCCGGCGGAGCAAATTTGCTCAGGTCGCCATCATAGCCTGCTACTTCTTTCATAATAGTAGAGCTAAGATATGCATATTCCAGGCTTGTCGTCAGAAACACGGTGTCAATATCCGGAGCAAGCACCCGGTTTGTCTGTGCCATCTGCAGTTCAAATTCAAAATCTGTAACTGCACGAAGCCCGCGCACGATCACCTGTGCATGATTCTCTCTGGCAAAGTTCACAGAAAGACCCTTGAATGCCTTGATTTCTACATTCTCCATGTCTTTTGTTGCCTTTTCTAGTATATTAACACGTTCTTCAACAGAAAACAACGGACTTTTTGCAGAATTATGCAAAACTCCTACGATTACTTTGTCGAAAGATACGCTTGCACGCTTGATTATGTCCAGATGACCATAAGTGGCCGGATCAAAACTTCCTGGATAAACAGCTATTACCATGTATTTTTCTCACTTTCCCCGGCATAAAAAGATATGCTTGTTAGTTTTGTATTCTTTGGAACGCAGCTGTCTGTAGCCAAGATCTTCCACATAACCGAAATCTGTAGTAAGGTCAGCTTCCACGATGATCAGTGTATTCTCATCCAGAATACTGCTGTCCTGAAGGTATTCCAGAACCTGACGCTCCAGCCCATGGTTATATGGGGGATCCATAAATATGCAGTCGAAAACGCCCTTTCCTTCTAAGGAACGAAGGGCCTGCATCACGTCCATATTCAGCAGTGTACCACTATCTGCAAGTTTTGTAAATGTCAGATTTTCTCTTATGCATGTGCATGCCTTGGGATTTTTTTCAACAAAAACAGCCCGAGCTGCTCCGCGGCTTAATGCCTCAATGCCGATTGCACCGCTTCCGCTGAACAGATCAAGGAAGTGACAATCCAGAAGTTCAGGCTGAAGAATATTAAAAAGAGTTTCTTTGATGCGGTCTGTGGTCGGGCGTGTGTCCATACCCGGCACAGTCTTAAGGTTCAGTCGTCTTGCTTTTCCTGCGATGACTCTCATTTCAGATTCAGTCTCCAATCCAGATCACCACGGGCCAGTCCAAGAATAAGAAGTTCTGCAGTAGCGATATTGGTCGCCACCGGAATATTATACTGGTCACAGCGCTTTACAATAGCTGTGATGTCTGGCTCCTTCGGATCTATCATAACAGGATTATAGAAAAGTATTACCATATCCAGATCCTGCCGCTCTACCATTTCCATGAACTGCTTATCGCCTCCGATACTGCCCGGTAAAAACTTATGGACATGAAGACCGGTGGCTTCCTCAATTCTTCTTCCTGTAGTGCCGGTAGCATATACTTCATGCTTGGCCAGGATGTTCTTATAAGCGATACAGAAATCTTCAATGAGAACTTTTTTACTATTATGTGCAATGATACCTAAATTCATAGTTCACCTCTCCCATTTCTTTCTGTTTATTGTACCAATTATAGCAAATTGACAAAAGAAGTGCAACAAAAACGTTTGAATATATACAAAATTCATTATTTGTTAAGAATTTGTTTTTAAATGACGTATTGATTTATTTGGTTTTTTTATATTTTATTGTGCAAATCAGCTCCGTATTCTACCGCTACGCTTCATTTTTTAGCCTTATTACATGAAAATTCTTCTGTATAAGTATATGAATACGCACAATTTTCATAATTTTCGCACATTTAAAGATAAAAATTTCACAATTTCTTTTTATATGTAAAAAAATATAATAACCCACTTTTTTTTTGCATATTTATATGAGAAGCGTATTGTTTTCAATAGTTTTCAATAATCTTCACAGCTGATTTTTGTTTGTTTACACCACTTTTACACCATTTTATTTTCCTCCAAATCATCCCAAGGTTTCAGACCCATTTCCTCCAAGGTGATACCATACGGTGCATCTCCGGAGGTATAACCGGCAATAAAGAAAAATCGGTCATCTTGCAAGATCTCTTCTTTAGCCAGATTATCTCTTGTTTCTTTTTTCAGTTTTGCTCTCATCTGTTGTTTCTTTTGTTTCGCAACAGCTGCTTTTTCTTCCGGTGTTTTCTTATGTTTTTTTGTCATAAGTATTTCTAGTGTAATTCCATTCTGAATGCCTTCTTTCATCAGCATAATCATTGTATCAGGATAAAGTTCACAAAGTATCCGCAATACGTTCCCATAAGTTCATGTCATTATTGAAATCGTACATATTTCAGTATAAAAAGTTCACTATTCAAATTCTGATTATTATTTCTCCATATACTCTTCTGCCATATGTACTGCCATAGCACCATCTGCCACTGCTGTTACTATCTGACGAAGTAACTTTGTTCTGACATCTCCTACAGCATAAACACCCGGAATACTCGTTTCAGTGTTTTCACCTGCCACAATATATCCTTTATTATCCAGTTCTATCTGATTATCTAAAAAATCTGTTGTCGGTTTTCTTCCTATACTCACAAACAGGCCGTCACATTCTATAATGCTTTCTTCTCCTGTAACTGTATCTTTCAACCGCACACCAGTCAATCGTTCTCCATAAATCAGTTCATTTACTGTATTATTCCATCGAAACTCTATATTTTCAGTTTTCATCAGCTGGTCATGGTAGATTTTCGTTGCACGTAATGTATCTCTACGATGAACAATGATGACTTTCTTAGCAATTCGACTTAAAAGAGCAGCATCTGATACAGCAGAATTTCCACCACCAACAACCACCACGATCTTATCTTTATAAAACATACCATCACAGGAGGCACAATAAGCAACCCCATGACCTATCAATTCTTTTTCTTTAGCGAGACCAAGTTCTCTTGGATTTGCTCCAGTAGCAATCACTACTGTTTTCCCAATATAAATTCCCGAACTAGTTTCTACTCTCTTAAGCTTTCCTGTTAAATCCATATTAAAAACTTCAGCATATTCACTTTTAGCGCCAAATTTTTCCGCCTGTTTTTGCATTTTCTCTGCTAATGAAAATCCGTCAATTCCATTTTCAAAACCAGGATAGTTATCAATCTGCCAGGTCAATGACATCTGACCACCTGCAGATAATTTTTCTAAAACAATTGTATCAAATCCTGCTCTGGCTGCGTATAATGCTGAAGTATACCCTCCAGGTCCTCCCCCCACGATAATCATATCGTAAACATGATTTTCATTCATACAGCAGTCCTCCTTTTATTTTTCCAATGCTTCATTAATAAAATTCTCTATCATTATTTTTGATTCAGGTGCAACAATAGAATCTATTGCCTTTCCATCTCGATATAAAACCAGCGTAGGAATTATCTCAATCTTTTCAGCTTCTGCAATCTGTGGTTCTTCATCAATATTTACTTTTCCAGCAATAAGAATATCGCTGTATTCTTCACTTATTTTTTCATAAGCCGCTCCAATTCTACGGCAATAACCACACCAAGGTGCCCAGAAATCAACCAGAACCGGTTTTTCCTTATGAATTAATTGTCCAAACTTTTCTTTATTTATATTTATAGATGTCATATTTTTCAACTCCTTCTCCTATTTGAACTTAATATACCCCAAATAAGTGCTTGCTTCCGTGATGATATCACAGAAAAGATAATTTACTTTATTACACTTCTTTTTATTTCTATTTATGGCATATGCCAGTTATATAATTGACGCATCTAAAAAAAGCAAGTATACTATGTTCGTAAAGGAGATAACGGTTATGAACTTCGAAAATTGTTTTCCACTATGGAATGACTTAAATACAACACAGAAAAAAATAATTTCAGACAATTTAATCACACAGTATGTAAAAAAAGGGACAATCATTCACAATGGAAACCTGGATTGCACTGGATTATTACTGGTTAAATCCGGGCAGCTTCGAACCTACATACTTTCAGATGAAGGACGAGAGATTACACTTTACCGTCTGTTCGATATGGATATGTGTCTTTTATCCGCCTCATGTATCATACGCTCCATTCAATTTGAAGTAACCATTGAAGCAGAAAAAGATACTGATCTTTGGATCATCCCTGCTGAAATCTATAAGGGCATTATGAAGGAATCTGCTCCCGTTGCAAACTATACCAATGAGTTAATAGCCACCCGTTTTTCTGATGTCATGTGGCTGATTGAACAAATCATGTGGAAGAGTTTGGATAAGCGTGTTGCTTCATTTCTTTTAGAAGAGACCTCTATCGAAGGAACAAACGAGCTGAAAATCACTCATGAGACGATTGCTAATCATCTTGGTTCCCACAGGGAAGTTATCACTCGAATGCTTCGATACTTTCAAGGCGAGGGTCTCGTCAAACTCTCCCGCGGCAAAATCACAATCCTTGATCCAAAAAGACTGGAAACACTCCAAAGGTCATAAAATTGTTTTTCTGTAACATATAAAGAAGAATCCTCCATTTATCAGAATTATGAAAGTCCTTCTAATAAATGGGGGATCTTTTTATATTACGAGAAAATTATAAAAATATTATGATTATTTTTAATAATCCATACCACATGCATATGCCTTTTCAATCAGCGCACGGTCATTGACAACTGCATCATAGAAGCGGAATCCGCCGGAGAAGTTGTATGTTTCATATCCATTTCCTTCCAGAATACGACTGGCAATATAACTTCGCAGCCCACTCTGGCATATCAGGTAAACAGGCTTTCCCTTCTCAATTTCATTGATACGTTCCCTTAGTTCATCTACAGGAATGTTTTTGAATCCATTCATATGCCCCCTGTTAAATTCACCTACAGTTCTCACATCCAGCAACACAACACTTTTATCTCTAGAAATCTTATCTATATCTTCCAGATGCCATTGTTTTAAGGTACCTTTTGCTATATTGTCTATCATGAATCCTGCCATATTTACAGGATCCTTGGCAGAGGAATAAGGCGGTGCATATGCGAGATCCAAATCCTTCAGCTGGGTTGCCTTCAGCCCTGCATGGATTGCTGTTGCCAGCACATCAATACGTTTATCAACTCCTTCATATCCAATAATCTGAGCACCAAGCAAACGATAGGTCTCTTTTTCAAAAACCACCTTCATGGTCATCACTTTTCCACCAGGATAGTAACCGGCATGACTCATAGGAGAAAGAATTACTGTATCTACCTCTAATCCTGACTTTTTGGCATTGGTTTCATTGATACCTGTAGTGGCTGCTGTCATATCAAACACTTTTATAACGGAGCTTCCCTGACTGCCCAGGTAACGACTATCACCGCCACAAATATTATCAGCGATGATTCTGCCCTGTTTATTGGCTGGTCCAGCCAAAGAAATCAGCGCATCATTACCCGTAACATAATGTTTTACCTGAACTGCATCACCTGCAGCATAAATATCCGGTACAGAGGTTTCCATTCTGTCATTCACTATAATACTTTCCTTGATGCCAAGTTCCAGACCGGCTTCTTTTGCTAATACTGTGTCTGGTGTGACTCCGATTGCCAGAACTACCATATCAGCCTGAAGGGATGGATTATCTTTCAACAGGACCTCCACTCCGTTGTCTTTTTCTTTAAATCCTTCTACTGTATAGCCCAGTACCAGTTTTATCCCATGCTTTCTCATTTCATTATGGATCATGGATGCCATATCCGGGTCAAAAGGGTTCATCAGCTGCTTAGGCCGCTGGACAATCGTAACATCCATGCCAAGCTCCCTCAAATTTTCTGCCAGTTCCAGACCAATAAAACCGCCACCTGCCAATACAGCCGATTTTGGATGATTCTTATTTATATATTCCTTTATCCGAAAAGTGTCTTCTACAGTACGAAGTGTAAAAAGTTTATCAATACCTACTCCGGGAAGTCTCGGCTGTGTTGGCTTTGCACCTGGAGAGAGGATCAGCTTATCATATTTTTCTTCAAATATCTCACCATTCTCTAAATTTTTCACTGAAACCGTTTTACGTTCCGGATGTATGGAGATAACTTCATGATGAATTTTCATGTTAATACGGAAGCGTTTAAAAAAACTCTCTGGTGTCTGTAGTGTAAGTTCTTCCGGGTCTGCGATCACGTCTCCAATATAATATGGAAGTCCACAATTTGCATAGGATATGTATCCGGATCTTTCAAACACAGTAATTTCAGCATGTTCATTCAGTCTGCGTATTCTTGCTGCGGCTGTAGCTCCTCCGGCTACACCTCCTACAATTATTACCTTCATCTTATTTTTCCACCTTTCCTGAGTAAGCTGCAATGCCACCGATATTATTTACTTTAGAATATCCCATTCGTTGCAGTATCCCAGTTGCCTGGCGGCTTCGTGAACCGGAATAACAGTATACAAACAGTGGGATATCCTTATTCTTCGCTACAGAAGCAATATTGTCAAGTTGCTGCAACGGCACATTTTTACTTTCTGGTATATGTCCTTCCTGATATTCCTGCGGTGTACGTACATCCAGCAGAACTGCATCATCAGTCCTTTTATATTCTTCTATGCCTTGATTAATATTCGACTGTTTAAAGAGATCAAAAAATCCCATTAGCACACCTCCCTAAAGCATTTCTAAAATCGCATTCTTAGGTCTCGCCCCTGAAACCTGCTGTACAATCTTCCCATTCTTCATAACCACTAAAGTCGGAATGCTCATAATACTGAACTTATTTGCCAGTTCAGGCTCTTCATCTACATTAATCTTTCCAACTTTAATATCTCTACGCTCACTTGCAATCTCCTCTAGAATAGGTACTACCATGCGGCAAGGCGCACACCAAGATGCCCAAAAATCTAAAAGAACGGGTTTATCGGAATTCAGTACTTCGTTCTGAAAATTATTTTTATTGATATTAATAGCAGACATTTTACAGTCCTCCTTATCTTTTTCTTTTTGTAGATTTATTATAGTCTTAATTTCATTTATTTTCCGTGATTACATCACCATACCTCATTAACTTAACTTCTTGCCATACCATCTACACTTAATATAACACCTGTAATGTAACTCGCCTCATCTGAAGCAAGAAACACAAACGCATTGGCAATATCTTCTGGCTGTCCAAGACGACGCAATGGAATTCTTTCAATCATAGGTTCGATAACTTCCTTTGGCACGGCCTTCATCATATCAGTTTCTGTAATCCCAGGTGCAACAGCATTAACACGAATACCTTTAGGTCCTAGTTCTCTTGCTAATGATACAGTCAATCCGTTTACTGCAAACTTCGATGCCGGATAAGCAAACCCACTTGGCTGTCCCGAAATACTCACCATGGAAGAAGTTGAGAGAATGACCCCCTTGCCTCTTGCCACCATACATTCTGCTGCTACACGAGTAGTATTAAATACTCCTTTTACATTTAGATCCATGACTTTATCAAAAGTCTCCTCTGTATAATCCATAAATGAGGTGTTTTCTGAAATCCCTGCATTATTTACCAGTATGTCGACACATCCATATTTTTCAGTTGCCTCTTTAAAAGCCTTTCTGACAGACTCCATGCTTGCCAGATTTGGACTAATTCCAGCAACTATTGCATTGGGATATTTTTCTTTTAATTTATCTACAGCAACATCTGCCGATTCCTGTGAACTTGCTGCCAACACAACTGAAGCACCTTCCTTCAAGAATTTATCAGATGTAGCAAATCCTATACCACGGCTTCCACCCGTAATGATTGCAACTTTATCTTTTAATCTCATTTAGACTACCTCCTTACTTTGTTTGTAGTTACATTATAAGCAAAAGGTAAATCATTTTCTGTGATATCATCACAAACTATCGCAATAAAAAACCCTGTTGCTCACACGCACCAGGGTTTCAGACTGTAGACAAAGGGGGATGTGAAATAAGTCCCCTTTTGTGTGTTTCAAATCAGTTCTGTTAATACTTTAATGAAGAAGATCACGATCACCACAATCATAACCGGTTTTACGATCTTGTGACCGTTTGAAGTAAAGCTATGACTTCCAAGATAATTCCCTGCCATGTTACAAACTCCTGCTGCAATTCCCAGTGGCAAAAGCACTTTGCCATTGATCAGAAATACGACAAGTGCTGTGATATTGGTTGTCAGATTGATTGCCTTTGTGGCACCTGCTGCATCGTTTAATGTCATATGACAGAAACCGGTAAATAAAAGCATCAGAAATGTTCCTGTTCCCGGTCCGTAAATCCCATCATAAATACCAACTACAGCTGCGATCAGAATACTTTTAAAAATCAGCATTCCATTGATTACTTCTGTTGCATTTTCGTCTTTTCCTTTCAGTGCTTTGCTTCTCAGTACATAAAACAAAATGACCGGAAGCACAACCAGCATGGCGATCTTTAAAGCTTTCTCCGAAATCAGAAGAGCCAGATGAGATCCTATCCAGGATCCGGCAATTGCACCAAAAACTGCCGGAATACAGATTTTCCATTTCATAAAGCCCTTTTTCATGTAGTGAAAAGATGCCACGAAAGTTCCCATGGAGCTGCTCATTTTATTTGTTGCAATTGCAGTATGTACCGGCAGTCCCGCAATCATATATGCCGGAAGTGAGATCAGTCCGCCTCCTCCGGCAATCGAATCCACAAATCCTGCCAGAAATACAAAAAAACATACTACCAGATAAACTAAAACCACATTTTCTCCCACGTTCCCTGTCCTTAATTTCCTTTTGTATTTTTATTATTTTTTCATCGCAATCAATGTCGGGCGAAGAATCTGTACGTATTCTTCATACATTACTTCTCGCAGAAAATCTACATATTCCCAGAAAGTCAGCTCACCGTCCGGTGTAAGGATTTCAAAATCTGTATCATACACATTTACAAACAATCCCGTCTCCTGAAGTCCGTTCCGAAGATAAAAAGCCTTTCTTTTTTTGCGTTCTTCAGCATTTTCTGCTTTTTCATCCTGTGTTTCTATTTCAAAAATATATTTATGATTTTTGAACTTTTTAAGTAATGCCTCCAGTCCCCTGCTTCCATATCCGTAATTTCTTTTCTCCGGTACAATTGCATAATAATCCAGAAGCGCCCTATCCTGCTCCGCATCGATCAGATTGATTGCCAGTCCTACGAATTCATCTTCGTCAACCATTGCAAGCATCTCCATCTTTCCATCTGCTACCAGGTTTTCCATTACCTGCAGAGGCTTTTTCTCCTGTTCCGGAAATGCTTTATCATACAGATCATAAAGCTGCCATTTATATTTTGCGCCTTCATCGGCAATGTTTACAAGTTTCATTTTTCTCTCCTGCTTAATTATTGATCATATCCGGCCATGACAGAATTTCTCCAGCAATCTTTTCTTCATAATCGCCCTCAATATCCTCACTTCTGCCTGCCTCATAGATATTTGTCTCTGCACCCCAGACTCCATCGTGATATTCCCACACATGGAATTTCAGTCCGCGGAACATAAAATCCAGACTTCCGCATCCGTCTTCTTCGGTATATTCAAACCTGATATTTTTTTGATTCAATGCATCCTGTACTGTCTGCAATCTCATATTCATTCCCCCGTCTTGCATATTTATTAGTTATTGCTGTTCACAACAACACCTGTTTGTTACTGTTCACTCCGTTCACAGCAACTTGGTCAAAATCCATTCCAAAACACCTCGCGGAATACTGCCTGTGTTCACAGCAACACCTGTTTTTCTAGTATAACACATCTTCGGCGGTTGTCTATTGTAAAAAACGCTTCGATGATTTATTATAGTAAATAGCGAAATAATGAGGAGTGTAACCTTATGACTACAAAAATGGTTTTTCATGGAAGTGACATAGAAAAAATATGTGACTACTATCATTTAAATAAAGAAGATATCGTTAAATTCGGGGCAAATGTCAATCCTCTTGGCCTCTCCGCCTCTGTAAAAAAAGAAATTGCAGAAAATGTCGATCTTTTTTCTTCTTATCCGGACAGAGATTATGTATCTCTCAGAAATACGATCTCAGAATACTGCAGGATTCCCGCTGAATTTATTTTACCGGGAAATGGTTCCAGTGAACTGATCTCACTTCTGATTCAGGAACGTGCGCCGAAACACACCCTGATTCTCGGACCGACATATTCCGAATATTCCAGAGAACTTTCTTTCTCCGGAAGCACACAGGAATATTATCATCTGCGAGAAGAACGAAATTTCACTCTCGATGTAGAGGATCTGTGCAAAACTCTGGAAAACGGTTATGATTTCCTGATTCTCTGCAATCCGAATAATCCGACTTCCTCTGCGATCATGCAGGAAGATCTCCGCAAACTGATCGCATTCTGTGCAGATAAAGATATTTTTGTCATGATCGATGAAACTTACGTAGAGTTCGCACCGGATGTCGAAGAAATAACTGCAATTCCTCTGACCAGAGAATTTACCAATCTTATGGTACTGCGTGGTGTTTCTAAATTTTATGCTGCACCGGGCATGCGTCTCGGTTACGGAATTACCGGAAATATGGAATTTCTTTCCAAAATGCGAGAAAAACAGACGCCATGGTCACTGAACAGTCTTGGTGCCTTTGCCGGAGAGCTGATGCTCCGTGACCACGACTACATTCAGGAAACGCGTGATCTGATCCTCGATGAGCGTGACCGCATGGAGCAGGAACTTCAAAATATCCCTACTTTTAAAGTTTATCCTGCCTATGCCAATTTCATCTTATTAAAAATCCGCCGGGACGGTCTGACTTCCGCCGATGTCTTTGAGGCCTGCATCAAAAAAGGCCTGATGATCCGCGACTGTTCTTCCTTCCAGTGCCTGGACGGCGAATTTGTCCGCTTCTGCATCATGATGCCCGACGATAATACAAAACTCTTAAACGTACTGAAGCAGCTGTAATCCAGCTGCTTCAGACTGTAGACAAAGCCCTGCTTTTGCAGGGTTTTGCTATTGTTGGAACCGCTTTTCTGATATAATAAATATCAGAAGGGCGGTGTTTTTTATGATGACGAAAAATGCAGATAAAAACAGAGAACAAATGATGATGTTTTCCATGGATGACATGGTACCTCAAAACCATATGCTGCGATTGATTGATAAAGCAATCAATTGGAATTTTATTTATGATCTGGTTGAAGAAAAATACTGTCCGGATAACGGCCGTCCCAGTATGGATCCCGTCATGCTGATAAAGATACCATTCATTCAGTATCTCTATGGGATAAAAAGCATGCGTCAGACCATGAAAGAGATCGAGGTAAACGTTGCATACCGTTGGTTTCTCGGACTAGACATGTTAGATCCAGTACCTCATTTCTCTACATTTGGAAAGAATTATACCCGCCGTTTCAAAGATACAGACCTTTTTGAGCATATCTTTTCAAAGATTCTGGAAAAAAGCGCGGATGGAAATGAAAGCCGGGCTTACCTTTGCATGCATGAATCTGAAAAAACTGGCAAAGATCCTGGAAAAACGAGGTTGGAACACAGCCAGATTTTTGTTGATTTTGAAGAAAATAAAAAGAAAAGAAGTTTTAAAAGAAAAATGGTGCTGGGCATAACACCCAACACCAAGTTTGTCTACAGTCTGAAACCCTGTTGCTCACACGCACCAGGGTTTTTGTTTATCTATCCGTATTTAAATAATCAGAATTTTATTCAACTTCTGAAAACTGATCTTTTCCAACATTACATAATGGGCATTCAAAATCTTCTGGAACGTCCTCCCACTTTGTTCCTGGTGCAATACCACCTTCAGGATAACCTTTCTCTTCATCATATTCCCATCCGCAAACGTCACATACATATTTCATTAGTTTGTTCCTCCTTCTATTATTATAATAATCAATATTACTGATTACCTTTTATTTAAAATAATAATTCAATCATCATTTTTTCCGTTCAAAAACATATTCTGCATCTGATGATAAATCAGAGCGGAATGAATAGCCTAGTCTATCAAATTTCTTAATATCCTCAGGATTTTCAATTCTGTTTTCAGCCATGAACCTAACCATTTCACCACGGGCCATCTTAGCATATGTACCTTTTGTCACCAGTTTATCTCCTGATAACTCACAAAATGTAATCGTAATGTATCTATCCTGTCGTATCAGATATTTTTCTATGCACTTAGAGTATTCTTTCGATGCCAGATTGATTATAATCCTGCTGTTATCAATCACTGAGCGGTATAATAAATCTCCCCAGTACTCATATAGATTTTTTGTTTCTCCTATTCCAACCTTCGCCTGCATTTCCAAACGATAAGGCGTCACACCATCCCTTGGTTTTAACACACCATAAAATGCAGATATTATTCTCAAATGCTTTTGTACATACTCGAACTGACTGTCCTCAAACACGGATGGAGCCATATATTGAAAAGCAATTCCTTCATATGATAAGACAGCTGGGGTAAGTAAATGATAAAGATCCATGTTTTCCAATCTATTGAAGTTCTGTTCTGTAATTTTGTCATTACATTTCCAGATAGTCTTCAGTTCTTCTTTTGACTTACTTTTCAACCAACTTTGTATCTCTGTCGTCTTTTCAATAAATTCAGGCAATCCATCCGGCGCTATGCTGTCAGTATCTGTAATCATCTTTTTAGCAGGGGATAATATTATCTTCATTAATCTAATTCCTTGAGCATATTTTCAGGATCATCTGCAGCCTTGACTTTATCATTTGCCTTTATAATAATCCCCTGTTCATCAATAAGATATGTGGTTCTTACTACTCCCATAGAGACTTTTCCATAATTTTTCTTTTCTTTCCATACATCATATGCTTCAATAACTTTCCGCTCTGGATCTGCTAAAAGTGTAAATGCCAATCCATATTTTTCCTCAAATCTCTTATGAGAGGATACAGAATCCTTACTGACTCCAAGAATAACTGCTCCTTTTTCGGTAAACTGAGGGTATCGCTCAGAAAACCCACATGCCTGTTTCGTGCATCCCGCTGTATTATCCTTGGGATAGAAATATAAAATCACTTTTTTTCCTGTATAATCCGATAATCTATGTATTTTCCCATTTTGATCTGGCAACTCAAAATCCGGTGCCTTAACCCCTACTTCCAACATTATTTATCCCTCCCTTTCTGTATCTTTCTCTTTATTCGCCTTTTTCTTCCTATTCCCGGTAATCATTTTATGACCTGTATATATCGCCATTACCATACATAACATAGAACTTAAAGCAAAGTATTTGTGACTTGATTTTTGCTTTTTATATCCAGTGTAAAAAGTCCCAAGCATTGTGATCAATGCTCCTACTGACCAATATTTATGTGCTTTCATGTAATTCCTCCATTTTTTCAGTGTATTCAATTCTAATTATACGCTACCATATTCTTATGTCAATTTGATAATAGAGCATTCCTATAAAATTTTTCAAAATATCATTGTCAAAACTATGTATTGTTATCCTTTAATTTTTCTTTGAAATAATTGACAAAAAGCTTGCTTTCAGGAGATTACTATTTAATCTCTTTTCCATCTATATATAGTTGAAATTTATCAGGATTATTGACAACATCATAGTCCTTTCCGTATTCTACAGGTCTATATTCGGCTGTCATTACCGATTCCCCGTCTTCAATATCTTCTTTCCATAAATAGATGTTCATATCAATGCTCGTCGCATATCCTCTGTCTGTGGAGAATTTTGTCGAATGAAAAGAATCATCCTTGTACATCTGCAAAAGTTTTCTTGCAAACGCTTCTCTATCCTCAATATCTTCCCTATTTGCGACCACGGTTATATTTTCATCCCGATTTACAGAAAAAGTTCCAACTACATCTGGTTCGCCTTCTTTATGACTGGATTCAAATTTCCCATAAATACTTCCTGCAGCAATTATCAAGATTGCTGTTCCTGAAATTACTGCAATTATCTTTTTCTTCATATTTTTAATTTCCTTTTAATTTTTTTACTGCGTAATTGATTACTTCTTCCGGTGTGGGCCTGTCTCCTTTAAGTGTCATTTTCTTCCATTCTTCCTGCACTGCCGGGTCAGGATTAACAAATCCTGCATCTATGGCTATCTGCATTTCTCTGCGTACTTCTTCTGGTGTTGTGTTATACTTTTCTGCAATCTTCTCATATATAGTTTTCTCTCTCATTCATTTTCCTCAGATATATAAGTGGAATTATATCTTGTTCTATAAAATCAATTTAGCATATTTCTGTTGGCATGAAAAGAGACTTTACAACTTAAAATTGGATAAAAAGGACAAAAAAAGAAGAGCTGCTTGCTCTTCCCATATAGTAGTAGTAAAATAATATGTCATGCCAGCGCAATATATTACCTAGAATATCGCTATAACAGGAAAGGGGCTGCATTATGACAGCCCCTAGTTTACTTCATCACGTTGTCTACATTCTGAGTGAACTCGTTCCCTGGTTTATTTTAGCATCGATCTGGATTTTGTTTCATAAAGATAAATTTTGCCACAGAGCGGTCGTATGTTTTAATGTGTCCAAACAGCCAGTCGATTACATTTTTCTGTACAAGTTCACTGAACCGATCTGTTGGTCCTTCATACTCCTGAAGGTATTCATACAGTTCCTGAATTGTCTTTTTAAACTCTTCATGTTTTTCATAATGTTTTTCACGCTCTGGATAACCGGCTTTTTCCTGAAGTGCTTCTTCTTCTTTAAAATGAAAGTCAGTATACTCGTTAAGATAATCCAGAAGTTTGATCGCCTTTACCTTGCTGTCGCCATTTTGACAGGCAATTACAAAGTTCTGAATACGGTCAATCAATTCTTTGTGCTGTGTATCGATTGTTTTATTTCCTGTTACTAAATTGTCATCAAAGGTAATGTTTAAATCGTAAGTCATAATTTGACCTCCATTTCTTTTATATGTTCTCTTAGGCTCTTTTAATGTCTGGCAGTTTCGTATCTGCATTTTCTGCTTAGTCTTCTACAGGAACGAAAACATCTTTTCCTAATCCGCAGATTGGGCATGTCCAGTCATCTGGAATATCCTCAAATGCAGTTCCTGGAGCGATACCTCCGTCTGGATCGCCTACTGCCGGATCATAAATATAGCCACATGGTTCACATTCATATTTTTTCATAGTCATTTTCCCTTTTCAATGTCGATTTATTTTTGTTACCAAGTTCCTAGCAATTTTTCTAACACTTTGTTTCTTGTATATCTGTATTATACATGATAATTATTCTTTTGTCAATAATAGTAATTATTATTATTTTTGTACTTAGCATAAACTGATATTTGAATTGCACATTTACATATTGTATATATTATGGGAATAGTTGAATAAAAAAATGAACTCTATTCATTAAAGACAGAGTTGCTGGAAATTACTTCTCTCCAACAACTTTCTTCGTCTTTAAGTCCTTGAAACACAATACTGTCCAATCAGATTCATCCAATTGTTATATTTATTCTTTTCACACACCTTTCGGCAAATTTCATTTTCCATCAATACACAGAACATCTTATCATAATCAAATGCCCAAACAGCACCATTCACATGGTTTTCCACTGCTTTCTGATCTATGTTCTTTAAACGTGTGACCATTTTTTCAATTTCTCCATTTCTCAAGTTACCGATATTTTTGCAGATAAACCGAAAGAAATTCAACGTTGCATATTCGTCATGCCAATGGAACTCTTCTGGATTGTTTTTAATTTTACTGGCTCGCTGCTGTTCTTTGATTATCTGATCAGCTACATCTTTCATCGAATCTTCGTATCTCATATTACTCACCTACTCTTCCTCAACGCCCAGTGACGGTCTAAATCTTTTATCCTTTGCCTGCGGTACCACGATCTCATGATTTTGATGGGAAGCAATTACTTACTACAACTTGCAGAAGCGGATATCCAAAAGGCATTGTGGGAGCTGCCTTTGCTGACCGAAATCCATCTTCTTATGTAAAACCTGCAGGAATATAAAGGGAAAGTGACTATCCCTGCCGATTAATAATCCAAATAATATCGTCTATACCAATCTCTCCTTATGCTGTTTTTCTCTCCATAAACCATTTATCCACTTCGTAAAACAAGTGGCTTTCCTGCCCCTGTATCATACAGGTGTACATCATTCCTACACCGCCTGCCTTTCTGCTGGCGCACCGCTCGATTTTCAAAATTCTGTCAATGCTATACTTTCTTCCATCCTCCCATGTAAAAAATATGGGAACCAGCTGTCCGTCTTTCCGAAACTCTTCTACTACATTTACATATACTTTGTTCATGCCGACACCTCACTATAAAATCTCAATTGCTCTTGGCGATGCCGGGATTCTGCGGATATATCCATTTAACTCCAACTGTTTGATTCTGGAAAAAGCAGATGATGTTGATCTTACTCCGCTTATTTTTCAAAATTCCCGTACTGTCGGCGGATATCCATGCTCCTTCGTATAATCCAAAATACACTGATAACTTTCTTTCTGTTTTCTGATTAATGCTTTTTCAAATCTATCCCTCCAATTACCCATGAAAATAACTGTGTGGATGGATCGTGTGCGTACCAGCGTCTAAGTGGGATAAGACTTTATCCTGATACATTGCCGCTCGCTGTATACTGAAATAACCAAACCGTCGTCTGATCTCATCTACAGTGCGATCCAGCTTCTCTAACTTTTCCTTTTTCTCCTGATTTCCAAATAAATCCAACTGCACGGGAATATAATCTAACACAAGATCCGCAGCTCGGATTCCCAGGCTTCTAATGGGATGTTCCAATTTGTAATTATCTTTAAATAGCTGAAATGCTGCAGTTACAATCTCGTTTGTAATATTCGTTGGCTGTCGTAAATGTATCTGTCTGGAAAAACTATACAATCCATTATCTCGAACTGTAATTTCTACTGTTTTGCATTTAAATCCATGTTACCGCAATCGTGCAGCTACACTTTCTGCCAATGCTATTTGAATGATCCAGACATCCAGATCATTTTCCAAATCTCTCGGTGTTGTAGTGCTATTACCTATCGACTTTACTGGTGCTTCATATCCTTCCTTGCAAACCGGATCTTCATCCCAGCCATTTGCGAAAGCCCATAATACATTTCCTATTTTTCCAAAATGACTCTCTAACAACTTTTCGTCTGATTCCGCAAGTTGCCCGATTGTCCGGATTCCAAGTTTTTGCAATTTCTTATTTGTCTGTCTTCCGACATAAAGCAAATCTGACGCTGGAAGCTGCCATATCCTGTCTTTATAATTTTCTCGATTAAACTCTGTGATTGCATCCGGCTTTTTATAATCTGAACCCAGTTTCGCATAAATCTTATTCCAGGAAATTCCAATACTTACCGTTACACCCAATTCGTATTTAATCCGATGGCTGATTTCTCTTGCAATCGTCATTCCGCTTCCTTTCAGATTTCTGCTGTCCGATAATCAATTCCATATGGCTCGATCTTGTCCGTATACTCCTAATAGATTTCTCTTGCCATCTGTGAAAATCTCAAATACAAATCCATCCGTGGTGGTACAAATATGATTTCCGGACAAATCTGTTTTGCCTGCCATAATGCCATTCCGGTCTTTACACCTTTTTGCTTTGCAATATAATTTGCTGTCAGCACAATCCCATGTCTGGCTTCCGGATCGCCACCGACTGCCAGCGGCATTCCGGCAAATTCCAGATGATGCAGCATTTCTACACTGGCATAGTCGGGTAAGAGAAGAGCATTACTGTCCTTCCCTCCCCTAAGAACCGTACGTGATAGTTTCCCATCATACGGCTCAAGCCTTATAAAGCCTATTGCTGCCACAATAAGCCGGTTGTATATCATTCGTATACAAATTTGAAATTGCTGTAGGATTTATTTTTGCGTTCAGCGAAGTATTCCATCCAAATTTCATCGTAGGGATTCGCTTCCGCTTTAATACGTGTAAAACGGGTAATGTTTGTGTCGGTTGCATATACTAATGCGAGATAATTATCCTCCGTCAGCTTTTCAGAGAAAGTCCAGCTACGGTTTCCGATTCTGTGGAAATATTTATCTCTTATCCATGCGGCTGGTTTGTTTTTATGTCTACGTCGGCACCATCTCCATAGCGCCTTGAATGTCTGCCAGTCCACATATCTAAATGCAACCGAAGATACGTTATACTTCTGAAAGTTCACCCATCCTCTGATAATAGGATTCAGGCATTTGATCAGATCGGATTGCTTGCCCGTTCGGAACTTCTTAATTGTTCCACGAATTTTACGCATAATTGATTTAACATTCTGTTTTGATGGTTTGGTAAGTAATTTATCCCCATATTTACGAATATTACAACCCAAAAAGTCAAATCCATCGTGTATGTTCGTAATAACTGTCTTTTCATCCGATAATTCTAATCCTCTTTCATGCATGAACTCTTTTACTAAAGGTAGTACCTCGTTTCTTAATAGTTCCTCTGATGCTCCTGTAATAATGAAATCATCTGCATAGCGCACCAGATTTACTTTTGGATTTATCTGTCTACCTTTCGACCAATACCGTTTGAACTTATTCTTCAATAATCTTTCTAATCCGTCCAATACATAATTACACAGCGTCGGTGAAATAGTACCTCCTTATGACGAGATAAACGTTATGACGAGTTAACGCTGATTATCTGCGTAAATAC
>ERZ781273.113-NODE-113-length-61669-cov-4.679878_pt1 | contig 61669 bp, 59 predicted proteins | sample MGYA00375851_ERZ781273 | MGnify/ENA primary metagenome ERZ781273 (study PRJEB29790, sample SAMN03653692) | human gut metagenome | host: Homo sapiens | place: USA: Dallas, Texas | collected 2013-07-09 | study: EMG produced TPA metagenomics assembly of the Gut... | reverse complement strand
CCGACACCCTCTGTCTGGCTATTTTCATGTATGGAGGATAACTGCCTATGGCAAAAAACAAAACAGAGATTCATGTGACCACTGTATTTGACGGGGAGCTGGACGCCACCGATGTGTTCGTCAGCCTGATTTCCCAGAAATACGGCAAGACAAATACAAAAGAATATCTTGCTAAAAAGAAAGAATTGAAGTATAATGAAGATGAGGTTCAAAAGAGCCGGATACCGTCTGGATTGTGTGGGTAAATGGCTATGATGAACGAAATGGAATACAGAACAATCGGTTCGGCACTTGCCGGGGGCTATCGTGCAGCGGTCTATTGCAGACTGTCAAAGGACGATGACCTGCAAGGCGAAAGTGCCAGTATCGCAAACCAGCGTGATATGCTGGAAAAATACTGCGAAAAGCAGGGATGGGAGGTTGTGGCAGTCTATCAGGACGATGGCTTCACAGGTCTTAATATGGAGCGTCCTGATTTACAGAGAATGTTGAGATCCATTGAGCGCAGGCAAATCAACCTTGTTATCACGAAAGACCTCAGCCGACTGGGGCGTAACTATCTGCAAACCGGGCATTTGATTGAGGACTTTTTCCCAAGAAACGGGGTGCGCTATATCGCCATGAATGACGGTATCGACACCTTACGGGATAACAACGACATTGCCCCGTTCAAGAATATCCTGAACGAGATGTACAGCAAGGATATTTCCAAGAAAGTCCATTCCTCTTATCTTCTGAAAGCGCAGAAAGGACAGTTTACCGGGTGTCTTGCCCCGTTTGGGTATCGGAAAGACCCGGAGGACAAAAACCATCTGCTCATTGACGAGGAAACCGCCCCGATTGTGCGGCTGATTTTCGGATATGCCCTAAACGGTCATGGTCCGAACTATATCCGCAGACGGCTGGAGGAAGAAAAAATCCCCTGCCCCACATGGTGGAACCGGGAACGGGGGCTTCGCAATACCCGCACCAAATGGGAAAAGAAAGACCCGGAAAACGGGCGGTATATGTGGGACTTCTCCGTTATCAAAGACCTTTTGATGAATCCCGTCTACACCGGGGCGATTGCTTCCCAGAAAAAAGACTACCGCTTCAAAATCGGCACGATTGGGGAAAAGAAACCGGAGGACTGGGTTGTGGTTGAGGGACAGCACGAACCGCTGATTGACCGCATGAGCTTTGATATTGTGCAGAACAAGCTGAAATCCCGCCAGCGTCCGGGGCAGACCAATGAAATCAGCCTGTTTGCCGGACTGATAAAATGCGGCGAGTGTGGGAAGTCGCTGACGATACGCTACACAAACGCAAAACATCCCCAGCGGATTTACTCCTGCAAGACCTACAATGCCTTTGGAAAGAACCACTGCACCCAGCACCGGATTGATTATGACACCCTTTACAGTCATGTGCTGCGGAAAATCCGGGAATGTGCCAGAGCTGCCCTGATGGACGGAGAAGCGGTTGCCGACCGCCTGACCAATACCTGTGAAGCCGAGCAGCGGGAACAGCGGGAAGCAATGGAACGCTCCCTTACAAGGGACGAGGAACGGATTGAGGTTCTGGACAAAATGGTAATGCGGCTTTATGAGGATATGATTGCAGGGCGTATCAGTGAGCAGAACTTCAACACCATGCTGGAAAAGACGCAGACCGAGCAGACGGAGCTTAAAACAAAAGTGTCCGAGGGCAGAAAGCGGCTGTCCGATGAAGTCCAGCTTGCCAATGATGCAAAACAATGGGTGGAAGCCATTCAGGAATACGCTAACATCACAGAGCTGGATGCAGCCACCCTTAACCGCTTAATCAAAGAAATCGTCGTGCATGAGCGCATTGACGAAGATAAAACAAGACACATTTCTATCGAAATTCATTTTAATCTCAAACCCATCCCGGAGGTGGAACAGGTCACTGCCTGACCTGTCCCGCCGGGACGGTTCTCTTAAAAACACCATATAGATTTTTTGTACGCCGCCGCCCGCCATCGAGCAGAGTTTTACACCTAATTGGGGATAAAACAGTTAATGGCAGGCGGTGGCGTTGCTCTGATTGGCACAACACTTGTACCGCTTCTCTCCGGTCTTTTTGGTTAAGCAAGAAAAGGAGGTAATCGCCTTTGGACAGCATACTCCAACAGATAACAGACTGGCTGAAAGAAATGCTTGTTTCAGCCATTATGGGAAACCTGTCAGGGATGTTTGAGTCCGTAAACAATCAGGTTGGAGAGATCGCAACCTCTGTTGGCATGACTCCGGCGAATTTTTCGCCGGAAGTTTTTGCTATGGTACGAAACATCTCCGAATCAGTTATTATCCCAATAGCAGGTTTGATCCTTACTTTTATCGCCTGCTATGAACTGATTCAAATGATTATTGATCACAATAATTTGTCAAATTTTGAAACATGGGCGTTTTTCCGATGGGTGTTTAAAACGTTTGTTGCGGTCATGTTAATCACAAACACATTTAATATCACAATGGCAGTTTTTGATGTGGCTCAGCATGTAGTAAATGCCAGTGCGGGAATTATTTCTGGAGATACCTCGATTGATGCATCGGCATTGGAAGCTATGGAAGACACGCTGATGGCTATGGATTTAGGTCCGCTGCTGGGGCTGTTTTTACAGTCTTTTATTGTACAGGTCACAATGTCAGCATTGGCAATCGTTATTTTTATCATTGTTTATGGAAGAATGATAGAAATATATCTGATGGTCAGTCTTGCTCCGATTCCATTTTCCACATTTGGAAATCGAGAACAAAGCAATATCGGTCAGAACTATCTCCGGTCATTGTTTGCTCTCGGCTTTCAGGGCTTTCTGATTATGATATGTGTCGGCATTTATGCGGTATTGGTACAGTCAATAGCTTTTACAGATGACATTATTGCTTCTATCTGGGGTGTTATGGGTTATACTGTATTACTTTGCTTTACCCTATTTAAAACGGGAACACTTGCTAAAAGTGTATTTTCAGCTCACTAAGGAGGTTGGAATGAAAAAATATAAAATAATTTACGCTGATCCACCTTGGAGATATGATCAGAAACGTTTGCAGGGAGCAGCTGAAAAGCACTATGCGACTATGAATATCAATGATATGTGTGCTTTGCCAATAAATAATTTAGCAGATTCGGATTGTGTTTTATTCTTATGGGTTACTTTTCCAATGTTGCCTGACGCATTAAAACTCATTGAATCATGGGGATTTGAGTATAAGACCGTAGCGTTTGTCTGGTTGAAGAAAAACAAAAAAAGTCCTTCATGGTTCTATGGTCTTGGATTTTGGACAAGAGGGAATGCAGAAATATGCCTATTGGCAAAGCGTGGAAATCCAAAACGTTGTTCCGCATCGGTGCATCAGCTTATTATTTCTCCTGTTGAACAGCACAGCAAAAAGCCGGATATAACCAGAGATCGGATTGTAGAACTTATGGGCGATGTTCCCCGCATCGAGCTGTTCGCCAGACAAAAAACAGAAGGCTGGGATGTCTGGGGAAATGAAGCTCCGGACAGCGTGGAATTGCCAGAAATGGAGGTGGTATAGTTGGCTGCATATATTCCAGTCCCTCGTGACCTGACACGAGTAAAAACAAAAGTATTCTTTAATCTGACCAAAAGGCAACTAATATGTTTTAGTATGGCGGCTCTCCTCGGATTGCCGCTGTTCTTTTGGGTAAAGAGTTTTGGGAATGTCAGTCTTGCGTCTTTAATAATGATTATTGTTATGCTTCCTCTGTTCTTTTTAGCAATGTATGAAAAGGATGGGCAGCCACTGGAAGTAATCGCAGGACATTTTATTCAGTCAAAATTTATTCGTCCCAAAATTCGACCTTATCAGACAAACAATTATTATGACGTTTTGATGCGTCAGTATGAACTTGAGAAGGAGGTAGAAAAGATTGTTTTTCCAGAAGAAAAAGCAAACAAAAGAGGTAAAGATGCCTGCAAATCTGAATCGCAGACAGCAGAAAGAAATTAAGGCTGTTGTGGAACGGGCAAAGAAAGACAATGGTGTGCCACAGACAGCCCAACAGTCGATTCCCTTTCAGAGAATGTTTCCTGACGGGATCTGCCGGATTACTGACAGTTACTACACCAAGACCATTCAGTTTCAGGACATCAATTATCAGCTGGCACAACAGGAGGATAAAACAGCTATCTTTGATGAATGGTGCAGTTTCCTGAATTTCTTTGATAGCTCTGTTCATTTTGAATTGTCTTTTATGAATTTGAGTACCGATGCGGAGAGTTTTGAAAAAAGTATCCGCATTCCATTTCGGAAAGATGCGTTTAATTCCTCTCGTGCTGAGTACAGCCAGATTTTGAAAAAGCAGCTCGCTCAAGGAAATAATGGGCTGACAAAAACAAAGTACCTGACCTTTGGAATTGAAGCAGAGTCTATGCGGCAGGCTAAACCAAGACTGAGCCATATTGAAAATGATTTGCTCAACAACTTCCGTCGTCTGGGGGTTACTGCAACAGCCATGAATGGAAATGAACGGCTTCATCTGATGCATTCTATGTTTCACATGGGAGATAATGATAAATTCTTTTTTGACTGGAAATATCTTGTGGAGTCTGGTCTTTCAGTAAAGGACTTTATCGCTCCTACTGCATTTGCATTTAAGACAAACAGAACTTTTCAGATGGGGAATATTTTTGGCTCTATGTCCTATCTGCAAATCACAGCCTCTGACCTGAGTGATCGAATGCTTGCAGATTTTCTTGATATGGAGTCTACGCAGATTGTGACGATGCATATTCAGTCTGTTGATCAGACTGCGGCAATTAAAACCATTAAGCGTACTATCACAGAACTTGATCGTTCTAAGATTGAGGAGCAGAAAAAGGCTGTCCGATCCGGATATGATATGGATATAATTCCGAGCGATCTCGCCACTTACGGAAAAGATGCAAAGGCGCTTTTGAAAGAATTGCAGAGCCAGAATGAGCGAATGTTTATGCTGACATTCCTTGTAATGAATACCGGACGCACTGAGCAGGAACTGGAAAACAATGTATTTCAGGCACAGAGTATTGCTCAGAAGCATAATTGCAATTTGCGTAGACTGGATTTTCAGCAGGAGCAGGGTTTGATGAGCAGCCTTCCTCTAGCACAGAATCTGATTGAAATTCGTCGTGGAATGACAACAAGTTCTACGGCTATATTTGTTCCTTTTACCACACAGGAACTATTTCAGAGCGGTACGGAGACACTTTATTACGGACTGAATGCTTTGTCTAATAATCTGATTATGGTGGACAGGAAAAAGCTAAAGAATCCCAATGGGCTGATTCTTGGTACTCCTGGTTCCGGTAAATCCTTTTCCGCTAAGCGTGAAATCACAAATGCGTTTCTTGTAACAGAGGATGACATTATTATTTGTGATCCGGAGGCAGAATATGCAGCTCTTGTTCATAAATTTGATGGTCAGGTGGTAAAAATCAGTTCCTCCAGCACGAACTATATTAACCCCATGGACATCAACACCAATTACTCTGAGGACGATAATCCGGTAGCTTTGAAAGCAGATTTTATCCTTTCTCTTTGTGAGCTGATTATGGGCAGTAAGGATGGTTTACAGCCTATTGAAAAAACGGTTATCGACCGATGTGTGCATCAGATTTATCAGAGGTATTTTGACAATCCTGTTCCAGAGAATATGCCGATTCTGGAAGATTTGTATAATGCTCTTTTGAAGCAGGATGAAAAGGAAGCCCATCATGTAGCAACTGCTTTGGAAATCTATGTTAAAGGTTCTTTGAAACTGTTTAATCACAGGACAAATGTAGACATCAATAATCGACTGGTCTGCTATGACATCAAAGAATTAGGAAATCAGCTAAAAAAAATCGGTATGCTGATTGTTCAGGATCAGGTTTGGGGACGTGTGACTGCCAATCGTAATGCTGGTAAATCGACCAGATATTATATTGATGAATTTCATTTGCTTTTGAAAGAAGAACAGACCGCAAATTACTCTGTGGAAATCTGGAAAAGATTTCGCAAATGGGGTGGACTGCCTACAGGTATTACGCAGAATGTAAAGGATCTGCTTCGCTCACCTGAAATTGCCAATATTCTTGAAAACTCTGACTTCATTTATATGCTGAATCAGGCAAGCGAGGATAGAACAATTTTGGCAAAACGTTTGAATATTTCCCCTCATCAGTTGTCCTATGTAACCAATTCTGGCGAAGGAGAAGGACTTCTGTTTTATGGGAATGTAATTTTGCCGTTTATTGATCGATTCCCGACAGATACGGACCTTTATCGCATTATGACCACAAAATTGAATGAGGTGGTACAGGAAAAGGAGGCGTAATGTATGGTGAAAAAACCTACCCGTCTTCGTTTTACAGAAGATGAGCTTGCAGATCCCCATATCCGGAAAGCTGCCGAACGTGCAGATAAGGCAGTTGATAAAGCAGAGAAAGCGGTAGACAAGATAGCCTTGAATAAGAAAGCCTATAAGCTGCATTTGGAAACGGACGCTTCCGGTTCTCGTAAAGCAAAGCTGCGTTTTGAAAAAGCAACTTTTTCGGAAGTTCCTGATCGACCTTCCAGAGCAAAGCAGGCTGCAACTCGTGGCGTCACAGCAGTTGTTACAGCAAAGGCACACCAGGCGGCATCAGAATATGAAGATGATAATGTGGGTGTGGAGTCGGCACAGGAAATGACTAAGGCAGTGGAAAACACTGCCTATGCAGTCGATCATGTAACATACAGCCACAAACTGAAAGCTCACGACAAAGCAGATCGGCTAGTGCAGAAATCCGATAAAGCTAATATAAATGCCCTCTACGAGAAATCAAAAAAGGAAAATCCGGATACAGGTTCTAATATAATCTCTCGCTGGAAACAGAAACAGGCAATTAAAAAGGAGTATACTGCCGCCAGAACTGGCAAGTATGCTACAAAAAATACAACGGCAGGAATTAAGGGAACAGGAAAAGCGGCAAAGAATGCAAAAACGGTAACAGGGAAGGTATCTGAGTTTTGTATGACACATTCCAAAGTAATTCTGCTTGTATTGGTTGGCGGACTTCTTTTTATGATTGTATCCAGTATGTTTTCCTCTTGTGGAGCTATGTTTCAGGGTGGTATGCAAACTGTTCTGGGAACTTCTTTTACAGCAGAAGATGAGGACATCGTTGGAGCTGATAATGATTATAAAGCTCTGGAAGCCGCCTTGCGGGATGAGATCAACAATATCGAGAGAACGCACAGCGGTTACGATGAGTACCGATATGATCTTGATGAAATCAACCATAATCCTTATGAACTTGCGGCATATCTGACTGTAAAATTTGAGGATTATACTCGTTCCGAAGTGCAAAGCACACTGCAATGGCTGTTTGAACAGCAGTATGACTTAACATTAACAGAAGAAGTGGAAATTCGGACTGGAACCACATCTTCTACCGATCCGGAGACTGGAGAAACTACAACGGAAGAATATGAATATGAGTATTATATTCTGAATGTGAAGCTGGTCAACAAAGGACTGAATCGTCTAATCGGAAGTTTGGGACTGTCAGATGATGAAATGGAGCGATATAGAGTATTGCTTCAGACAAGAGGAAACAGACCAGATCTTTTCGGGGATGATATTTATGCTACACCAGGCGGCGAATATACCGATTATGATATTCCTGGTGAAGCGCTGACAGACATTCGATTTGCCAACATGGTGCATGAAGCTGAAAAGTATCTGGGATACCCGTATGTTTGGGGAGGCAGCCGTCCTTCCACATCATTTGATTGTTCCGGTTTTGTGTCATGGGTAATCAATAACTGCGGAAATGGCTGGAGTGTTGGAAGGCAGACAGCAAACGGGCTGATGGGCTGCTGTGATATTATTCCACCAAGCTCTGCCAAGCCTGGGGATTTGATTTTCTTTCAGGGAACTTATGATACTGCCGGTGCATCACATGTTGGCATTTATGTAGGAAATGGAATGATGATTCACTGTGGAAATCCGATTTCCTACGCTTCAGTAGAAACAAGTTACTGGCAACAACACTTCTATTGCTATGGAAGAATCAGATAAGGAGGTTTTTTAGTGGGTGCAAAGTTAGAAAGAATTGGTGCAGACCTTGAAAAAGCACGAAAAAAGCGGACTGAATGGGAAGCAAAAGTAAAGGATTTGGAACGCAGATACAAAGAGGAAGAAAATGCTGAAATCCATGATATGGTTCATGCTGCAAATCTGAACCCAGAGCAGCTTTCTGAGTTGCTTCGTATGTTTGCTGCGGACATGGTGCCAAAGCCTGAAACCATCAATGCTATGAATGAGGAGGATGTGTAGAATGAAATTTAAGAGAATCAGTGCCGTATTATTGGCATTTGTAATGTGTTTTGGATTATTTTCTACAACAGCGTTTGCTTATGTAGATGAAAATGCAGCGAAAGAACCGACAGCCGAGGAAACAGTTTCGGAAACAGAATCAGCTCCAGAGCTTGTCGAACCAATGATGCCGCTTACACCAGACGGAAATCTCACACTGGTAGATGATGAGGGGAATACTTCTGGTGTGGGAAAACAGTTTATTACTGCGGTCACAAAGAACGGGAATTATTTTTATATTATTATTGATCGGGATGATAAAGGTGCGCAGACAGTGCATTTTCTGAATCAGGTAGATGAGGCAGACCTTCTGAAACTGATGGATGAAAAAGAGGCAGCGGAACACACAAAGCCGGAAGAAACACCGACTCCTAAACCGGAGTCAACAGAGCCAATCCCTGAAGTTGAAAAGCCGGCTCCAGAAGAAAAAACCAGAGTGAATGTACTGCCGACAGTTGTGGCACTGTTTGCTTTACTCGGAGGTGGCGGATTCTTTGCTTTTAAAAAAATTCAGGAAAAAAAGAAAGAAAAGGAAGCGGCAAAACCTGATCCAGATGCAGACTATGTAGATGATGAGGAAGATTATGGGTATAGCGAGGAATACGACGAGGAAGATAATGAGCCAGTATAAGCAGTAACAGGTGTATAGCAGGGGCAGCCTTTGGGCTGCTCTCCTATATGAAACATGGTGTATGTGTACTATTTGATTTGTGGGGAGGTATTCCATGACAAAAGCGGAAATTAAAAAGATGGAGACAACCAAAAAACACGACTTTATTATGAGAGTTTATGAAGCTGTGCTGGTAAGCATTCCAGCATTAACCAGAAATTCTCGCACAAAAGTCCAGATTCGTATGACTCATACAAACTATAATCGCTATGTCCGTTTCCATATTTACGGACAAGATATGGCGATTCTGATTTATGGGGATGGGAATGTTGCTATTGAATTGAAAGAAGTTTTTCATAGCGATCATACAGAACAGCTTTTTGAATATGATACGGAGATTGAAAAGCAAGAAATATTTATTGAGAAATTGAAGGAACTTCTCTCCTGTTTGATTAAGGTATTTGTGGGTATGGATATTCTTGATTTTCATTCTTATATGGATTATGTATCAGTAGAAAAAAATGCTTCAGTGGCATACCAGAAAATGCAGATGGAATATGGGGATTATTCTGAACAATAATGTTTTAGGCAATCTGCGGATTGCCGATACATAAAATATGATGTAGTTTTATAGGTGTTTATATGTTAAAATTAAGTATGTAAAGCAATGAAATTTCTCTGTTATTTGGAGATTAAATAGAGATATAAATCGAAAGTTAGTGAGGTGTTGAATCATGAATGAAAGAGAAAAAATTATTCAATTGTGGTTTGAAATGTGGCTTACAAAACAGGATTTAGGCATTGATAATATTTTTACGGAAGATGTAATTTATACTGAAAGTTGGAGTCCTCAATATAATAATCGTCAAATCGTAAAACACTGGTTTCAGGAATGGAATACCCGTGGCAAAGTCGTTGTTTGGGAAATTAAACAATTCTTCCACAAGGAAAATACGACGATTGTAGAATGGTATTTCAAAAATGAAATGAACAATGGGGATATAGAGGAATTTGATGGGATTTCTCTGGTTGAATGGACAAAGGATGATAAAATAAAGTCATTGAAAGAGTTTGGTTGTAATTTGAATAATTATAATCCTTATGAGCATAGCGACCAACCCAAATTTAGGGAAGAAAGAGCAAGTTGGTTTTAATATTAGGAATAGTTTATTTGAGGTGGTATGGAATGGTTAAAGTGATAAAAGAAAAATTTGTTGTCATTGGAAAAGAGGGGTCAACATTAGATGGCGAAGGATTTATTCAGAAATTATGGGATGATGCCAATAGTCATTTTAGTGAGGTAGCACATCTGGCAAAGAAAGACTCAAACGGTGGCATTGTGGGAATATGGGGTGCTATGTCTGATATTTCTCGCTCATTTAAACCGTGGGAAGATGGATTTAGTAAAGGCTTGTATCTGGCAGGAGTGGAATGTATTGATAATGCAGAAGCACCTGATGGATGGATAAAATGGACAATACCAAGTTATGAGTATATAGTTGTTGAAAACCATAAAGGAATGTTTGAAGAAACCATTGGACAAATGAATGAGGATGGTATTTCTCTTGTGGGAGCAGTTCACGACTATACCGACCCAGTAACAGGAAAGGACTATCTGTATTTCCCGATAAGAGAAGTTTAATAAATCAGAATTGAGGTGAAGTCATGGCGTCCAGTAAAGAATATTTAGAATTTATTTTAGGACAGTTATCCGAGTTAGAAGAAATTACTTATCGAGCTATGATGGGAGAGTTTATCATTTATTATCGTGGCAAGATTGTAGGCGGTATTTATGATGATAGATTGCTTGTTAAATCAGTGCAAGCAGCAATTAGTTATATGCCGACAGCTCCGTATGAATTACCCTATGAGGGAGCAAAACAAATGTTGTTGGTAGATGAAGTTGATAATAAGAATTTTTTAGCAGGCTTGTTTAATGCTATGTATGAGGAATTACCAGATCCAAAACCGAAAAAGAAGAAATAAGTAAAATTAAAAGTTGAGGAAAAGAATGGAAGATAAAAAGATATTGCTTGATAATATTGATAAAATTCATACAACCGAAATGGGAATTGATAGAATTAAAAAAAACCTAAAAATAGATACAGCAGATGTTGTTGAGTATTGCAAAAATAAGATGTTAGATAAAAATTGCAATATATACAAACAGGGTAAAAATTGGTATTGCGAAGTTGAAAATATCAAAATTACTATCAATTCATATAGCTATACAATCATTACGGCACATATTGTTAAGTAAATTGCAAGTTGTGGAGGTGTAATACTGTGAAAGAGATTAGGATTGAATTACTGGGTATAGGTGTTATTTTGTTGGGAATTGCAATTAGTACAAATAATTTTTGGGCATATACACTTGGAACCATAGGTTTTGGAATTGTTTCAATGGGCTGTTTTTGGAAAGATAAAAAGTAAAATCTTAGTTTGTAAAATTTGAATTTAAGGAGAAAAAAATGTTTGAGGATGAATATTTGAAATTTTGGCAGGAATTTGGCGAGAGTAAAAAAATGGTATTGTCCACATCTCTGAATGATGTTGTCACTTCAAGGATGATGAGCATGGTAGTCTTGGATAAAAAAATATATTTTCAAACAGACAGAACTTTTAGAAAATATAGTCAGCTTAAAGGAAATCCCAATGTTTCCCTCTGTATAGATAATATACAAATAGAAGGATATTCTGAGGAAATCGGGAAACCTGATAAAGATATAGAATTTTCGGATGCTTATAAAAAACATTTTCCGAGCTCTTACATGAGGTATACAGCACTTGAGAGTGAACGGCTATTTGTAATAATACCAACGTTTATCAAACGGTGGCTGTATATTGATAAGATTCCATATGTGGAAATTTTTGATGTGACAAATAAACAGTATAGCTTGAAACCGTATATGGGAATATGATTCTGTAAATTCCAGTTTACAAAACTAAATATTTACATAGCAGTCATACACTATGGTGTGTGGCTGCTTATTTTTTGAAAGGAGCAGACGAAAATGAAATTGGTATTAGCTGAAAAGCCTTCCGTAGCCCAGAGCATTGCTAAGGTGTTGGGGGCAAATAAACGTGAGAATGGTTATTTAGAAGGAAATGACTATGTAGTTAGCTGGTGTGTTGGTCATTTGGTGGAACTGGCACAGCCAGAGGATTATGAGGAACGATATGGTAAGTGGACATACAATGATTTGCCTATCTTCCCTTCAGACTGGAAGTATGAAGTATCTTCTGGCACGAAAAAACAGTTTGGTATTCTGAAAAATTTAATGAACCGGAATGATGTTGAGAGCCTTGTGTGTGCAACGGATGCCGGTCGTGAGGGAGAACTGATTTTCCGTTTAGTGTATCACAAAGCCGGATGTAGAAAACCGTTTGAAAGACTTTGGATTTCTTCTATGGAAGATTCCTCTATACAGGAAGGATTTGAAAATCTTAAATCAGGAAGTGAATATGATGCTTTGTATGAAGCTGCCCTATGCCGAGAGCGAGCCGACTGGATTGTTGGTATTAACGCTACTCGGCTTTTTTCAACCCTTTATGGGCAGACATTAAATGTTGGGCGTGTTATGACTCCTACTCTTTCGATGGCAGTTATGAGAGAAGCAGCTATTTCAGCATTTAAGCCGGAGTCATTTTATACGATTCAGATTGGAATGGATGGATTTTCCGCTGTAAGTGAACGCTTCAAGAGTAAGGTCGATGCAGAAGCAGTCGTTCGAGAGGTATCTAAGGCAATAGTCACAAAGGCAGAACGCAAAGACAAAACAGAAAAGCCTCCTGCTCTCTACGATTTAACCAGCTTACAGAGAGATGCCAATCGTATGTTGGGTTATACCGCACAGCAGACTCTGGACTATACCCAGAACCTCTATGAAAAGAAATTGGTCACTTACCCTCGTACTGACAGTAAATTTCTGACAGAGGATATGGCTCAGGGACTTCCTACTATTGTAGAACTGGTTTTCCACGCATTCCCTATTAGCGGTGTGGAAAATCTGTCTATTCATGCGGATCAGGTTGTGGATAACAAAAAAGTTACTGACCACCATGCGATTATTCCTACTAGAGAATTGCAGAAATGCAATTTAAGTGAACTTCCAAAAGGAGAACTTGCAATTTTACAGTTGATTTCTAATCGTCTGTGTGTTGCTGTTGGAGATTTACACCGCTATGCAGAAACGGTTATTGAACTGGATTGCGGAGGCAAATCCTTTTCTGCGAAAGGGAAAATGGTTTTACAAGATGGATGGAAAGACCTCGTAAAAAAACAGCTCCCAGCAAAAAACGATAAAAAAGAAAGTGAACTTCCCACCCTGTCTGTTGGCGATGTGCTGACGATTCAGAAAACAGAAATTAAGGAAGGAAAAACTTCTCCGCCAAAACACTATACGGAGGATACACTTCTTCAAAGTATGGAGACCGCTGGTGCAGATGAAATTCCCGATGAAGCAGAACATAAAGGTCTTGGGACGCCTGCCACTCGTGCGGGTATTATTGAAAAACTGGTGCGTATTGGTTTTTTGGAACGAACAGGCGATAAGAAAACGAAGTACCTGATTCCTACACATAAGGGTACAGCTCTTATAACTGTTATGCCGGAGCAGGTTCAGTCTCCTTCCATGACAGCTGAGTGGGAAGAAAAACTTCTTCTCATTGAAAAAGGCGAATACGAAAGTGCCGCCTTTATGAATGAAATAAAAGGATTGATTGCTGGTCTGGTTCAAAATTACGAAGTGATTAAGGATTCGGAGGTTTTATTGTCCAGGGAAGTCAATTCTATCGGAAAGTGTCCGGTATGCGGAAATAATGTAGAGGAAAGAGCCAAAGGTTTCTTCTGTTCTAACCGGAGTTGTAAATTTGCTCTCTGGAAGAATAACCGCTATTTCGAGAGTATTGGAAAAACCATGAACAGCACTACTGCACAGAAGCTGCTGGCTGCCGGTAAAGTAAAGCTGAAAAGCTGCAAGTCAGCGAGAACTGGAAAAATTTTTGATGCAATTGTTTATCTTTCTGTTTCTGAAGATGGGAAGACACAGTTTAATATGGAATTTGAAAAGGGAGGGAAACGCAAATGATAAATGAATTTAATCCGGAAGGCAAAGAAATTCGTTTTATTGACAGTCACTACAACAATCTGTTTAAAATTTCTGATGGTAGCTGTGTGCAGATCCACTATCCTAATGAAACAGTTATAAAGCCATGCAAATTTATTGACGAGTATCACACGCAGGTTGGTTATAACGTATTCCACATTTGTCAGTTTGCAGAAATTATGGAACGTAATAGTGCTGTGTATATGGCAGAGCCTGAAATTATGGATGAGGAAGCGGCATGGAAAATTGGAAAAGACAGAATCCTTGCAATTCAGACCTGTGAGGATGGATATGACTATACCTTGTTTGATGAAAATTACAACGATGTAGATGGAGGGCAGATTGATAATCCAAATATGACTATGCTTGAGGTCAGGCGGGATATTCTGGAATCCTATAATCTGGAAAATCGGGAGCTTCGTGTCATGGTTTATGATGAGGTAATGGAACAGGCTTTAAGGAATGACGGACTTCCAGATTTTGTGAAACCTGAAAATTATCTAAAAAACGCAGAGATGGCTATGGAGGACGATTACGGAATGCTGGATGGAGTGATCAATAATGGGAAAGTTCCTGTTCGGGAAGAAAAACTGTCGGTTTTAGAGCAGCTAAAAGAACTATCGGTTTCTGAGATACCACGAATCCCTTCCAAAAACCATACGGAAAGGGAAATTGAATGATAGATTTTACGCAGGACGAACGTAATTTAATGATGCTTTACAGCCCTGGTACAAAAAAGGGGCTGTTTGAAGCTCTTATGCAGATGAAGGAACAGCTTACCAAGGAGGAAACAGAGCTTTGTTCTTTGACGGATTCTGTTCTTTACAAGTTATCTGGTATGGATGATAAAACTTTTGAAAAGATGGATCTTTATCCTGATTTTTAGAAATGGAGGGAAAAATGAACGCAAAGGAGCGATTTTATTCAGGGGTGGCGAAAGAAACTATTAGCAAGATAACGTCAAATAAGGAAAACTGGACTTCCTTCCTGATTACTATGGCGAGAAATTACGAGTTCACTTATCCTGAGCAGGTTATGATCTATGCACAGCGTCCGAATGCTACTTTTTGTAAGCCTTATGATGAGTGGAATGATAAAAATTACCGTAGATATGTAAAAAGGGGTTCTACCGGTATTGCGCTATTTGTGATGAATCAGGACAAGCCATATCTCCGGTATGTTTTCGATGTAGCGGATACAGGGGTTCGCCGTTCTTCTCCGAAACTGGAGCATTGGGAGGTAACAAGTGAAAATCGTGGATATGTTATGAGTTTTATGGAGCATATCTATGGCGTAAAAGCGGAGGGCTTGCTGGAAATACAGCTTGAGGAAATCGCACAGATTCTTGTTTCAGACTATTGGGAAAATCATAGCCGCCAGTTCCTCGACATCGTTGCGAATAGCTACCTTGAGGAGTATGATGAACTTAACATCGAAGTAGCATTTAAAACAGCAGTTGCAAACAGTGTATCTTATGCACTTTACAGCCGACTGGTGGGAAATCCGGATAGCTACTTTGAACATGAAGATTTTCAGAACGTCTTTGATTTTAATTCCAGACAGACAGTAAATGCCCTCGGAACAGCAGTTAATACTGTCAGTTCAGAGATTTTCAAAGAAATTGAGAAAGCGATCAGTGAATATGAACAAAGCAGAAATACTGAAAGGAGCGTATATAATGAACAAAATGAATTACAGGCAAGCAGGGGATTATCTGATTCCGAATATGGAACTGGAGAACCAGAGCGACAGAGTTCTGGGCAAATATGGCAGGATGCGGAGAGCGTATCTGGAGCAGAACAATCCGATGCTCCTAAACGACATGATTCTGACAGAGACTCTGTTCCCCCATCTGTGGGAGATCGAGGATACAGCGAAAGTCCGAGTAGAGCTGCTGATGAAACAGTATCTGGAAATGAATCCAGCGCCGGACAAAGAAAAAGATCAGCTGGGCTGGGTAAGGCACATGAACAGTCTGAAGTTGCAGGCGGAGGAAGTCGTAGTGACGGAACTTATCAACAGCTAAGCCTAAATCTATTTCTTTCTGAAAATGAACAAATCAGTTTTATTGATCGAGCAGAGAGCTTCATGCCCTCTGCTTTTTCTTTTTCACAGGAAAAAATCGACCATTTTCTTCTCTTAGGAAGCAATACAGACGAGGCAAGAAAAATTGTAGCTTTGGACTATATGAAGCAAAAAAACGTTGAAGAAATCATTTCAACATTAAAACAGGTCTATCATGGCGGTTTTGGCTTAAAAGAAGAAAGTGGAAACATTTCTGCATGGTATGCTGAGGATGGTATTCATCTCGCAAAAGGGAGTTCTGCGATTGACAGTCCCAGAGCGCAGATTATTTCGTGGAAAACAGTGGAAAAACGTATTGGAGAGTTACTTGAAGGCGGACAGTTTGCGACCAATGTAGAACTGGCGGAAACTGTGAGTTACGAGAGGAAGGATATAGCACAATCTGTTTGGTATCTTTTTCATGATCTGTCTGAAGAAGCGAGAAAAAAAGGATTCTTCCCTTCGCTTTCCGGATTTCATGGTAATGGTTTTCCAAAGGAAACAGCGTGGCTTGCAGAGCAATTAGGTAAAACTGAATTTGTGGCAGCTCTCAAATCAGAATATCGGGAGTTTATGGTTGCTCACGATTCCGATCGTTCTTTGCTTCGCTTCCACTATCATAAGCTGAACATTCTTGAAAAGAGGATTGAAGAACTAGGTATTCCTCTTAGGGAATATCAGACAGATATGATGTATGTGCCTCTTGTCCGTCAGTTTATTACAGACGATGAAATCAATGCAGATTTGACAAAAGGAAGCGGAGTTACTGGTGGAAAACGTCGAATCTATGAATATTGGCAGGAGAATCACTCGCTTAAGGACAAAGCCAAGTTTTTAAAGAATGAATATGGGATAGGCGGACATTCTCATGCCTGTTCCGGAACAACAGGAAGTGGACAGGAACACAATGCTAAGGGGCTTTCTTATGATAAAAGTGGTTGTGATAAAGTGCAGATGTCATGGATTCAGGTAGCACAGAGGATTGATTCCTTGATAAAGAAAGGTCTTTATCTTACACCAGAAGAAGAATCGGAAAAAAAAGCGATTGAAGAAGCTAAGGAAAATCCTCTGGAAGATATTTCAGAAGAAATGTTTGGTAATGAAGAAAGTGAAACCGTTGCATCTGAACGGGAGCATTTCATCGATCACTTTTATGTGGCAGAGGATATTGAAAAGCGTGGTTCTCTGGATATTAGGGAATACAGTTTGCTTGAAGAAGCACTGAGAAATTATCTGGAACTTCCTTCTGATAAGAAAAAAACTCTGGGAGTAATGAACACTAATCCTCTCCCTGGTAGTCTGGATCTGATTCAATGTATAGATGGTTATGATACGATTATTCAGGATTATACGAAGGTGGAGGGTTGGCAGAATCCTGAAGTTATGGATGTTCTTACTCAGATTGAGCAAGCCGTAGAGAAAAAAGAAATACCTCCTATTCCGGCAGTAAACTTTCACATCACAGATGACAGCTTAGGAGAAGGCGGACCGAAACAGAAGTTTACGAATAATATCGCAGCGATTGAAATTCTATTCAAGTTGGAACGTGAGAATCGAAATGCTTCTTTTGAGGAACAAGAAATATTGTCGAATTATGTTGGTTGGGGAGGTTTGGCTGATGTCTTTGATCCGGATAAGGGAAATTGGGCAAATGAGTATATCACTTTGAAGAACCTTCTGTCTGAAGAAGAATACGCAGCCGCAAGAGCTTCCACTTTGAATGCCCACTATACCAGTCCTACTGTGATTCGAGCTATTTACGATGCAGTTAGGCAAATGGGATTTGAAAACGGGAATATTCTGGAACCTTCTATGGGAATCGGGAATTTTTTTGGTATGCTGCCACCGGAAATGCAGAGCAGTCGATTGTATGGTGTGGAACTTGATTCTATTACTGGCAGAATTGCTCAAAAACTTTATCCTAATGCAGAAATCAAAGTAGCTGGTTTTGAAACAACAGACCGCAGAGATTTTTATGATCTGGCTGTTGGGAATGTACCATTTGGCAATTACAAGGTATCCGATAAGCCTTATGATAAGCTGGGATTTTCGATTCACAACTATTTCTTTGCAAAAGCTCTGGATCAGGTTCGTCCTGGGGGTGTAGTTGCCTTTGTGACAAGCCGCTACACAATGGATTCAAAAAATTCGGATGCAAGGCGATATTTGGCACAGAGAGCAGAGTTGCTCGGAGCTATACGTCTGCCTAATGACATTTTTAAGAAAAATGCTGGTGCAGAAGTTGTTTCTGACATTATCTTTCTTCAGAAACGGGAGCATCCTGTTGATATTGTTCCAGATTGGGTGCATTTGGATCACACTGAAGACGGCTATACCATGAACAGCTACTTTGCAGAGCATCCAGAAATGATTTTAGGCGATACAGTTCTGGAAAGCACATCCTATGGAAAGGAAGACATTACTGTAAAGCCAATTGACGGAGCTGAACTTTCCGAACTTCTGAAAGAGGCAGTATCCCATATTCAGGGAACTTATCAGGCGGCAGAGTTGCCAGATACCGAGATGTCAGGAAAAGCGGCAGAAACCATTCCGGCAATGCCTGATGTAAAGAATTTTTCCTATGCTATTGCAGACGGAGAAGTTTATTTTCGTGAAAACTCGGTTATGCGCCATGTGGAGTTGAATGACAAAACGAAAGAACGTGTGAAAGGAATGGTGGCACTTCGGGGAATTGTTAATGAACTGATCGAGTATCAGCTGGAGGATTTTCCTGATGAAATGATTTCTCAGAAGCAGGCAGAACTGAATACTGCTTATGATGATTTTATTGAACAATATGGTCTGATTAACAATCGTGCCAACGGACAGGCATTTGCCGATGATTCTTCTTACTATCTCCTGTGTTCTCTGGAAAATGTAGATGAAGACGGAAATCTGAAAAGCAAAGCAGATATGTTCACAAAACGGACGATTAAACCGGATCATAGAGTAACGAGTGTAGATACCCCGTCAGAAGCACTTGCAATTTCCATTGGAGAACGTGGTAAGGTGGATTTGCCGTTTATGGCAGAGCTGCTTGGAACTCCTGGGGATTATGAAACAATCAAAACAGAGCTTCAAGGAGTTATTTTTAAAAATCCGATGGTTTCTGATGAGGCAGAAGCTGGTTGGCAGACGGCGGATGAATACCTTTCTGGTAATGTCAGGAGTAAGCTGAAAATAGCTCAACTGGCAGCTGATAAGGATGCAGCCTTTAAGATCAATGTAGAAGCCTTAGAAAAAGCACAGCCGAAGGATTTGGATGCATCAGAAATAGATGTTCGTTTGGGGGCAACATGGATTAATTCTGCTTATATTCAGCAGTTTATGGAGGAAACCTTTGAAACGCCCTATTATCTGCGGCGTTCCATCGAAGTAAAATTCTCTGAGATGACAGCGGAATGGAAAATCAGCGGAAAAAGCGCCCCAAGCTCCAATGATGTAGCTGCGTATGTGACGTATGGTACAGAACGTGCAAATGCCTATCGGATTCTGGAAGAAACACTGAATTTAAAGGATATTCGCATCTATGATCTTGTAGAAGATCCGGACGGAAAGATAAAGCGTGTCCTGAATAAAAAGGATACTACCCTTGCCCAGCAGAAACAGCAAGCAATTAAAGATACTTTTCGGGATTGGATATGGAAAGATCCCCGCCGTCGGGAGACGTTAGTTACGAAATACAACGAACTGTTTAATTCCACCAGACCTCGTGAATACAATGGAAATCATATTCGCTTCGGAGGTATGAATCCAGATATTATTCTTAGGGAACATCAAAGAAATGCTATTGCCCATGTACTTTATGGGGGAAATACTCTGCTGGCACACGAAGTTGGTGCAGGAAAAACTTTTGAAATGGCGGCTTCAGCAATGGAAAGCAAACGCCTTGGGTTGAGCCAAAAATCCATGTTTGTAGTACCAAATCACTTGACATTACAATGGGCGAATGAATTTTTGCACCTGTATCCCAGTGCGAAGCTGCTTGTCGCTACAAAAAAGGATTTTGAAACCGAAAACCGTAAAAAATTCTGTGCAAGAATTGCCACCGGCGATTATGATGCTGTCATTATTGGTCACAGTCAATTTGAGCGTATTCCACTGTCTGCTGAAAGACAGGAACGGGAACTTCGGGAACAGATTGATGAGATTGAAGGTGCTATCGCAGAATTAAAATATCAGCGTGGCGAGAACTTTACAATCAAACAGATGGAGAAAACTAGAAAATCTCTGGAAGCCAGATTGGATAAGCTCTTAGCCGCAGACAAAAAGGATGATGTGATTACCTTTGAACAACTTGGTGTAGATCGGCTGTTTGTAGATGAAAGCCATGCGTTCAAAAATTTGTTCCTTTATACAAAAATGAGGAATGTGGCAGGGCTTTCTACTTCGGAAGCACAAAAATCTTCTGATATGTTTATGAAATGCCGCTATATGGATGAGATCACCGGCGGGCGTGGTGTTATTTTTGCAACAGGAACTCCAGTGAGTAACTCCATGACTGAGCTTTATACAGTAATGAGGTATCTTCAATATGGAACTCTCCAGCAAAAGAAACTCACCCACTTTGATTCATGGGCATCCACATTTGGCGAAACAACGACAGCCATTGAGCTGGCTCCCGAAGGCACAGGATACAGAGCAAGGACAAGATTTGCGAAGTTCTTTAACTTACCAGAATTAATGAATATGTTCAAGGAAGTGGCAGACATTAAAACTTCGGACCAGTTAAATCTACCGGTTCCTGATGCAAAATTTGAGACAGTAGTTGTCCAGCCCTCTGAATTTCAGAAAGATATGGTTGCAGATCTGTCGGAACGAGCTGCAGCGGTTCATTCTGGTATAGTAGATCCTTCGGTTGATAATATGTTGAGGATTACGACGGATGGAAGGAAAATCGGTCTGGATCAGAGATTGATGAATCCTATGCTTCCTGATGATCCAAACAGCAAACTCAATGCCTGTGTGGGAAATATTCTTCGTATCTGGCAGGAAGGACAGACAGATAAGCTGACACAGTTGGTGTTTTGTGATTTTTCGACACCAAAGAATAATGGGACGTTTAATGTGTATGATGACATCAAGGCAAAATTGCTTGCTGCTGGTGTTCCTTCTGAGGAAGTCGCATTTATTCACAATGCAGATACGGAAGCTAAAAAGAAAGAGTTATTTGCAAAAATTCGTACCGGACAGGTTCGGGTTCTCCTTGGCAGTACCCAGAAAATGGGTGCAGGAACTAATGTACAAGATAAACTGGTAGCAGTTCATCACTTGGATGTGGGCTGGCGTCCATCTGATATGACGCAGAGAAATGGGCGTATCATCCGCCAGGGAAATCAGAATAAGGAAGTGCAGGTTTATCAGTATGTTACAGAGGGAACTTTTGACGCATATCTGTATCAGACATTGGAAAATAAGCAGAAATTCATCAGTCAGATCATGACCAGCAAATCTCCGGTACGATCTTGTGATGATGTGGATGAACAGGCTCTCTCCTATGCAGAAATCAAGGCTCTTTGTGCCGGTAACCCGTTAATCAAGGAAAAGATGGATTTGGATATTGAAGTAGCAAGGCTGAAGGTTTTGAAGGCAGACCATCAAAGCCAACAGTATCGTATGGAAGATAAACTCTTAAAATATTTTCCAGCTGAGATTGAGCAGCAGAAAGGTTATATTTATGGATTTGAAGCGGATTTGAAAACCATAGAAGCACATCCACAGATTCCGGAAGGATTCTGTGGTATAGAAATTCATGGAAAGCAATATACAGAAAAGTCGGATGCGGGCGAGTTTATTCTTGCAGCCTGTAAAGAACTGAAAGGAACAGATCCGGTTTCTCTGGGTAGCTACCGAGGATTTCAGATGAAACTTTTCTATGATAGCTTTCGCAGTGAATTTCAGGTCTTTCTGAAAGGCTCTATGCGCTACAAAGTCGCACTTGGAATGGATGCCAAGGGCAATATTATCCGAATGGATAATGCCTTAGCAAGCGTTCCTGAAAAACTGGAACAGGTAAAAGAAAAACTGGAAAATCTTTATAACCAGCAAAAAGCAGCAAAATGTGAACTGGGGAAACCATTTCCGCAAGAAGCAGAGCTTTCAGCAAAAAGTCAGCGTCTGGCGGAACTTGATGCAGAGTTGAATATGGAGGATAAACCAGCAGTCGATGAAGAATACAAGAAAGAAGAACGCCCTTCTGTCCTTGCGGATTTGAAATCCAAAGCAGAACAAATTTCGCCAATAAAGAGTTCTGAATGTCGTGAGGAGGTGTTGTAATGTCAAAGCGGGATCAGGATGTCCATTTCCTTGCGTCAAAAGAGGAAGTCGAGCGAATCCGTCAAAAGATGGAGGAAATTGGTATTCGCAGTATGGGAGCTTATTTAAGGAAAATGGCTCTGGACGGATATTGTATCAACTTGGATTTGCAGGATGTGAAGGCTCTGGTTTCACTTCTGCGAATCTGCTCTAACAATCTGAATCAGTATGCCAAAAGAGCAAATGAAACAGGCAGTATTTATGCTGCTGATATTCAAGACCTGCAAGAACGCCTGGAAGAAATTTGGATAGGAATGAAAGAGATTCTCGTAAGGTTATCTTCCATTCAGTAATACCCGACAAGTTGTCGGGAAGTCGCAGCCCTGGCTGCGGCTCTACATAGTTAAAGCCAATATTTTTATGGATTGGATTATTTTTATATGATATACTTTGGTTATTAAAATTTGAGATATAGAAAAATTGGAAGTTGTGGAGATAAAGCGAATGGAATTTAGAAATTTATTGAATGTACAAAATCGTGATGAGTTACGGCAATGGCTTTTGGAAAATTATAATAAAGAACCTGAATGTTGGGTAGTTGTAAAGCGTGGTCGTCCTGTTGATGATGAAACATTTTGGTATATAGACGCAGTTGAAGAAGCAATGTGCTTTGGTTGGATTGACAGCACAACAAAGAAAATGGACAACGGAGTTACAGCACAAAGATTAGCTCCTCGAAGAAAGGGAAGTTTATGGTCTGAATTGAACAAAGAACGCTGTCGCAGAATGGAACGATTAGGACGAATGACAGACGCCGGTCGTGCTGTATTGCCGGATATGAGTGAGAAGGGATTTGTGATTGATAAAGATATTTTGAATGCACTTCAAGCGGACGCAGAGGTTTGGGCGAATTTTCAAAGTTTTCCGCCACTTTATCAGCGTGTGAGAATTGATACAATTCAAATTAAGAAAAAGCAGCCGGAATTGTTCCAGAGTCGCTTACAGAAGCTTTTAGATAACACAAAAGCGGGAGTTATGTATGGCGAATGGAATGATAATGGGCGACTGCTTATAGAATGACAACTTCCAGTTTTTATATTAGAACAATAACAAGGATTAATGCCTTATAAAAAGTTCGTGTACGCTATTTTTATATAGAGATCGAGAACATTGCAGAATATACTTATTACAGCTACAATATACTCAGAAGAAAGGAGCTGATCCCTTGAAGATAATATTGAAAGCCTTAGCACTTCCGATACTGCTGGTTGTGAAAATACTTTGTATACTTGGGAATTTACTTACTAATATTTCCTCTTATGTAATCGGATTACTTTTGCTGATTATTGGCGGTTGTTGATAGTCTTTTTGTTAATATGGACAGTTGTAAAAATGGAATCCATCAGTAATTTTCTTGGAGACTTTATAAGGTCTTAAATAAAATATGAAGTTGAAGTCACCTGCGGGTGGCTTTTTCTTTTTGGGAAAGGATGTGATGTGAATGGCGGCAACAAGATTGATTGCGCTCCATATAAATAAGGGAAAATCGGTTGCACAGTGTCTGGCGGATCGCACTGATTATTCTCAAAACGCAGAAAAAACCAATGACGGAGAATTTATCAGTTCTTATGAATGCGATCCCAAAACGGCTGATGAAGAATTTCTTCTCTCCAAACGGCAGTATCAGCATATTACAGGCAGAGAACACAGAAATAATGTAATTGCATATCAGATTCGGCAATCATTTAAGCCTGGAGAAATTACGCCAGAGGAAGCAAATCGAATTGGATATGAAACAGCAATGCGATGGACAAAGGGGAATCATGCCTTTTTTGTTGCGACTCATATTGATAAAGCTCATATTCATAATCATATCATCTATAATTCTACTTCTTTAGACTGTATTAAGAAATTCAGAAATTTTATTCGTTCAGGGCTTGCAGTACAAAGGTTGAGCGATATAGTCTGTTTGGAGAATGGATTGTCGGTTATTACACCTAAACCCTATAAGGAACGAATCAAGCGTACTGTCTTCCCGAAAAAAAGAACATACCGAGATGAATTGTGTGAAGCGATTGATCTTGTACTGAAAGAAAAACCAAAAACATTTGATGGGTTTATTCAGCTTCTTGCAGAGCGAGGATTCATGTTTAAGGATGGAAAACAGGCGGCGTTAAAAGGACAGAAACAGAAACGATTTATTCGGTTGAGTTCTCTGGGAGACGGTTACAGTAAAGAAGAACTTCAGGCGGTTATTGCTGGTAAGAGTCTTTATAAATCGAAAAGTAATTTTGCCAAAACCTCGGAGCAGAAACAATTTCATCTTCTTATTAATATTCAATCCAAAATGGCGGAAGGCAAAACAACAGGCTATGAAAAATGGGCAAAGAAATATAATTGTAAAGAGGCTGCCAGAACAGTTTGCCTCTTAAAAGAAAAAGGAATTGACAGTTATGAGGATTTGACTGTATTAACCGATAAGCTATCTTCCCGTTTTACTGAACTGACGGATTCAATTAAGAATGCCGAAAAAAGAATGGTAGAAATTAAGGCATTGCAAACTCATATAAACAATTATTATAAGACCAGACAGACCTATGTGGAATATAGGAAATCCGGTTATAGTAAAAAGTTTTTCGAGGAGCATCGAGATGAAATATCCATTCATAAAGCGGCAAAGCAGGCATTTGATCAATTGGAGGGGAAAAAGATCCCTTCCCGCCAATCTTTGCACGAAGAATTTAATCAGCTGATTCTTCAGAAAAAACAGGAGTATGCTGAATATCGTCAGGTAAAAAAAGAGATGCAGGAATACTTGATTGCCAAGCAAACCGTAGAAACCATTTTAAATATAGACAGGAAAAAAGAAAAGGCAAAAGAAATGATTCGTTGAAAATTGCCATGGCTGCTACACTCAATGTTTGTGTGGCAGTCATGGCAATTTTATTTATGCTATTGCAAAGATTTACTCCAATCATCCAGTTCTTTTAAGCTGACATTGCTCTTGAACACATTTCCTTCAAGGAGCTTTGCACCGGAACAGCTGGGAGTTAGTTTTTTGCTTGTGTCCCCTATTTCGCTGCCGCCAGATGTAGCAAATGGGATAATTGTTTTTCCTGTCATATCATAGCTTTCAAGAAATGTATTGATGATGGTAGGGGCTACATACCACCAGATCGGGAAACCAACAAAGATAGTATCGTACTCATGCATATTGTCTCGCTTGCTTGCAATGGCTGGACGGGAAGAATCATCTTTCATTTCAATACTGCTTCTGGAATTTTTGTTGTGCCAATCAAGATCAGCTGCGGTATAAGGAATTTCTGGCTGAATTTCAAAAATATCAGCGCCGACAGCATCGGCAAGTAATTCTGCAACTTTGGTTGTTGTGCCAGTTGCAGAGAAATATGCAACTAATTTTCTGCTCATAGTAAAGTCCTCCTGTATGTTTATCGCATATAGCGTATTTTTTCTTAGAAATAGTATAGCTCTTTTATGGTAAAAAGAAAAGAAACAATACCGGCACTTATGCAAGTATTGTTTCCTACTTATCTTCATCAGGAACGTATTCCATGATGTCTTCAATTCTGCAATCGAGAATTTTACAGAGATTGTTTAGCACAAGCGTTTTTACAATCATATTTTTTCTGAGCCTGTGAAGCTGTGCTTTATCAATTCCGTAATCTTTGATCAGCTTATACTGACTAATATCTTTTTCTTTCAGAGTTTCCCATAATCTATCATATTTTATCATTCTCGCAACCACCTCTCCTTGTATTTTAAGGTGCATTGCTTTACAATAATATGGTGCGTGTATGCCTCCTATTTTATTCGGAGAATTACAGAAAATTTATTGGGGGAAACGAGTATGAAAAAGAAAATGATGAGAGTTGCCTTACTGTTCTGCATGATAATTGACATTGGTGGGTGCAGGGGAAAATTAGAGGAAACACAGGGATTACCAGAAATGAATGAGCCTACTTCTTCAGTGGAATAAATTGCTGAAATGAAAAATATCTCTCATATCGAATCAGACGATTGTTTTATATGTGGTCAGAAGGAAAACAGTCTGATTCCTTATTATGCAAAAAGGGATTCCATAGGAATTATTCATTGGAATAGCCAGTCGGTAAGTGACACCAGAGTTAGAGAATACGATGATGACGGGAACGAAATATTTGAAAACAAGGGCATGAGCATGACAATCAATTCTTTTGGGGAGAGTTATGGAAGTGTCCATATTCAGGAAATGGCAGAAAGAGGAATTTCTAAGGTATCAACATATTTTAGTGATGATGACACAATAGACTTTGAAAAAGTGTCCGATGTGCTATGTCAGAAATGTCTGGATCAAGTTACAGAATTTTATTGTGAGCAGGATGAACATGGGGATGAAAGTCATATCGGAACTACTGGTTTCTCCTTGATTGATTTTAAAACAAGAGAGCTTTATACCCTCTCTGATCCGTATCGTGGGTACATGATTCGTGATTATTATATCCAGTTTGATATTAGAAAGAATGGGCATGACAGATACATTGACCTGACAATTTTTTATGCACCAGTGCGGGAAGGAAAATAAAAATTCTCCAAGTGTGTGCTTTAGTAAACGTTCAGAATGAACGAGCAGCCAGTATCGAAGATACTGTTCAAAGGGGATTGGGGACGCTGCTCCAACAAGCAGTTTGAGAAAAAAGCCAGTAAGGGCATTTTGCGAAAATGAGTAAACCTGTACAGGTTTGCCCTGCTTGCGGCTTTGTAAGACTTATAAAACTCTCTCATAATGCTAACACTTTCCAAAGGTATTACTTATCCAAAGGAAAGCATGTTTTAAATAATAAAAATATAGTTATTGCTCACTTTTTCATTGAATTTGTTTTTATGAATTGATACAATTTAAATTAGAAAGTGTTCTACAGACAGAAGTTTGTATGAAAGGATTGATAAAGTGATGGCAATTAGTTACAAAAGACTTTGGAAACTATTGATTGATCGGGATATGAAGAAAAAAGAATTGGCTGAGAAAGCCCATCTTAGCAATTATACAATCAACAAAATGAATCGTGGCGATAATGTGACGACAGATACCTTGATAAAAATTTGTGAAGTGTTGAATTGTACATTTGACGATATTATGGAAATAGTTTCAAACGAAAATAAAGATTGATTTTATTTAAATGCTTGAAAATATAGAAATGGAGAAAAATTATGGCAAGGATTGCTAAACCTAAAAAAGAAATAAGCATGGAAGAAGCATTGTGGAAAAGTGCTGATAAACTGAGAGGTTCTGTTGAGCCAGCAGAATATAAACATGTAGTATTAAGCCTGTTTTTCCTCAAATTTGCTAGTGATAAATTTGTGGAATGCAGAAAACGAATTATTAAAGATCATGGCGAACGTTTTGCTGACATGAAACCATTTTATGCGCAGGAAAATGTATTTTATCTTCCAGAAGAAAGCCGATGGTCTTATATTATCGAGAACGCAAAGCAGGATGACATTGCTTTAAAAATTGATACGGCACTTTACACGATTGAAAAAAATAATCCAGCATTAAAGGGAGCACTACCAGATAACTACTATTCTCGATTACATATTGATACTGCTAAACTTGCTTCATTGCTTGACGAGATAAATAAAATAAATACTGATGATAAAGAGAACGACATTATTGGTCGAATATATGAATATTTCCTTAGTAAGTTTGCTCTTGCAGAAGGAAAAGGTAAAGGAGAATTTTATACCCCAAAGTGTATTGTAAATCTGATAGCAGAAATGCTGGAGCCTTATGATGGAATTCTTTATGATCCATGTTGCGGTTCTGGTGGTATGTTCGTTCAATCTATTAAGTTCGTGGAGGCACATAGCGGAAATAAGAAGAAGGTATCCATTTATGGTCAAGAATATACCAATACTACTTTTAAGTTGGCAAAGATGAATTTGGCAATTCGAGGAATCTCTGCCAATCTAGGAGAAATGGCTGCAAATACATTTACCAATGACCAACATAAAGACCTCAAGGCAGATTTTATTATGGCAAATCCACCATTTAATCAGAAAGAATGGCGGGCTGCCAATGAGTTGGTAGATGATCCACGTTGGAATGGATATGAAGTGCCACCAACAAGTAATGCAAATTATGGTTGGATTTTAAATATTGTTTCAAAACTTTCTCATAATGGAGTTGCCGGCTTCCTTCTTGCTAATGGCGCTCTTTCAGATGATGGAACTGAATTAAAAATACGGCAACAGCTGATAGAGAATAATCTAGTTGAAGCAATTATTATTTTGCCTAGAAACCTTTTCTATACCACTGACATCAGCGTTACTCTCTGGATTTTGAACAAGAATAAGAACGCTCGTGTTGTCGAGCAGAACGGACAGCTCAAACGCTATCGTAACAGAGAAAAAGAAATTCTTTTTATGGACTTACGCCAGATGGGTAGTCCTTATGAGAAAAAGTATATCGAACTGACCGAAGAAGACAGAGCCAAAGTTACCGGTGTTTATCACGCTTGGCAGCAGGAGGGCTTTGAAGATATATACGAGAATGTGCCGGAGTTCTGCTATTCCGCCTCTCTCGAAGAAGTTGCAGAAAAGGGTTATACCCTCGTTCCGAGCAGATACATTGAGTTCGTCAACCGTGATGAAAACATTGACTTTGATACGAAGATGAAGACGCTCCAATCCGAACTGAAGGAGTTGCTTGTTGCCGAAGAAAAATCAAAAACAGACTTACTTTCTGTATTTAAGGAGTTGGGTTATGAAATCAAATTATGATATTTTAGGAAACTATATCCGATTGGTCGATACCCGAAATAAAGATCTCGTTTCCAGACAGGTCTTAGGCATAAACATTGACAAATTCTTTATGCCCTCTGTCGCCAACGTAATCGGTACTGATTTAAGTAAATATAAGCTCATCACAAAGGGCAAGTTTGCTTGTAATCCTATGCACGTTGGTCGTGATGAGCGACTTCCGGTTGCCCTCTATAGAGAGGATACACCTGCTATCGTATCTCCTGCATATTTTATGTTTGAGATTAAGGATTCCTCTGTTCTCAATGAGGAGTATCTAATGATGTGGTTTCGTAGATCGGAGTTTGACAGACTTTGTTGGCTTCGGACGGACGGAAGCGTTCGTGGTGGTATCACTTGGGATGATATTTGCAGAATGGAAGTCCCTGTTCCTCCTATGGACGAACAAATGGAGACAGTAAATAGCTACAAGGCGATTACTAAGCGAATTGCTCTAAAAAAGCAGATAAATGATAATTTAGCGGCTTGATAGAGTTGCGGTAATTGTCTCTTGCAATTGTTTAAGCAACTCAATCTCCTCAGTATGTGTTTTCATCTGTTCAAGAGCCAATGAACCGACCTGTTCAAACGCTTCGAGTGATTCTTTTGTAGGCTTTTGCATTGGGAATGAAGCCAGTTCTTCGCCAGACACACGTTGTCTGCCGCTTGAACCATTCATAAATTGCAACGCAAAAGTCACGAACTTAGAATTTCGTATGAGGAAGTAATAAAAGCACGACGGCATATCATCCTTTGACGCAAAGACTATGTACTCAGTAGAGCCAAAAGCAACTTCTCCGTCATTAAGAATGTTTATGTATGCAGCTTTTCCGTTTTCCAGACAAGGTGTAATTCGTGCAATAAGGGTGTCGCCATTTTTGAAGCGAACACCACCGTTATATGGTTTTATTGTATCTCCTGTCGGGATACAGCCGTTAGTCGGCAAGGTTGCCATATCAAAGCAACGAGCCATTTGACCTTTGGAAAGTTGGCGAACAGGATTAACTGTGGCAATATCAGCTAAAGTGCAATCGTTCTCAGTACCGCAGAAGAAAAGATTGTCAAAATACGCTTGTGCCGTCGCTTCTAAATTATCATTTACACGAGGAGGTTATGTATTATTAGTTTTAGGGATAAATAGAATTTTGAAATGGCTTCAGATAACAACAGGCGAAAGGACATATACTTGCCATACCAAAATGATTGACAATGTGCTGCATTTTAGATTTAAGAATCAATGGTACAAAGTCGCCAAATATGTCGGAGAGCATACAACAAAACTTATTGAAGAAGGTGGAAAACTAATCTCCAAAAAGTTTGTAAAATTAACGTTAATAAAATACATCCCATGACTTCCGTGGGTGGCGGAAGTTAATATCTGGGGGACTTCCGCCCCATAGTCGTTCTCTAAAATAAATTCAAGGAGAATGATTATGACACAGAAGCTAATCACAGATGTTGTCCAGGCTATGCTCCCATACTTGAACAACGCACAGATAGAAAAGTTGCAGGAGGTTCTGCAACATAGTTTATCCAATTACAAGCTGGTTGAGAGCGACCATACAGAGGAACTTTCGGAACAGAACTTGGTAGAACTGTTCCTATCAGCTAAACGAATTGAGGGCTGTTCCGAGAAATCCCTTAAATACTACGAATCCACAATTTCTGCTCTGCTTCATGGCGTTGGCAAAGGCGTGAAGTATATCGAAACCGAAGATATACGCTCCTATCTGACCAATTACCAAGCACGAAAGCAATCGAGTAAAGTAACGATTGACAATATTCGCAGGATTCTATCGAGTTTCTTTTCTTGGTTGGAGGATGAGGACTACATATTAAAAAGTCCGGTGAGACGAATACATAAGGTCAAGACCGGCACGAGCATAAAAGAAACGTACACCGACGAAGCTCTTGAACTGATGCGTGATAACTGCACTGAACTTCGAGACTTAGCTATCATAGATATGCTTGCCTCAACGGGCATGCGTGTTGGAGAAATGGTTCTGCTCAACCGAGAGGACATCGACTTTAACGAGCGAGAGTGTGTTGTCTTTGGTAAAGGTGATAAAGAGCGTATCGTGTACTTCGATGCCAGAACGAAAATCCATCTGCAGAACTACTTGAATAGTCGTCAAGACGATAATCCTGCATTATTTGTATCTTTGCAGAAGCCGTACAACCGTCTGCAAATCAGCGGAATCGAGGTTCGGCTACGTCAATATGGCAAACGCTTGGGTATCACCAAAGTGCATCCGCACAAGTTTAGGCGTACCCTTGCGACAATAGCTATAGACAAAGGAATGCCCATCGAGCAGCTACAGCAGCTCTTAGGGCATAAACGAATAGATACGACCTTGCAGTATGCAATGGTCAAACAGAGCAACGTAAAAATTGCTCACCGAAAATACATTGGATGAGGTGAAAAAATGAAGGATGGGTATAAGCTACTTGGAAAATTCATACGTCAAGTAGATGTTCGCAATACTGATGGTAAGGAAGAAAATCTTTTGGGTGTTTCTGTACAGAAGCAATTTATTCCCTCTATCGCCAACACAGTTGGAACAGACTTTACCAAGTATAAAGTGGTCAAGAAAAGACAGTTTACCTACATTCCAGATACTTCACGCAGAGGAGATAAAATCGCAATCGCTCTGCTTGAAGATTATGAGGAAGGCTTAGTAAGTAACGTGTACACCGTGTTTGAGGTTGTCGATGAAAACAAGCTCCTTCCAGAATATTTGATGCTTTGGTTCAGCAGACCAGAGTTCGACAGATATGCCCGCTTCAAATCTCATGGTAGTGTCAGGGAAATTATGGATTGGGATGAAATGTGCAAAGTAGAGCTTCCTGTTCCAACTATCGAACAGCAGCGAAACATCGTAAAAGCTTACAAGACGATTACCGACAGAATCGTCTTGAAGAAGCAGATAAATGATAATTTAGAAGCAACTGCACAAGCGATATTCCAAGAGCAATTTGCCTCATTTTATGGAGCTGACGAGCTTCCAAACGGTTATAGCATCGTCACCCTGGATAGTCTTTGTACAGTCAAGGGAGGAAAACGCCTACCTGCCGACTGTGAACTGCTTGATACTCCTACAAAACATCCATATATCCGTGTGCGTGATGTTGGAAATAGCCGTTATGTGTGTATTACAGACCAATTTCAGTATATTGATGAAGAAACTCACTCAGCTATTTCACGCTATATCGTAAATACCGGCGATATTGTTATTTCGATTGTTGGCACAATCGGCTTGCTTGGTAAGGTTCATTCTTCTCTTGATAAAGCAAATCTAACTGAAAACTGCGTTAAATTTGCCGATATACATACTGTTACTTCGGACTATCTCTACTACACACTTTGCTATAAGAAGCAAATTAAGGAGATAGAACTGCTAACAGTTGGTGCTGTTCAAGCGAAGTTGCCGATGTATAACATTCAATCTATGAAAATACTTGTTCCTCCAGCCAAGGTTATTGAGGACTTTCAGAATAGAATGGATGTCTTAAACGAGCAAATCGAAGCCAATACGGTAGAAATTCAAAAACTACTCGACCTCCAAGCAGTTCTACTTGCAAAGATGTCAGATTAAGCCGCTAAATTATCATTTATATTATGAGGGAGGAGTGAAAAAGCATGGAAAAGGAAAACCTGATTAAAATCGCTAAAGAACTGCATAAAGAAGCTTTTGATGCTAATGCTTATTATTTAATTATGCAGCAATATAAGCAATTTAAAAATAAATATAGTCCTGAAATGCAGCTCTCTCCTGCGTTTTACAATGTAGTTTATGATGCTTTGCAAAAAGCGTGTTTTATGGAAATTGCAAAGCTGTATGACCAATCTAAGGATGTAATTTCTATTGGTTGGTTTTTGACCAAATGTCAAGAGAATATTTCTTTTTTTCCGGAATACAGGGATATTATTAAAATAAACGATGATGGTGTAGAATACTCTTTTCCTGTTCCTTACCAACATCATTTAAAAACGGAAGAAGAATGCTTTTTTAAGAAACAGGTAGAGAGTCAACGAGCAATATTCAAAATATTTAATATAGATTCTTCAGAATCAACACCGGTACAGGTAGATTTAACTTTCCCAGAATTTTTGGATTTATATTGTAAACGTTTTCGCTCCTTAAGTAAAAAGAAAGAGAATATTCGAGTACAACGGAATAAAATTTATGCACACAATGATACAATGCGAATTATGAACGAAGAAACTATATATCAGCAAAATCCTATTACTTATCCAGATATCCAAGAGTTAATAGATTTTGCCCTAGATTGTATAGGATTGATTCTTGGCATTTTAACAGGCATTTGCCCTGCAACAGAGTATTCTAATATAGATGACTGGGAAGGAACTCTTATGCTTGCTAAATTAGGTTTAAAATATCAGAATTATGACAGTGAGCAGAAAGAAAAGCTATATGGAAAGAATTTTATTCAAGGGATAAGGAGTGAATAAAATGGCTAATTTTAACGAACACGCATTAGAAATGTCCATCATGGAATTATTTAAGGATGAAGGGTATGTTCACTTGAATGGGAGTCAGATACATAGGGAACGAACAGAGATATTGCTTATAGATGATTTAAAAAAATACTTATATGATCGCTATGCAAAGAACGGAATCACACCAAGCGAGGTAGATGGCATCTTGCTCATGTTGCGTAATATTTCAGGTTCTCTATATGAAGCCAACAGAACCTTCTATAAATTGCTGTCCGATGGATTTATCCTCAATCGTGAAGACAGATCTCAAAAAGATATTTTCATTGAGCTGATGGATTTCAAAACACCAGAAAATAATATTTTCAAGGTAGTAAATCAATTTGAAATTGAAGGGTTCAACAATCAGATTCGTATTCCAGATGGAATTGTATTTGTGAATGGTATTCCAGTAGTTGTATTGGAATTTAAGAGTGCAGTAAAGGAAAATACAACGATAATGGATGCTTATAAGCAACTTACAGTACGTTATCGGAGAGATATTCCGGAAATATTCAAATATAATGCATTTATTGTGATTAGTGACGGGGCAAATAATAAATATGGTTCTTTTTTCAGTTCATACGATTTTTTTTATGCATGGAGAAAAATAAATTCTGAAGATAAAGAATTAGATGGAATTAGTTCTCTTGTTACAATGGTTAAGGGACTTTTCCAGAAAGATAGGCTACTTTCTGTTATGAAGGATTTCATTTACTTTCCGGATAATTCAGATAAAGATTTAAAAATAGTATGTCGTTATCCGCAGTTTTTTGCTGCAAATAAACTATATGACAATATCAAGGCACATATGAAACCAACTGGAGACGGAAAAGGTGGTACATATTTTGGTGCTACAGGATGTGGGAAAAGCTATACAATGCTTTTCTTGGCTCGTATGCTGATGAAAGGTCAGGAATTTCACTCCCCTACAATTTTGATTATTACGGATAGAACAGATTTGGATGATCAGTTGTCAAAACAATTCATTGCCTCCAAAAAATATATCGGAGATGAGGCAGTAATAAGTATAGAATCTCGTGAAAAATTAAGGGAAGAATTACAAGGAAGGGAAAGCGGCGGAGTTTACCTGACTACTATTCAAAAGTTTACTGAAGATATTCAAATGCTAACAGACAGATACAATATTATTTGTATTTCAGATGAAGCACATAGAAGCCAAATTAACTTGGATCAAAAAGTCAGAATTACGGATAAAGGAGTCGAGCGAAAATATGGATTTGCAAAGTATTTGCATGATTCACTTCCCAATGCTACTTATGTCGGATTTACTGGAACTCCAGTCGATGGAACGATTGAAGTATTTGGTCCGGTAGTAGATGCTTATACCATGACTGAATCTGTTCGTGATGGTATTACTGTGAATCTTGTTTATGATGGCAGGGCTGCCAGAGTAACTCTGAACCAGGAGAAAGTACATGAGATAGAAAAATATTATGATGAATGTGAACGATTAGGTGCAAATGAACATCAAGTTGAAGAAAGTCAAAAAGCAGTTTCCAATATGGAAATCATTATAGGTGATCCAGATCGTCTTCGTGCAGTAGCTGAAGATTTCGTTAAGCATTATGAAACTCGTGTTGCTGAAGGCGCAACTGTGGCTGGTAAGGCAATGTTCGTATGTATGAACCGATATATTGCTTATGATTTATATAAAATACTGATTAAACTACGACCAGAATGGGCTGAGAAGAAAATATCTGATGACGAAGTCGAGCTGTGTGAAAAAGATAAAAAAGAACTCAAGCCGATTGAAAAACTGAAGCTGATCATGACACGAAACAAGGATGACGAAAAAAAACTTTTTGATATGCTTGGAACAAAGGAGGATCGGAAAGAATATGATCGGCAATTTAAAAATCCAAAATCTAATTTTAAAATAGCAGTTGTCGTTGATATGTGGCTAACGGGATTTGATGTTCCAGAATTGGATACTATATATATTGATAAGCCAATTCAACAGCATACATTGATTCAAACAATTTCACGAGTCAATCGAGTTTGTGAAGGCAAAGATAAAGGAGTGATTGTAGATTATATTGGTATTAAGAAAAATATGAATCTTGCATTGAAAAAATACACAAACTTTGAATGCGAAGAATTTGAAGGTGTAGAACAATCGGTAAATATTGTTAAGGATCAGTTAGAAGTACTTGCCCAAATGTTTTATAACTTCGATAGTACCTATTATTTTACTGGTTCGCCATCGGAACAACTCATATGTCTAAATAATGCAGTAGAATATATACAACTCTCTGAAGAACTAGAAATACGTTTCATGGCAGCAGTAAAAAGAATGAAGCAAGCATTTAATCTGTGTAGTTCTAACGAGAAATTATCTAATGAAGATAAGGATTACATTCATTTTTATTGTGCAGTACGCTCTATTTTGTTTAAATTAACAAAGGGCGATGCTCCTGATATTTCGCAAATGAATGCCCGTGTGCGTACTATGTTAGAAGGGGCAATTCAGTCTGATGGAATTGAAGAACTTTTTGAGACTGGAAAGCATATTTCTGTCGATATTTTTAGTGATGAATACATGGACAAAATCAATGCGATACAACTGCCAAATACAAAGATTAAAATTTTACAAAGGCTCTTGTCTCAAGCAATAGATGAATTTCGCAAAGTAAATAGAATTATGGGAATTGAATTTGCTGAGCGATTAAAACGTGTGGTTGATGAGTATAATAATCGTCGTAGAGATGAAGCGTATGCAAATGAAGTTCTCGACGATGTTGCAGAGCAACTTGCACAGCTTTTGGAAGATTTAAAAAGGGAAAAGAACTCCTTTAGGGAAATGGGAATAGATTATGAAGAAAAGGCTTTTTATGATATTTTGAAAGCCGTTTCCAAGAAATATGAGTTTGAGTATCCAGATGATAAAATGATTGAGTTGTCAAGGCGCATTAAAATTATAGTAGATGATAAATCACGTTATACAGATTGGTCAACCCGTGAAGACATTAAAGCAAATTTGCAAGTGGATTTAATTCTTTTGCTTGATGAGTTCGGCTATCCGCCTGTGACGTTAGATGATGTTTACAAGGAAGTTTTGGAACAGGCGGAAAATTTTAAAAAGTATGCAAATTAAAGATTCCAGATAAATGGGAGGTTGAATCTATGAAAAACAGAATATTTCTTTGCATAGATCTCAAGTCCTTCTATGCATCTGTGGAATGTATCGAACGAGGGCTTGATCCGATGACAACAAACCTTGTCGTTGCAGATGCTTCCCGTACAGAAAAGACAATTTGTCTTGCTGTATCTCCTGCTCTAAAATCATATGGCATTTCGGGACGAGCCAGATTGTTTGAGGTAGTTCAAAAGGTAAAACAGGCGAATGCGTCTCGTTTGCAGCAGGCTCCAGGTCATCATTTTACAGGTTCATCATATAATGCTCAGGAGCTTGCAGAGAATCCATCGTTACAGCTGGACTATATCGCAGCACCTCCCAGAATGGCTCATTATATGGAGCATAGTATACGAATTTATAATATTTATCTGAAGTATATTGCTCCAGAAGATATCCATGTCTATTCCATAGATGAAGTATTTATTGATTTGACAACATATATTGGTTCAGCCGATCTTACACCACATGATTTTGCTATGAAGATAATTCGTGATGTGTACAAGACAACTGGAATAACGGCAACCGCTGGTATAGGTACAAATATGTATCTGGCTAAGATCGCCATGGATATTGTGGCAAAACATATACCTGCGGATAAAGAAGGTGTTCGCATCGCAGAATTAGATGAAATGACTTATCGCAGACAGTTGTGGTCTCACCGACCTCTTACTGATTTTTGGCGAGTTGGACGTGGATATGCTGCAAAGTTGGAAGAAAACGGATTGTTTACCATGGGAGATATTGCACGCTGTTCTGTAGGAAAGTCAACAGATTTTTATAACGAAGATTTATTGTATAAGCTATTCGGCATAAATGCGGAACTATTGATTGACCATGCTTGGGGATGGGAACCATGTACCATAGCTGATGTGAAACAGTATAAGCCGGCATCCAATAGTATCGGTTCCGGACAGGTATTACATTGTCCGTATGATTTTGAAAAAGCGAGATTGGTTGTAAGAGAGATGGTAGATCTTCTAGTTTTAGATTTAGTTGACAAAGGATTAGTAACAGATCAAATTGTTTTGACAGTTGGCTACGATATAGAAAATCTAACCGATCCAAAACGAAAAAAAGTATATACCGGTCCGATTACTATGGATAACTATGGTCGCCAGATACCCAAACATGCCCATGGGACTGTTAATCTTGACAGACAAATATCTTCTACAAAGTTAATTACAGATGCTACATTAGGGTTATATGACAGGATTGTAAACCCTGCTCTTTTAATAAGGAGATTAACTATTAGTGCAAATCATGTTGTTCCAGAGAATAACATTTCTAATGAAGGAATCGTGGAACAACTGAATCTTTTTACAGATTATGAGGCTTTGGAACGGAAACGAGAAGAAGAAAAGTTGGCATTAGAAAGAGAAAAAAGGATGCAGCAGGCTGTTCTATCTATAAAAAAGAAGTTCGGGAAAAATGCTATTTTAAAAGGTATGAATCTTCAGGAAGGTGCAACCGCAAAAGATCGTAATAATCAGATTGGTGGTCATAAAGCATAATTTTGATAATAATGCATTTTCAGTAAGTTACAGTAGCTATAAAATGAGAAAAAAGAGAGCGATGTGTCATATGGAAAAGAAAAATGTGATAAACGATTATGAGGATATTATTAAATTACCACATCATACGTCTCCTAAAAGACCTCATATGTCTGTACTTGATAGAGCTGCTCAGTTCTCTCCTTTTGCTGCTTTGACGGGTTATGATGCCGCTGTGAAAGAGGCTGCCAGACTGACGGAACGACGTATCGAACTGGACGAATATGAAAAGGCGGCTTTGGACAGACAGATTCAGATAATTTGTGAGCATATAAAGGAACAGCCAGAAATTACAGTAATGTATTTTCTTGCGGATGAGCAAAAAACAGGAGGTTCATATCAGACTGCCAGAAATTGTATAAAAAAAATTGATCTGTATGAAAGAATGCTGGTAATGAAAGATGGAATAAAAATACCTATTCAGGAAATCGTTGAATTGAGGAGTACGCTGTTCCATTCATCAGAATGAATCTGTACTTTACAGACACAAGAAAAGTCCCTGTTCTTACACGAATGTGTGGAACATGGACTTTTTATTTTAATCATACTCTATTTCATTTCTAGGATCATAGTCTCCCAGATCCTCTTTCAGAAAATTAGCTTTTCTGATATACATCGGATTTACTAATTGTCCTTTTTCATGCAGCAGACTAAATTTATAATCTAACAGTGCTGCCGGTACATAAAGCATTTTGGCAGTTTCAAAAAAGGAATACTCTGATAAGCATTCTAAAACTGCCCTATCTTCCAGAAGAAGCTCCGCTGCAAAAAAATTGGCTTCATTTTCTTCTGTAGAACTGCCGTCAAACATTTCCATTTCGTGAAAGCCTTTCATCATGGCGATTTTTGTATGGAGAATCGCATGACCGAGTTCGTGAGCAATTAGGATACGTTCCAGAATTTTATTTACATTGCTATCTATAACTATATTTTTCTGACGGGACTGGTAATAAAAAAATCCTTTCAGCTTTTTTTGCATATCGTGATAATGTATTTTAATCCCCAATAACCTGCAAAGTTCATAAGGATCTCTGGTTCCGTATCTTTTCACCAGTTTTTCTACGGTATCAATAATATGTGCTTCCGTTCGCATTTGAATCACCTCCGAATCTTGCACAGAAAACATATCCTGTGAATAAGTGATTATTTGAAAGTTGGGAACTATTCCTTGTCTTTATGCTTTCTGTATTTCTTCGGTGTGAATTTTTCTTTTGCGGTTTGTTTTGAGTCCATATATACTGCCATGATTGCCTGAAAAAACACATCTTTTGCGTCATCATCCAGCTCTCCGCCGGCAAACAGCGAATTTACCCGTCCTAACACTTCCTGAGCTTCCTTTGCGCCCTTAGAACCAAAATTTTCTTTCGCTTCTAAAATAAACATATCTTTATCAATATGTATTTGGCTGTCTGTCTCATCTTCATCCAAAAGATAGGATACGGAAATATGCAGAGCTTCAGCGAGTTTTCTGATATTATTTTTTCGAGGGAGTATTCCCTGCTGTTCATAGGTGTAAAGGGATCTTTCAGAGATGCCGGTTATCTGGGCAAGCTCCGTTTGAGAAAGATTCATTGCCAAACGTGCTTCTTTCACTTTTTCTCCAAAAGTCATATTCTTACCTGCCTTTCAAAAATTGTTTTTGTAAACTTCCGATTATTTGTTGACAAACTTCCGAAAAATGTTATAATCGAAAACAGAACAGATGTTTTGCTTCTGTTTAATTATATATCGGAAGTTATTTGATGTCAATAACTTCCGATTGGAAACTTCCGGAAACTTACTATTACGGAAGTTTTAATAAAATTGCCTGCTCTCCAGTATTTCTTTCCCTTTAGCTGGTCTGCGGGATTAGAGAGGAATAAGAACTTATGACATAGGCTGAAAGGAGATTTTTACATGAGCAGGAATAGTACACAGGTATTAAATAACATTCGTATGTTGTGCAGGATACAAAAGGTAAGTGAGAAAACACTTTATGAGCGTTCCAGGTTGATCTTGACGATTTATCGGGATGTCTGCTGGTCAACCATAGGACGGGCAGATGAGGTACATGAAGATTTAATTTGTACTTGTGGGGCAAGTTTAGATGATGCTTTGATTTATCTGGAAACTTTTGCACCAGACGAAGCAAGAGAACGATTTGAGGAGCGTATTCGCAGCCTTTTTGAAACAAAATGGATCATTGAGCTAGTAGATCATGCAATGGGAAGAATCCGAGAATATCCATGTAAGGGAGATTTATACTGTGAGATTATTTCCAAAAGTTATTTAAGTAGGTTTAAATATAAAGAACCCGAATTACTTGAAGTTTTAAGGATGGAACGTAGCACATATTATGATCGAAAAAAAGAAGCTATTCTGCTGTTCGGATTATCTTTGTGGGGAAACTCCATTCCAACTTTAAAAAAGTTTTTGAGGGAAACGCAAGACGAGGTGGAATCTTATAGGATTTATGAGAACTACTAAAATTTAGTCCGACTAAAGTCCGACAAAATAACGACTGTTTTCCTACTGAAAGTCCGACTTGATAGGTGTTATGATTGGTATGCTGGAAGATTGCAGCATATCAATTAAATAAATAGATTCGCCTCGTGCCAATATGGTGCGGGGCATTTTTTATGCCGTCTTCCAGACATTTTTGCACGAAAAGAACCAGAGATTTTCTCCGGTTTTTTTTTTGTGCCGTCAAGGAGGAAACGGTATGAATTATGATATGAAAGAAAGTGGAAAAAGAATTGCGGAATTAAGAAAAGAGAAAGGATTAACCCAGGAACAACTGGCGGAGAAACTCAACATCAGCACAAGTAACCTTGGAAAACTGGAGCGGGGCTTACAGAGCTTTTCTATCGATCTGCTGATTGAAATTGGTTTTTTCTTTGGGGTTTCCACAGATTATTTGCTGATTGGGTGTAGTATTCCACATTATGATATTGGCAAAGAGTTTGATTCTTTGGTTACACAAATGCAAGCCCTGAAGAAAAATCTGTAGAAATCCGCAGTACCACGGTGGGTATCCGCCGTACAAGGTCATAAAAAAATGAATGTGAAACAGGTACAATTTAATCACAGCCAAAGAAAACGGCTGAATGTACCTTGAAAACTTCATACACATTCATCAGATACGTTCCTGTTGTCGGTGTGAAAACATCAGCCACATCAGCGGTACGCCACGAAGTATCGGTTATTAAAAGCAAAGTAAATTTTTAGTCGCTTTTAAACCTGTATGAGCGAGAAATACCGGCTTGTAATTATCAGGTTGCTCCTGATATGGCAACGAAAGCAACAGGTATAATGATACTTCTCTACGGAGCTGGCGGAGAACCCGCTGGAGGTTAGATTCCTATGGAGCTGATTAGCAGTCAGCCGTTTGATGATTTCCCGATAAATTACTTTATCACCCAGGGGTGCCGAGGGCAAATATGGGGTTCAACATAATTTGTGAAAGGGCTGTTTTTGTCTGTTTACAGATGAAAGCAGCCTTTTGTACATACCCAATGAGAGGAGGTTTTATTTATGATGAAAAGTAATTGGGTATATCGCCGAGGCGATATTTATTGTGCTGATCTGAACCCTGTAGTCGGCTCTGAACAAGGTGGCATCCGTCCGGTGGTAGTGATCCAGAATGATATAGGAAACAAACATTCTACAACATTGATTGTGGCTGCTGTCACGACAAAAATTAGAAAGAAAGAACAAATGCCGACACATTATCTCATTAAAAACAATCCAGCATTTTCTGAACCTTCAGTTGTAATGTTGGAGCAGATCCGCACGATTGATAAACAGCGGATTGAGGGATACTTGGGAAAAGCAACTAAAAGTGAAATGCTTGGCATTGATAAAGCATTACTTGCCAGTGTTGCATTACAGTATCTTTGCAGAGATTTGTCAAAAAACAGTGATGCATTACCTACAAATCCTTAAGCATAATTCAACTTGTGAAAGCGTAATCATGTGGTAAGGAAATGAGGGTGGTGTATAACGTGAATTTGAAAAGTATGAAGGATGTAGACATCCGCACTGTGGACAAATCTTCGTTATCCGAACTGCGTGATATTAAGATAAAGAAAACAGCAGAAAATCAGTTGGATGTCGAAGATCTGCAAAGACAAACTCCCAATTTTTACTGTTATCGAGTGGGGGAAATTGCAGTTGAGTTTGATTATATGAGAAATGGCAGATCAGTGAATGATTTGTTTTCTTTGATGGTTCAGGCAAGCCTGTGACATCATTGTGTAAAGGAAGCATGACGGGTATATTATAAGTGAGCCTGTCAGAAAGAAGCTGAAGGTGTCAGACCGACTACCCCTCGGTCTGACATTACTTATAATAGCCCCCTTTGATAATAAGCAAAGGAGTGGATGAATTATGACGAAGAAACCTTTTAAAAAGGTATATCATGCCTCCATTTACCTGAGATTATCAAAGGAAGATGGAGATGTGACAGCCGGCTCTAAAAATGAGAGTAACAGTATATCAAACCAGAAAAGTTTGATTATGGACTATCTGAAGGACAAGCATGATATTCAGGTGGTCTCCATTCGGGAAGATGACGGTTATAGTGGCGTTGATTTCAATCGTCCAAGTTTTCAGCTTATGCTGGAAGATGTGAAGAAAGGGATTATTGACTGCATTATTGTCAAAGATTTATCCCGATTTGGTCGTAACTATATTGAGGTTGGTCGTTATCTGGAAAAATTATTCCCTATGTTGGGAGTTAGATTTATTGCAGTTAATGACAACTACGACAGCCTGAATGTGGATACGGCACATGATATTGTAATGCCGTTTAAGAATCTGATTAATGATTCCTATTGTCGAGATCTTTCAGTGAAGATAAGGAGTCATCTTGCAGTTAAGCGTAAAAACGGCGAATTTATTGGAGCATTTGCCTGTTACGGATACTTAAAAGATTCGGAAAACAAAAACCATCTTGTAATTGATACATACGCCGGACCGGTGGTACAGGATATTTTCCGTATGAAAATCAATGGATACAGTCAGTATAAAATTGCGGATACCCTCAATGAGCAGGGAATCCTCTCTCCTATGGAATATAAACGAAGCATTGGTGTTCGCTTTGAAACTTCTTTTAAGGTAAATCCTAAAGCTCTTTGGAGTGCCAAGGCAGTTTCCAGAATCTTAACTAATGAAGTTTATACCGGCGTATTGGTGCAAGGAAAACAGACAACACCAAACCACAAAGTAAAAGTGCGTCAGGCAATTGAGGAAAAAGACTGGATCAGAGTTGAAAATGCTCATGCACCGCTGATTGATCCTTGTCTGTTTGAAATTGTGCAGGCACTTTTGGACAAAGATACCCGCACCTCTCCAAAGGAAGATTCTGTCTTTCCGCTTTCTGGTCTTTTGTATTGTGGAGACTGTGGACAGCCTATGGTGAGAAAGACAACAACCTATTCTTTAAAAGGGGCGGGGAATTTTCCTAAGCAGAAATATTCTTATTTTGTCTGCCAAGGACAGAGTAAAGAGAAAGGCTGTTCCTGGCATAGAATCCGAGAAAAAGAACTTCTGGATGCTGTTCTTCAGGCAGTTAATCATCATGTAAAAAGTGTACTGGATACCAGCAAGGCTCTGAAAGATATTGATACTGCTCCATCAGTGCAACTTCTGATTCAAAAGTATGAAAGTCATATTGAAAAAAAGGAAACAGAACTTCAGAAAGCAGAAAAACTTAAGGTTGGAATTTATGAAGATTTAAAAGACGGACTGCTGGACAAGACAGAATACCGGAAACTGAAACAGGAGTTTGACAGCCGGATTGAAGCAGCGTCCGAAGCTATCAAAAATCTCCGTCAGGAAATTTTCGCATTGCGGGAAAATCATTCTCAGCATTATGCATGGATGGAGTATTTCAAGGAGTTTGGAGAATTACAGGAGCTTACACGATGGGCAACAGTAATTACCATCAACCGCATACTGGTATTTGAGGATAATCGTATCAAAATTGTGTTCAATTTTGAAGACGCCTTTATGCAGGCGCAGGAACTTTTGAGAGAACTGGAAGGGAAGGAAGGAGCGTAAGGTATGGCACGAAAGAAAAGGTTAAATACCGCTGCTGTGCTGGGGGCGGAATGTGTTGCTATTTCAGGTATAGCAGATGATTCCGGTTCCAGCTTCAGCACAGCTGCATATGTCCGCTTATCTATGGAGGATAGCGGGAAAATTGATGGTTACAGTCTGCAAAATCAGGAAGACTTACTTCTGTCCTTTATCAATGAGCATAAGGAACTAAACCTCTACAAAATGTATGTAGATAATGGATTTTCAGGAACGAAATTTCAAAGACCTGCTTTTGAGGAAATGATGCAGGATATGAAAGATGGACGGATTAACTGTATTGTTGTAAAAGACCTATCCCGTTTGGGACGTAATTATCTGGAAGCGGGAAATTATTTGGAACAGATTTTCCCATTTTTCAAGATTCGGTTTATTTCAATCACAGATGGATATGACAGTATTTCCCCTGACTTCACAGACGAAGCCTTAATGATTCCTTTGAAAAATATTATAAATGAGGGATATGCAAAAGACATCTCTTTGAAGGTTTCGTCCTCCATAGCAACAAGGAAGAAACAGGGAAAATTTATGGGGAAATATCCTCCTTATGGATACTTGAAAGATCCAAAGGACAAAAATCATCTGATTGTGGATATGGAAACCAGCTTGATTGTCCAGCGTATATTTCAAATGCGTTCGGAAGGAACATCACTGGGAGCGATTGCTAAGATTCTGAACGGAGAACAAATTCCCTGCCCTACCCGCTATCTTCTGGAAAAGGGAATATCTAAGGAAAGCCGTTTTGCTGAGTCGTTCTGGGACAGAAATATTGTCCGAAGGATTTTAAAAAATCGAGTTTATCTGGGAATGATTGTGTATGGAAAAGAACAGACTTCTTTTGCAAAAGGAATCAAGCGGCATACCATACCAGAAAAAGATTGGCAGGTAGTGCAAGGAACACATGAAGCAATTATTGGGGAAGAACTGTTTTACAGAGTTCAGGATATGCTGGCACAAAGCAAACAGGAGTTTTATGACAAAACAGGAATTAATGAGGACTATCAGCCGGAAAATCTGTTTCATGGTATTGTAAAATGTGCTGACTGCGGACGAGCTATGAAGATGAGTAAATTTGTAAGAACAACAAAATCCGGCGAAAAAATTTACAGTGCAGTTTATGAGTGCAGCCGGCATAAAAATCTGTATGATTACTCCTGCCCTCAAAAAAGTATTCATAAACAGGAACTTGATCGGGCTGTGGAAGAAGCGATTCGGTATCATATCCATCTGTTTTTGGATACAGAGCATGTGGTCGCAGAGCTGAATAAGAAAACTACTGTCAGGCAGGCGGCAGCAAGCAGTCAGGATATGATAAAAAAGAAACAGCGCAGGATTGCAAAGGTTGAACAGATGTCCTGTGGAATTTATGAGGACTATCAGGAAGGACTTTTGAATGAAACAGAGTATTTGTCGATGAGAAAAAATTATGCAGAAGAAGTCCAGACACTTACAGAAGAAATTGACAATCTGTTAAAAGAACAGAAAGGATATGATGAGAATTTTCATGCAACTGGTACTCTCGCTGAACTTGCTTATCGTTATCGTGACTTTTCAGCATTGACTCGTGAAATTGTTGAGACTTTTATTGCGGAAATTCAAGTACATACAGATAGCAGGCTGACAATTCTATTTCGCTTTGAGGACGAGTTTGAGAAACTGCAACAACTCGCAGAATTGCGAAAGGGGGCGTAAATCATGGAAAATAAGCCTTATGTTGTGGCACTTTATACTCGAATGTCAAAGGAAGATGATGATGTTGGGCTTTATGGAAAGAAAGAAGAAAGTAACAGCATTACCAATCAGCGTATGCTTCTGTATGATTATCTCAAAACACATCCGGAATTTCAGGGATATGAGATTATGGAATTTTGTGATGATGGTTTCAGCGGTAAGCGTATGGATCGTCCAAAGTTCAATGAACTGTTGGAGCTTGTGAGAAAAGGGAAAATCAACTGTATTATCGTCAAAGATTTCTCCCGTTTTTGTAGGGACTATATCGAAATCGGGAATTATCTGGAACAACTCTTTCCCTTTTTGGGCATCCGTTTCATCGCAGTCACAGACAACTATGACAGCAAGAACAGCGGAACCGAAACCGCTGGTTTGGAGGTGGCTTTTAAGAATTTCATAGCGGATTTTTACAGCAGAGACACTTCAAAAAAACTTCGCAGTACCCGCAGTGAAATGGCGAAAGAAGGGAAATTTGCAAGTGCCAATGCACCATATGGTTATCTGAAATCGCCAGAGGATAAACATAAGTTAATTGTGGATGAAGAAACTGCTCCTGTGGTCAGAAAGATTTTCGAGCTGAAACTTGCTGGTTTGTCCGCTAAAAAGATAACAATTATTCTGAATGACTCCGGTATTCCCTCTCCAGCACAGTATGCACTTCAGAAAAAACGGGGAATGGATTGGAGAAGAAAAAACAGCATTTCCGGCTGGGATTCTACGAAAGTGATTGGTATTTTGAAAGATGAACGATATGCAGGCAATATGGTATCTCTTAAACGGACGCTGAAAGGAATTTATGGTAAGGATACTCCGGTTGATAAGGAAAGCTGGATCAGGGTTGAGAATACCCATGAAGGAATCGTATCCTATGAAGACTTTCTTCGGACACAGGAAACCTTTAAGGCATATCAGAAAAGACAGCCAAAAGAAATAGACCGCACCAATGCTTTTGAGTGTGCTCATTGCGGCAGAAAGCTGTCATACAGCAAAGACCGCAAAAAGCTGATTTGTCGATATGGAGCGGTAAATCCCCAGGCGGTGTGCAGCAATGCAGCTTACCCAAACGAAAAGTTGCGTGGAGCTGTTATGGCGGCTTTACAGTGGCATTTTGAACAGTTCCTTCATTGGGAGAAAATTCAAAAGGCACAGCAGGAAAAGGAAGATGCAGAACAGGATACTTCCTTATATGAAAGGACAATCGCAAACTTAGAAAAAAAGAAAACTTGTCTTTATGAGAAATACCGAGAAGGGAATCTTACAAAAGATGAATATATGAAACAACGAAGTGAAGTCAATGTGGAGGTTGAAGAACTACAAAGAAAAGTCCGGACGATTGAAGCAAAGCGGATGATGAAACAAAATGGCAATGCAAGGGTTGACCTTTTATCCGAACTGATTCATCAGTATCAAGATGCCAAAACACTGACAAAAGAACTGGAACGAGTTTTCGTGGAACAGGTTCTTGTGTATGATGCGGAGCATATCAAAATTAAATGGAAATTTGATGATGTGTTTGCTGCATTGCTGGGAAATGAGTAATCTCCCGATGGGAATTACTCAGCCCGTTATATTTTTTGTTCCTAACTTGACACCAGCAGACGTAACAGAACGCCTGGAACACATCAATCCATCTCTGGCTGCCAGAGCCAGGGTGATTTTAAATATTAACAAGTCGGAGCGCCATATTCGCGGCGGTATGGCCACAAAGGAAAAATATCAGCATCGGCTGGCTATCTGCAGTCGAGATGATGATTCGATAAAATAAAAGAATCCTTCCGTCATTCGATTTCTGTAAAAGGATGCATAAACAGGTCTGTCTCCTGAATAGATTATAAGTAATCATAGCAATAGGGAGGCTGATTTATGGACAAAAGGCGGAGGGGAAAGGTTGTTCTGACTGCGGCTCTGTTTCTTTGGGCATTTATGGCAAGATTTCTGACGGGCTGCAGTGTGGAAAAGGAGGATCAGGATAAGGTAAGGGATCTGGAGTTTGCTGTAGTAAGTGAAGCGGAACTGCCGGAAGAGCTTGCGAAGCTGGTGGCAGAGAAGAAGGCAGCGCCGTTTAAACTGACCTACAGTAATGATCAGGGGCTTTACATAGTGGTGGGATACGGAGAACAGGCTACAGGGGGATATAGCATTGCTGTGCGGGAACTGTACCTGACGGAAAATTCAATTGTAGTGGATACGGAATTGCTGGGACCTCAGAAGGGGGAAGAGGTTGGCGTTGAGAAATCCTATCCATTTCTGGTGATTCAAACAGAATATCTGGAAAATCCGGTGATTTTTCAGTAAATCATGGCAGAGGGCCTTCTTTTTGACAGGTTGAGGGAGACTGTATTTTCAATGTTTATCTGTTGGCTCCTGAGATAAATTTCACTTGGCAGATTTGCGGACATATGGTAAATTAGAACTGTTCATAAAGAATGATGATATGACCAAAAAGCCGGCTTCTTTCAGTACATCTCCATTCAGACAGAGAATTTCTCAAAAGGTTTTTTGTTGGGGAGAGGAAGGAAGCCGGCCGGGTCTGCCTAAAAGAAGGATAAGGTGCTGACTATGATTTTGAAGGATATTTGGCTGGATGTTAAGGCTGTTCAGGAGCGGGATCCGGCTGCACGCAGTGCGTTGGAGGTGCTTTTGCTGTACCAGGGGGTTCATGCTCTGATTTGGCATCGGTTTGCTCACTGGTTTTATAAGCACAGAATGTTTTTTATAGCCCGTATGATTTCTCAGATTGCCCGTTTTTTTACGTTGATTGAAATTCATCCGGGAGCGGAGATGGGACACGGAATTCTGATTGACCATGGCTGCGGCGTGGTAATTGGAGAAACTACAGTGGTAGGAGATAACTGTACGATTTATCAGGGAGTTACCCTGGGCGGCGTAGGTCTGAACAAGGGCAAACGTCATCCTACCCTGGGAAAGAATGTAACTGTTGGTTCCGGCGCTAAGATTCTGGGTGCATTTGAGGTGGGAGACAACTGTACGATCGCGGCAAACGCAGTGCTTTTGAAGCCTCTGGAGAATGATACTACAGCGGTAGGTGTTCCGGCACGGCCGGTAAAGGTAGCCGGGGTTCCGGTAGCGCCGAAGGAAAAGCCCATGACTCTGGAGCATTTCTGTAAAATGGAGGAGCGGGTGAAGGAACTGGAAAATGAGGTCAGACGGCTGACCGCGGAACTGGAGGAAAAGAAAGGTGTCTGATCCCCGTACAGTGGAAATTGAGCGCAGCATTATCAAGCGTTTCCGTAAGGAAATCTGGCGTCCCTTTGTAAAAGCGCTTAATGAATATGATATGATTCAGGAAGGGGACAATATTGCAGTCTGCATTTCCGGCGGAAAGGATTCAATGCTTCTGGCAAAGTGTATGCAGGAGATTCTTCGCCACGGGAAAATGGAGTTCGGACTGAAGTTTCTTGTGATGGATCCGGGATATCATCCGGCGAACCGTCAGCTGATTGAGGAGAATGCAAAGCTCCTGGGAATACCGGTTACGATTTTTGAGTCGGATATTTTTGAGACAGTAGTGGATGCAGGCGGTTCTCCCTGTTATCTGTGCGCGCGGATGCGCCGGGGCAATCTCTATGCCAATGCCCGGGAGCTGGGCTGCAATAAAATTGCTCTGGGCCATCATTTTGACGATGTGATTGAAACGATATTGATGAGTATGCTGTATGGAGCGCAGGTGAATACGATGATGCCGAAGCTTCACAGCACGAATTTTGAAGGTATGGAGCTGATTCGTCCTCTGTATCTGGTGAAAGAGCAGGATATTCTTGCCTGGAAGGAATATAACCATTTGAGATTTCTTCAGTGCGCCTGTCGCTTTACAGAGCGGATTGCCCGGGAGAGAGCATTGGAGGAGGAGGTTCATTCTTCCAAGCGTCAGGAGATGAAGGAGCTGATTCAGCATTTCCGGCAGGTAAATCCCCACATTGAAACGAATATTTTCAAGAGTGTGGAGAATGTGAATCTGGATGCCTGCATTGGATATGTGAAGGACGGGAAACGTCATCACTTTCTGGAAGAGTATGACCAGTAGTTCATAATTTGAAAAGCATTCACATAAACTTTCTGTAGAAGATGATTTCGACGGCGGATTGCCTCGGAATCAAATCTGGAAGGTAAGGTGGGTGCTTTTTTTATGCTGGAGCTGGTGAAAAAAAACATACATATGAATCGGTGGAAAACACAGGTGGATACCCAGGTAACTCTGGATGATGATTTTATTGTGCCGGATACCATGAGTGACATTGCTCAGGTAATTCTGGATTCGGGCGAGGTACAGCTGGAACCGGCCAGAGTTCAGAGTGAGAAGGTAACGATTCGGGGAAAATTGGACTTTCATGTTCTGTATCGGAAAGAGGAGGGCGGTCTTCAGACTCTGGGAGGGTTGATTCCATTTGAGGAAATGGTGAATGTGCCGGGATTGGAGGAGCGGGATTATGTCAGTGTTTCCTGGAAGATGGAGGATTTAAATGCAGGAATCATTAATTCCAGGAAGCTTAGTATTCAGGCTGTGGTGACGCTGGAGGTGCGGGTGGAGGCGCTGTTTGATACAGAGGCAGCAGTGGCGCTTGGAGCCCTTCAGAAGGAGGATGACGGTTCTGGTGAATTGACGTTTCCGCAGATTGCGACAAAGACGAGAGCTGTGAATGCAGCAGCGATTGCTCTTCGAAGAAAGGACACTTACCGGGTAAAGGAGGAGATGACTCTTTCTGGAAGCAAACCTGCCATTGGACGGATTTTATGGATGGAAATGCGGCTGAGCGGCGCTCTGGCCCGCCCGCTGGATGGGAAAATACGGTTGGAAGGAACGTTGCTGGTATTTTTGATTTATGAAGGTGAGGGGGAAAGTGAGACGGTTCAGTGGCTGGAGGAGAGCATTCCTTTTTCCGGCGAGGTGGAAATGGCAGGCGCAGTTGAGGAAATGATTCCGGCCATTGATCTGCGTCTGGTTCATAAAAGTATTGAGGAGAAACCGGATTATGACGGCGAAATGAGAGAGCTGGCTCTGGATGCGGTAATTGAGCTGGATATTCGCCTGTATGAGGAGCAGCCGTTGGAAATTCTCAGTGATATGTACGGGGTAAACCGGGAGCTGACTGTGGAAACTGGGGAAGCATGCTTTGATCAGATTTTGACCCGGAATGCAGGAAAATGTAAAATTTCTGAGAAGATACAGCTGTCGGGAGGGCAGCGGGTGCTGCAGATCTGTCACAGCAGCGGCCTGGTGAAGCTGGATCAGGCGGAAGCAGGGGAGGATATGCTTTCTTTAGATGGAGTTCTGGAGGTAAAGCTTCTGTATCTTACAGATGATGACAGCTGTCCCATTCAGTCTGTAACAGAGCTGCTGCCGTTTCACTATGATGCAGAGGCCCCGGGAATTACAAAGGACAGTGTCTGGTATCTGGAACAGGGGGTGGAGCAGCTGACGGCTGTAATGGCCGGAGGGGACATCGTGGAAATTAAGGCGGTTCTTTTGCTGGAGGTGCTGGTTTTACAGCCGGTATGTCAGTCGGTGATTCTTCAGGCACAGACCTCTCCACTTGACAGGAGGAAGCTGAAGGAGGCGCCAGGAATCGTCGGGTATGTGGTGCAGGAAAAGGACAGTCTGTGGGATATTGCCAAGCGGTTCCGTACAACAGCAGAGCATGTGATGGAAACCAATGGACTGACCTCAGAGGAGCTTCACCCTGGGGATAGTCTGATTCTGGTGAAGGAGATAGTCCGGTAGAGTTTGGAAAGAGGAACCACAGAGAAAAATAAGAATATAATAAAGTATAGCAATCCGCATTCAGCTGATGCTTTCTATAGATTCAGGCAATGCCTGAGCAGCGCAGGTGATCGTGCGCAGACACGGCGCTGCTACATAGAGGCTGAGCGGATTGCTCTTTTCTTTTTTGGGCTGGTGTGGTAGGATTATTTCGTATTGGAAGAGTTTTGCCGCAGGGAGCGGCCTGTACAGGCGGAGACTCAGTCTTCGCCCATTTATTTTGAAGAAAGAAGAAAAGAACGTGAAACCAATTCGATTATTTTTGCTTCCGGCAGCTGCAGCTGCCGTGATGCTGTCTCCGCTGATTTTGAAAGGAACAGATGAAAAATTTCGGTTCAGCGGAGTGGAAAATCAGGCCCAGTTTCCGGAAATTACGGATCAGAAGCTGTTAGACGGTCAGGCGCAGACGGAATTTGAGGCTTATGTGCAGCAGTATTTGCCAGGAAAGCCTTTTATGGTCCGGCTTCGCAACGAGATTACCTTTTCTCTGCTGGATACGGTATCAAATATCAATTACAGCATGAGTAAGGATAAGAATCTCTTCAGCTGGGAAAATGTCAGCTATTACCTGCAGTACTTTGCGCCTGTTTCAAAAGAGGGGGCATATGAGCTGGTGGAAAAGCTGGAATGCCTCCAGAAGCTTCTGGAGGATGCAGGAAAGCAGATGTATGTGTTTATTACGCCCTGTAAGATTCGTTACACGGAGGATCAGCTTCCCTGGGTGGACAAGGCTATGGCGCCGCCGAGAAAAGAGGGAAATTATGAGCTTTTGACAGAGGCTTTATCTGGAAGCCGTATTCGGTATTTTGACAGTATCCGGTATTTAGAGGAGCACAAGTCAGAATTTGACAGCCGGGTTCCTCTGTTCTACAGAACAGGACTTCACTGGTCTGTATATGTGGGAAACATGACAGGAGCGGCCTTCGGGGAGTTTTTGGAGCAGGAAAGCGGTTATAATCTTCCGGAAATGACCATTACAGCAAACCCCTGTGAAAATCCGATTTACCCGGATGCAGATTCTTTTGAAGTGTTTAATACCATTGGGAAGCCTTATGATCAGTATTATGAGCCTGTGATTGAGATTACTGATGAAGAGACAGATGCGCCCGGTTTTCTCTGCCGGGGAGGAAGCTTTATGGGACAGAGCCTTTCCTGCCTGATTCAGAATCATTATTTCGGGAAAAATGTTTCTATGGAAAACAGGCAGATCTTTACAGAAGAATTCGGACAGGTGAAGGAATTTTCCAGCTACGAGGAGGCGGATATGAGAGAATGTCTGCGGGATATTGATCTGGTCGTGCTGGAGGTGAATGAAACGGCAGTTTCTGATATGAGCTTTGGTTTTATTGACTATGTTCTGGAACATCCGGAAATTTTACGGGAAGAGTAGGAAAATAACATGGTATTTTCATCACCGGTATTTTTATTTATATTTTTGCCCTGTACCCTGGCACTTTATGGGGCGGCATCCCTGACCCGCAGTATCAGGGTGAAAAATGCAGTGCTTTTATTTTGTTCTGTATGCTTTTACGGGTATGGCGGGCTGAATTATCTGGGACTGCTGGCAGTTTCTGTTGTAGTAAACTGGGGAGCAGGCCTTTTGATGGAGAGGGAAAAGGAAGGGGATAACAGGAAAAAGGCCAGTGCCAGACGCCGGATGATATTTTGGCTGGGGATTGTCTGGAATCTGGGAGTTCTGATTGTATTTAAATATCTGAATCTTCTGGGGGATACGGCTGCATGGCTGGCAGGCACCCTCCTTGGAAGCAGTGTGGAATCACCGATTCCCAATATTGTGCTTCCGATTGGAATTTCCTTTTTTACCTTTCAGATTATGTCATACCTGATTGATGTTTATCAGGATAAGGTGGAGGTCCAGAGAAATATTCTGGATTTGGCCCTGTATATTATGCTCTTTCCCCAGCTGATTGCAGGTCCGATTGTGCGTTATATTGATGTGGCGCGGGAAATCGGCAGCAGACAGGTGCGGGCAGAGGATGTATATGAGGGAACCTTCCGGTTTATGGCAGGGTTTGTAAAGAAAATTCTGCTGTCTAATGCAGTGGGAAAAGCGGCAGATCTGGCTTTTGGACTGAAGCCGGGAATGGGAATGATCTACGGATGGATTGGCATTATCTGTTATGGACTTCAGATTTATCTGGATTTTTGGGCATATTCGGATATGGCGATTGGTCTGGGACGGATTTTTGGTTTTCGCTTTCTGGAAAATTTTAATCACCCGTATCTTTCTGAAAGTATCAGTGAATTCTGGAGGAGATGGCACATCTCCCTTTCAACCTGGTTTCGCGATTATGTGTATATTCCTCTGGGAGGAAGTCGGTGCAGTCTGGCAAAAAACTGCCGGAATTTTCTGATTGTATTTGCGCTGACTGGTATCTGGCATGGGGCAAGCTGGAACTTTCTCTTCTGGGGACTGTACTTTGCCTTTTTTCTGATTCTGGAAAAGCTTTGGCTGCGGAGAGTTCTGGAACGCCTGCCTTCGATATTCCGACATATCTATACGTTGTTGACAGTAGAAATTGGCTGGGTGTTTTTTCGGGCAGATACGATGGAAAAGGCTTTGTGGTATCTACGGGATATGTTTTCCGGCTGTCTGATGGGAAGCCTGGATCGGGAACTGGCAGAGCTGGTTACTGGTAAGAAATTTATTCTTCAGTTTGTGCTTTCTCTGTTGTTCTGTACGCCCTTTTTTGGGGTTCTCCGTGAGAAGTTGGAGAAGAAGGGACTGGGTGCTGTGACCGACGGAGTCCTGGTTATTTTGTTTTTCCTGTCAGTCTGTGAGATGATGGCCAGCGGCTACAATCCTTTTATTTATTTCCGATTTTAGGAAGAGGCTGGAAGGAATGAGGATTGGCTGAGCGTGAAAGAAAGTCCGGGCAGGAGGATAAGCCAGAAGGAGTCTGGAGAGGAGGAAACCAGAAGGATGGTCAGTGAGAATCAGGAAGAAAAGAATTATATGTATTTGCTTCGCTGCGCAGATGGGACATTTTACTGCGGATGGACGAATCACCTGGAAGCGCGGGTGGAGGCCCACAATGCGGGAAAGGGAGCGAAATATACAAAAAGCCGCCGTCCGGTGGCTCTGGTTTACTGGGAAACCTTTGATACAAAGCAGCAGGCCATGCAGCGGGAATGGGCGGTGAAGCAGCTGAGCAGGGCAGAGAAGCTGAAACTAATAGAATCCCGGCAGTCTTTCTGAGAAGAACTGCCGGGGCGAGAAGGCGGTCAGGCAACAAATGCGTACATCATAATATAATGACACAGGCTGCCTCCCATGACGAAAAGATGAAAAATTTCATGGGAGCCAAAATATTTGAATCTGGCATTAAAAATTGGCAGCTTCAGGGCGTAAATAATCCCTCCTACAGTGTAGATGATGCCTCCGGTCAGAAGCCAGATAAAGGCGCTTTTTGGAAGCGCAGCAGTGATTTTCCCAAAGGCCAGGACACAGACCCATCCCATGGCGATATAAATAAGAGAAGAGACCCATTTCGGACAGGTGATCCAGAGCGCATTGATGATCATTCCGGCAATGGCGATTCCCCATACAAGAGCCAGCAGAGACCAGCCGGTTTTGTCACCCAGAACAAGAACGCACACAGGTGTATAGGTTCCGGCAATCAGAATGAAAATCATCATGTGGTCAACTTTTCTGAGAATCTGGTTTACCGTTGGCGAAATATCCAGAGTATGATAAATGGTGCTGGCTGCATACAGCAGAATCATGCTGGTAATAAAAATAGCCAGCGGAAGCACATGGGTATATCCAGGGGTCCGAGCTGCCTTGATAATCAGGGGAGAGGATGCGCCGAGAGCCAGTATCATGGCAATAAAATGAGTCAGGGCGCTTCCAGGATCTTTGATTTTCAGTGTCATAGAAATCACTCCTTTATGTTATAATCAATACTATTATATGTAGTTTTAAAAACTATGTCATATCATTTTATATACTATACACCCTGCGGGGGAAAAATGCAAGTCTGGAGAAAAAATTTATTGCAAATGATACCGCCTTGGCGGAAAGGAAGAAAATATGCTGAACGTATTATATGAAGACAGGGATTTGATTGTGGTTTGGAAGCCGGTAGGACTGGAGTCTCAGTCCAGCCGTGGATTTGGTGCGGATATGGTTAGTGAGATCCGGCGTCATATACACAAGTTTTCCCCAAAATCAGGAGAACCTTATGTGGGAGTTATCCACAGATTAGATAAGCCTGTAAGTGGAGTTATGGTTTATGCCAAGACAAAAAAGGCTGCAGCTGCGTTAAGTGCGCAGGTTTCAGCTGGAAAAATGTCAAAAACATATCTTACTGTGGTCTGTGGAAAACCTGTGGATACTGTGGACAAATATGTGGATTACTTGTTGAAAGATGAAAAATCTAACACATCAAAAATTGTGGATAAGGGGATAAAAGGTGGAAAACTTGCGGAACTAATCTTCCGGTCAGTGGAAATAAGGGAGGTTGAGCCTTATGGAACGTTGACACTGGCAGAAATACAGCTGCTTACAGGACGCCATCATCAGATTCGGGTGCAGATGGCTGGTCATGGACTGCCTTTATGGGGAGATAACCGTTACCATCCGCAGTTTGGAGGAACGGCTTTGGCTGCGGGTATGGATAAAAAAATGAACTGTGGGGAGAGCGGTAGCGGACAGATGTCCAGAGAACAGACAAACAGCGGGCGGATGGGCAGGGAGCAGATTGCCCTGGCAGCGTGGAAGCTGACATTTACCCATCCGGAAACAGGGAAGACCATGACATTTTCCCATTTGCCGGAGAATGCTGTATTTTCCTGTTTTCCTGAATTTTTAAAGATGAAGGAAGAGACCCTGGAGAAAAAGAAAGGAAAAACAGAATGATTATACATACAACAGGACGCAATAACTGTGGAGGACGCTGTCTGATCCACGCCCATGTGGAGGACGGACAGATTAAGCGGCTGACAACAGAAAGCCTGGAAGAGGCCAGAGCTGCCGGCTGTGAATTTCCCATGGCGGCCTGTGTGCGGGGAATGAACTACCATAAAACGTTTTTAGGTGAGGATCGGCTGAAATATCCTATGAAACGGGTTGGCGAACGGGGAGAAGGAAAATTTGAGAGGATTTCCTGGCAGGAAGCAGTGGACATCATTGCCGGGGAATGGATCCGCATCCGCGATACTTACGGTCCTGGCTCCAGGTATGTCAACTATGCTACAGGAGTCAGCGCCCTGGTCCGAGGAAATCAGCTGGCCAAACGTCTTTTAAGCCTGGACGGCGGATTTCTGGATTATTACAATTCTTACAGTACAGCCTGTATCCGTCAGGCCACGCCGCTGATGTATGGTACCTGTGAAACAGGAAACAGCAGAGAGGACTGGCTGAATTCCAACCTGATTCTTCTGTGGGGACATAATCCAGCAGAAACAAAATTTGACAGTGATTCCATGTTTTATTTAAAGAAGGCAAAGGAAAAGGGGATTCCGATTATTGTCATAGATCCGCGGAAAAATGATACGGTGCTTCAGCTGGATGCAGAGTGGATTCCTCTTCGTCCTGCTACAGACAGCGCGCTGATGGATGCCATGGCCTATGTGATTGTAAAGGAAGGGCTGCAGGATCAGGATTTTCTGGATCGGTGTTGTCTGGGCTTTGATAAAGAACATATGCCGGATGGTGTGGAGCCGTCAGAGTGTTATTTGTCCTGGCTGACAGGAGAGCAGGACGGAATTGAAAAAACGCCGGAGTGGGCTGAGCCAATCACCGGGGTTCCGGCTGAAACCATTCGCAGTCTGGCAGTCCGGTATGCCACAGCAAGGCCGGGGGCACTGATACAGGGCTATGGAGCCCAGCGTCATGCCTGCGGAGAGCAGAGCGCCCGGGGGGCAATTCTTCTGGCCTGTATGACAGGAAATGTAGGAATCAGCGGCGGCTGGGCCAGCGGTGTGGCAGACTGTACCCGTCATGCAGAGCCGGTATTTCCCATGCCGGAAAATCCGTATCCAATGAAAATTCCTGTATTTCTGTGGACAGAGGCAGTTGAGCGGGGACATGAGATGAATGGACTGGACGGTGTTTCCTGCGGAAATATGGCAGGCAGAGAACCGGGGATGGAGATGGATGGGGAGAAGGCTTCCCAGAAAGCTGATGAACCGGAAAACCTGCATCTTTCCAGCAATATTAAAATGATCCTGAATCTGGCGGGAAATACGCTGATCAACCAGCACAGTGATATTAACAGAACAGCAGAAATCCTGAAGGATACCAGGAAATGTGAGTTTATTGTTTGCAGTGACCTGTTTATGACTGCCAGCGCAAAATTTGCAGATATTCTGCTTCCGGGAGTTTCCATGTTTGAATGTGAAAATATTACCCTTCCATGGCAGACAGGAAATTTTGTCGGCTTTAATAATAAAGTCATAGAACCGCTGTATGAGGGGAAAGAGGAGTACGAATGGCTGTCTGAGGTAGCAGAGCGGCTGGGGCTTTGGGAAGCGTTTACCCAGGGGCGGACGGTTGGGCAGTGGCTGGAATATTGCTATAACCAGCTCAGGGAAAAGGAAACTGAGCTTCCGGAGTATGAGGTTCTGAAGCGAGAGGGAATTTACCGCTACAAAAAAACGGCTCCTGTGATTGCCTTTGAAAAAGAACGTCAGGATCCGGAGCATTATCCCTTCCCGACAGAGAGCGGCCGGATTGAGATTTTTTCCAGAAAGATTTATGAAACCAGATACCGGGAGTTTGTTCCGGCAATTCCCAGATATGTGGAGCCGCCGGAAGGGCCTTCGGATCCTCTGACAGAAAAATATCCGCTTCAGCTGATTGGATGGCATACAAAGCGCCGCTGTCACAGTATTCATGATAATAACAAGGCGATGCACAGTCTGGATCCCCAGCAGCTCTGGATGCATGCAGAGGATGCTGCGGCCCGGGGACTGAGAGACGGTCAGATGGTTCTGGTGCGAAATGACAGGGGGCAGATAAGGATTCCAGTAAAAATTACAGATCGGATTATGCGTGGAGTAACAGCCCTGTCCCAGGGGGCCTGGTATCGTCCCGATAAAACAGGAACGGATCTGGGCGGCTCCATCAATGTGCTGACTTCTCTGCATCCGACGCCGTATGCAAAGGGAAATCCTCAGCATACCAATCTGGTTGAGGTAGAAGGATTGTAAAAACGCGTTAAGAAAGTGTTAAAATGCAGGGGCGGGTGTAGCCAGAAAAGGAAAATTCTGATATAGTGTTGAACATAGAAAAGGGAGTAGTTGGCACCTGGTTTCAGGTGTTTGCGAAGCCGTCAGTACGAGTTATTCCTGAGAATTCAAAGGAAGCTCCGGTTCGTAACGAAGCAGCGAGACTTTTGTTGGAAGAGAGCGTGGAGACACTGCACAGCAGTGCTTCCGGCTTGATTTCAGCAGAGGGACTCGCTTTTTTTATTCATAGGAAATTACGTCCTATGAAATAAAAAAGTGAGAACTCTGCAGAAACCAGAAAATTCGATGGAAAACGAGGAGGAAATGAGATGGAAATGGTAATTCAGTTATTGCTGCTGGCGCTGGGATTTTTTATGTTGGTAAAAGGTGCCGACTGGTTTGTGGACGGTTCTTCCGGTATTGCAGATAAGCTTGGCGTGCCTCAGCTGGTGATTGGTCTGACGATTGTGGCAATGGGAACAAGCGCGCCAGAGGCGGCAGTCAGCATTACTGCAGCCTTGAAGGGCAGTGCAGAGATTACAATTGGAAATATCGTAGGAAGTAATATTTTAAATATTTTGATTATCCTTGGAATTACTTCTGCAATTGTTTCTGTAGCGGTGGCGAAATCTACAATCCGCTATGAGATCCCCTGGATGCTGTTTATCACAGCAGTGCTGCTGGCGCTGGGCTATACAGGAAATCAGGTAAGCTTTATGGAAGGCGTGATTCTCTGGGTTCTGTTTTTAATGTATCTGGGATATCTTTTTGTAATGGCTATGCGGGATAAGCAGGAGGTAGTTGAAACAGAGGAGGAAAAGCCGTTCTGGAAGCTGGTGCTTTTGTCGATTGTAGGACTGGTGCTGATTGTTCTGGGAAGCGATGTGACGGTAGATGCAGCAACAGCGATTGCCAAAGCAGCAGGCTTAAGCGAGCGTTTTATCGGACTGACGATTGTGGCTCTTGGAACTTCTCTGCCGGAGTTGTTTACCTCTGTTTCTGCAGCAATCAAGGGAAAGGCAGATATTGCAATCGGAAATATCGTAGGAAGCAATATTTTCAATATTCTGTTTGTTGTGGGAACGGCGGCGTTAATTCTTCCGGTTGAGTTTGCACCGAATTTTGTGATTGATACGGCAGTTGCCATTGGCGCAGGAGTGCTTCTTCTTGTCTGCGTAGCTGGTAAGAAAAAGCTGGTAAGAAGTCACGGAATTATTATGTTGGTGTGTTACGCCGCATACTTTGCATATTTGATGATGGGATAATAGGGCTGGAAAAGAATAGATAATCAGAGCTTGGAAAGGTGTATGGAAACGAATACACTTTTTCAAGCTTTTTTTGTAGAAAAAAATTAGTAATATTTTAATAAATAATATATGGTTTTCAGATTGACGGATAGGAAAAAGCTGTTTTCTATAATAAAATAAGAAGATGTTTGAGGAATATGGATTAGATGTTCCGACAATAAGGGGCTAGCACCTGAAATGTGGTTGGAAATCATGACGCTATACCGAACAGGAACAGATCAGAAGAAACAAAAAATTTGAGAAAATCTGTGGTTTGACCAGATATAGAAAAGCAACAGAACCAGGTGATTCTGCTGCCATGAATCAGATATGCAGTTTGGAAAAATCAATCTCCAGATCATCATAAATCTTTGTTTTGATGGTATCGGTAAGTGAATGAAGAATCGGACCATCGTCGTTTTCGGTGTCATAGACTACGATGGTTTTTCTTAATGGGTCAACGATCCAGTACTCACGAACGCCATTGGCTCTATATAGTGTTAATTTCGTGTAATAATCCATGCGCTTACTGCTTGGGGACACAATTTCGATGATCCAATCCGGTGAACCGTGGCAACCCTTATCATCAATCTTGTCAGGGTCACAGATAACGCTGATATCTGGTTCCAGATAGTCAGTAGAATTATTTTCATTTTCAAGAAATACTGCGAATGGTGTTGGAATTACTTCACATGGGCCATTATGTTCTCGGATGTAGCTGCCAATCTCCAGATGAAGGAATGAAAGAATTCTCTGGTGCGCGGTGCTTGGTGGTGCCATGTCATAGATCTGCCCGTTGATCAATTCTGCCCGGTGTCCTTCCGGCAGATTGTAGATATCGTTAATTGTATAGTGTTGGGGGGTGGAGAATGGCATAGGATCACGCTCCTTCCTGGGATTGTGGTTGATCTGATATATATTCCATTATGTCACCTGGTTGGCAGTTTAAAATCTCATAAGCGACAGCCTTATTATAACATGAATGTACACCGTTTACAATGTATGACATATATGCCTTTTTAACGTTCTCAGATATACTTTTGCCACCAGAGCTTTTGAAAAGGAATGAGACCAAAGTTAAGACAATGGCAGTGTTTGAAAAACAGGCGTAGATAGATTGGTGTAAAATTGGTGTCATAGTCAAAAAATGGAAGTAACTGTTCAGGACGGCATCTTCTTGTCCGGCAAAGCCGAACAAGAAGCATCGGA
>ERZ781273.78-NODE-78-length-85894-cov-16.155943_pt1 | contig 85894 bp, 65 predicted proteins | sample MGYA00375851_ERZ781273 | MGnify/ENA primary metagenome ERZ781273 (study PRJEB29790, sample SAMN03653692) | human gut metagenome | host: Homo sapiens | place: USA: Dallas, Texas | collected 2013-07-09 | study: EMG produced TPA metagenomics assembly of the Gut... | reverse complement strand
GGTTCGTCTTTCTGTGCATCGCGAAGCGCGTTACTGTGAACGGAGTGAACAGTAATGCCTTGATTTTACAGGACGGATTTGTTATAGTTTACACAACGAAGAAGCATGGAGGAATAATATGGACGTTGTTCAGTTTCAGGAGAAATTAAGAGAGATTTGTGAGCTTGGAAAGCAGAATAGGAATATGCTGACACATGAGCAGATCCGGGAGCATTTTGCAGGTACTGATCTCGAGACCAGTCAGATGTTAAAGGTACTGCAGTATCTGAAACTGCAGGGAATTATGATAGAGGGAGACACTGCCCCGGTGGAGACAGAGGAAGTGGGCGAGACGGAGCCGGAGTCAAAAGGAACCAGCACCCCGCTTACTTCAGAGGAAGAAGCATATCTGAAGGATTACCTGGCAGAGGTAAGCAACGGTAAGGAAGTGAGTCCGGAGATGCTTCACACATTGTTTGAGAATCTGGCAGATGGGGATGCCATTGCAGAGGCAGCTCTTACCAGCATTTATCTGCCGGTAGCGGCAAATATGGCCGCTGATATGAACTGTACAGAGATTCAACTTGCAGATCTGATTCAGGAGGCGAATGTGGTGCTGCTTACGGCTCTTTCCGACCCGGAGACAGAACGTAAAGATGATGCTTGGCTACGTCTTCAGCTTCGCAAGGGAATCATCGCTGCCATTGAGGAGCAGACACAGCAGAAATTCCAGGATGATTGTCTGGTAACGAAGGTGGAGAAACTGGAATCGGCAGTGAAGGATCTGACGGACGATGACGGGGAGAACCGTTTTACCATTGATGAGCTGGCGGTTATTCTCGATATGAATGTGGATGAGATCCGGGATATTCTGCGTCTTACAGGAGACGATAAATAATTATGGCAAGTGAAATCCCGGGAAAATTATGGAGATAAGGCTATCCTGCCGGAAATGAAAAGAATGCTTTAGAATTGATGGAAACACCGGAGGTGATTTAAAAGTAAAAATCATCTCTGGTGTTTTTGTCTTTTCCGGATGTTTTGAAATTTACATTGAAATTTCACTGTACAAGTGTTACTATCATAAATAATAATCAAAATATTTTTTGCATGTAATAAATATTATTTGATAAATGAAAGGAGGATATATATGAATTTGGAAAAATATCAGCAGTATTCCAGAATTGCAAGAGGTTTGGAAAAGGCAGACCTGGTATTGAAGAATGCGAGGATTGTGAATGTTTTTACGGAAGAGATCATCCGCGGAGACATTGCCATACAGGATGGGATTATAGCAGGAATTGGAAGCTTCCATGGGAAAGAAGAACGTGATCTGGCTGGCAGATATGTATGTCCGGGATTTATTGACAGCCATCTTCACCTGGAATCTACACTGGTTACACCGGCTGAACTGGTAACGGTTGCCTCCAGGCACGGAACCACTACTTTTATCGTGGATCCCCATGAATCAGCCAATGTGTCCGGTTTGGCAGGAATTGATTATATTCTGGATCAAACCGAAGATGTGAAAGCAAATGTATATGTGATGATGCCATCCTGTGTTCCTGCTACTGCCATTGATGATAATGGATGCACTCTTACTGCTGAAGATATGGCTCCTTACCTTCATAACAGCCGGATTCTTGGACTTGGAGAAGTAATGGACAGCATTTCTGTGGTACAGGGCGAGAAAAGCATGCATGACAAGCTGGAGCTGTTTGAAGGCAGAATCCGTGATGGCCACGCTCCGTTTCTGGAAGAGGGGGATCTTCAGGCATATGCCATGGCAGGGATTGCTACGGACCATGAGTGCAGCTTCTTTGATTATGCAATGCGAGAACGGCGGAACGGCCTTACCATTCTCGTAAGGGAAGGCAGTGCTGCCCGAAATCTTGAGGCACTTGTGGGCGGTCTGGTACAGAGACACATGAATGGTGACGGATTCTGCTTTTGCACAGATGACAAGCATATTGAGGATATCCAGCGGGAAGGGCATATTGACCATAACGTGCGAAAAGCTATCCGCCTTGGCATGAATCCGGTGTCCGCTATTAAGATGGCAACCATCAATGCAGCTAATTGTTATGGACTGAAAGACAAGGGGGCAGTGGCACCCGGCAGACAGGCAGATCTTTTGGTTCTTTCGGATCTTGTCAGTGTGACCATAGAAGATGTGTACTTTAAAGGGCAATTGGTAGATAAAAATGCAAAGATTGTTATAAAGCCGTGTGCCCCTGAATTGAAAAATACAGTGCATGTGGCTGAATTTTCCAGAGAGGCATTTCAGCTGGAGTCTGCAGATGGAATCTTTCCGGTGATTCTGGCAGAAGAAGGACAGATTACTACCAGAAAGGGAACTCTGAACGCAGGGAATGGTCCCTGCAAATTCCAGTCCGATGACGATTATCAGAAGATTGCAGTTGTAGAGCGTCATAAGATGACAGGGAAAATCGGCTGCGGCGTGATCGGTGGTTTTGGTATCCGCGGTGGAGCAATTGCGTCCAGTGTATCCCATGATTCCCATAATATTATTGTGATCGGAGATAATGATGAGGACATGGAGCTTGCTGTGCGGGAACTGATGCGTACTCAGGGAGGCTATACGATCGTAGAGAATCATAAAGTATTTGACACTCTTGCCCTTCCCGTAATGGGACTGATGAGTGATAATGGTTTTGAGAAAGACAATGAGACTCTTGGGCGAATGATCCATAAAGCTCATGAAATGGGTGTGAAAGACGGTCATGATCCGTTTATTACGCTGTCCTTTATGGCTTTGCCGGTTATTCCGCAGATCCGAATTACACCAAGAGGCGTTTTTGATGTGGAAGCGTGGAAGTTTTTATAAGATACCAGGATTGCGGGAGTGCAATACACGAGACGGTTGTCTTGTTTTGAACGAAACCCCGAAACCTATTTAAAAACTGTGACGGAATATAAACCCGTAGATTTTCAGCCCTCTGCCTTTTCATTGGCAGAGGGCCGTTTTTTGTTTAACAGTTATTGAGCATCCCTTAATTGCTCTACAACGCTGCATTTCGCTGCGTTATCATACATCATGCAAGGAATCAGCCACCCCAGCAGAAGAAATACCGGAATTGTCAGCAGGACAGGCAGAATGGTGAACCGATACTCAAAGAACCAGAACATACTGCCCAGCATTTTTCCCGCAAGAGGTCCCACCACCAGCGACAGCATAAAGGCCGCCGCTACGGAAGACGTTGCGTAAAGCAGCCCCTCATAGATCAGCATGGTTTTGAGCTGCCGGTTCGTCATTCCTACAGCCTGAAGCACAGCAAATTCACGGCGGCGGGAAAGGATACCGGTCATCATGGCGTTGAAGAAATTTAAGAGCCCCACCAGCCCAATGATGGCACAGAGGATACCACCTACCAAAAGGAACATCTGCCGGAACTGAGCAAACTCAGAGCGAGCCGTGGCCTTGCTCTCATACATCAAGGGCGAAAACTCACCGGCAGTGAGCTTCGATAGATATTGTTCAGCTTCGACCTCGTCAGCTTCGTCTGCTGTGTCGAATAGGTAGAGCATCGGAATGGCCGCACCACCGCTGTCCCTCTGTGCGGTGTCCACAGACAAAACTGCGTCATATCCAATACCACCATAACGATAACTCATGGAATTCGGAAGTTCTACCAAGGCGCAGACCGTGTACTCTACATCTCTGGCTCCATACAATTTTGCCTGAAAGTACTCCTCCGGTGTATCTTCGGTGCGGAGTTCCCCGGTGCGGCTGTCGATATATTTCACATCATCCGCATAGGTAGCGGTAATCGTGTCCCCCACCTTGGGGTAGTATTCAGGATTGAGCAGATTGCCGTAATCATCCAAAGAAACCGCAATGGCAATAGCGTTATTGTTTGGCTCCAGCATAGGAGAAATATCTCCGTCGAGCACTTGCAGCTTGTCAAACAGACTGTTATCCAGAGCCTCGATTCTGGTATCTCCCATCACCATATTGCCCCGGTGCTCCAGACGGCTCATATGGCTGTCCAACTGCTCAGCACTTTCGTACCTTGCATAGTCCTGCCGCAGAGCATCCTCCGTCATCCACAGGTATGCGGGTTTTCGCACAGCATATCCCGTGCCGGAAAGATTGGCCTTTGTGTTTGCTGCGATCTCTTCGATTTGTTCTGGCGTGATGAATTCATCTGCCGGGTTGTAACGGAAATAGTCGGGCGTGCTGACGATAAAATCGGCGCAGGTCATGAAGGATACATACTTCTCCATGCTGAAGCCGCCCACAAAGGCACACAGTGCATTGAACAGCGTCACCGACAGTGCCAGAGACACCACCACCAGCACCGTCTTTTTCTTGTTTCGTCCCAAATTGGCAAAGGCCATCTGATGGAGCTTGGCTCCCCGGGTGCTGCGCTGTTTTTTCTTGGTCTGCATTGCATCCGTATATTTGGTAGCCTCCACCGGAGAGACCTTAGCTGCCATTTTTCCGGGCTTGGAACAGGACAAGAGCACCGTCAACAAGGCGAACAGCATAGAACCAAGGAAGATCACAGGCGATGTGCTGATAGTTGTGATGCCCGCATCCAACTGGGTGGAGCGCAAGACAACAGGAACCAAAACAGCGCCGATGCCATAGCCCAGCAGCAGCCCCGCCGGAATGCCGATCAGACAAAGCAGAAGTGCCTGCTGGCGAATGATGCGTTTGAGCTGCCGGGGTGTTGTGCCAATGGTTTTCAGAAGTCCGTAAAACCGGATATCCCCTGCAACAGAGATCTGAAAAATGTTATAGATGATAAGATACCCCGTGAAAATCACCAGCAGCAAAAAAGCTGCTATGGCGACCATCAGCTCTGGATCGAGCTGTGACTCCAGCTGGGATGAGGTATATCCCCAATTGACGCCGATTCGGACGCTGTTGGGATCGGTATAGCTGTCCCATGTGTAACCAAGATCGGTATCCACCTGCTCCATCTGCCCTTGAATGTTTGTGCCGGAGGCCAGCATGACATTCAAATCGGTGCGGAAAGGCTGTAAACCTGTTTTCACTGCCTGCGCTTCGATGTCATCTGCGTAATCACGGCTGATGTTGATGTAATGAACAGGCATTAGTTCATCATAGTCCCAATAGCCCACCAGCGTAAAGGTATCTGTTACAGTAAAGGCGGTTTGATCCTTGTCCGTAATGGAATAGGAAACCGTGACCTCGGCGCCCAGCTCCGGCGTTACGCCAAGCAGCTGCAACGCTGCCGTATCCATGGCTACCTCTTTGCCGCTTTCGGGCATCCGTCCGATAGTAGGGGTTGCATAGCTCCATTTAGTGCAGTTGGCATCCATGTAGCTGATCTCTGCCGGTATTTTGACAAAGACCCCCTCCGCAGCGATACCGATTACCTTCCGTACCCCCGTAGCCTTCACCTTTGGGTGGGCAGCGATGCGTTCCGCCTGCTCGGGGGAAACATCCTTAAAGGTGCCGTGTGCATAGCCGCCTACCTGCCGAAACTGGTAGGTTTCATAGCTGGCGTTCAGTGACAAGACAATGGTGAACATGGAAGTAAATAGCAGCGTTGTCAGCGCAATGGCAAAAATGGCGATCAGATTGCGACGACGGTTCGCATAAAGAGATTTTAAGCTGAGTTTTCGAATACATTTTCGATTTTTGACATTCATCGTAGCCACCTCCCGTTAGTTCTGGGAGACGATCCGACCATCTTCGATACGGATAATGCGGTCTGCCATCTGCGCAATTTCTTCGTTGTGAGTGATCATTACGATTGTCTGGGCGAACTTTTGACTGGTGACTTTCAAAAGGCTCAATACATCCTGGCTGGTTTTGGAATCCAGATTGCCGGTGGGTTCATCTGCCAGAATGATAGCGGGTGCTGCCGCCAGCGCACGGGCAATGGCTACTCGCTGCTGTTGACCGCCTGAGAGCTGATTGGGCAGCGCATCCAGACGGTCGCTCAGTCCAAGCGTCTGCACGATCTGCTGTACGAAATCCTTATTGACCTTGCCACCGTCCAGCTCAATGGGTAGAACAATATTTTCATACACATTCAGCACCGGAACAAGATTATATGCTTGGAACACAAAGCCGATTTTCCTGCGGCGGAAGATGGTCAGCGCTTCCTCCTTCAGGGAGAAAATATCCTGTCCGTCCACCATGACCGTGCCGCTTGTAGGGCGATCCAGCCCGCCCAGCATGTGCAGCAGCGTGGATTTGCCGGAGCCGGATGTGCCGACAATTGCAACAAATTCGCCCTTCTTTACACTTAAATCAACTCCATCCAACGCATGAACTGCGTTATTGCCGGAGCCATAAATCTTTTTCAGGTTTTTTGCCTGTAAAACTTCCATAAATGAGTACCTCCATGAAAAAATCTGTATGTATGAAAGGAAATGATCCTTTATACATACAGATTATTGCATAGGATTCTTTCCACATTCTTTCCGGCGGAAAATGAAATCTAACAATTTTGATAGAATTGTTAGATTTCGGCAGAAATATGGAAAACGTACTTCCTTTTCCCGGAACGGAAGCAACCTTGATATAACCGCCCTCGCCGGATATGATCTGTCGGACAAGATATAAGCCGATGCCCACACCTTCTTGTTTCTGCACACTGTTTGATCGGTAAAAGCGAGCAAATATCTTCGCTTGCTCACTTTCCGAAATGCCCGAACCGGTATCCGATATATCAATCCTTGCAAACATTTCATAGCTTACAGCAGAAATAGTAATGGTGCCATGCTCTGTATATTTGATGGCATTGTCTACGATATTAGCCAGCGCTTCCGCTGTCCATTTGAAGTCGAATACAGCAAAAGCATCTGTATCCTGCAGTTGCAAAGATAATCCTTTTTCAGAAACCTTGGCGGCATATTGTTCTACTACGCTTTCAAGCAGCGGCTGCAGCGCTGCTTGCTGGGGGGCGAGTGAAATGATCCCGTTTTCCAGTCTGGAAAGCTTTACGAGAGAATCGATCAGAAATCGCAGCTTCTCCGATTGTTTATACAGTGCCTCCACATTTGCCTTCGCCGATGCAGGCAGAGTTTCCTCCATCAAAAGCTCGCTGTATAACAGCAGGTTTGAAATCGGCGTTTTCGTCTGGTGGGAAATGTCCGCAATCAAGGATTTGATTTTGTCTTTTTCCTGCGCTATATTTTGAGAAGATGCTTCTGCGGCAGAAAGATAGTGTGCAAACTTTGTTTCCAATGCAGATAGCTGGCTTTCATCAAAATTGGTTTCAGAAAAGGAGCCGGTCATGGCAGCGTCCAGCATCCTTTCGATTTCTTCCATCGTTTTTCTGATCTTCCTCCGCTCCCATAATACAGCAGCTATCGCCGCCAGAAAACATAGCAGTATGATCACAATGCCGGTTTTATTCATCTTTTGTCACCCAGCTATAACCGATTCCGTAGATGGTTTTAATGTATTTCTGTGCGCCAAGCTTATCCCTCAGACGCTTGATCGTAACAGACAAAGCATTTTCATCCACATATTCTGCGCCATCTGTCCAGATCCGGTCGACAAGGTCTCCACGGGTCATGGTTCGGCCTCGGTTTTCAACAAGCAGACGCAGTAATTTTTGTTCTGTTTTGCTCAATTCAACTTTTGAATCTCCCACATAAAAGGTCATAGCCTCAAAGTCAAAGTGAAATAGATCCATATGGAACGGCGCATTTTTATGGTTTGACGCTTGCTTTCGCAGTTGGGTATTCACCCTTGCACGCAAAACCGAAAGAGAAAAGGGCTTGGTAATATAATCATCAGCGCCTCTCTCCAGTCCGTCTACGATGTCCAGATCGGTGTCATTGGCAGTCAGCAGAATAACAGGAATTCCGGGCAGGTTTTCCTTGACCTCCCGAAGCAGCTCAAGCCCACTGCCATCCGGCAGATTGATATCCAGCAGGATCAGGGATACACCGCCGCAAAGCAGCTGTTCCTTCGCCGTTTTTAGGTCTTGGCAGGATATAATCTGACGGTCATCTGCTTTCAGTGCTTTACTTAAACCCTGATTCAACCCTATATCATCTTCAATAATCAATAATTGTTCCATGTATCTCACTCCCTCGTTATTCAAAGGCCGCCATCATTTCCTTGGGCAATTTTTCGTTCTCACAGTTCAGAAGATAGGCTATTGGCTATTGCTCTGTTTGCAAATTTGTTTGTTTTCGCTGTATCCCAATCAGCAAGCCGGATGATCTATGCTGTGCCGTTTTTTTACTTTCTTAATTGTATCATGCTAATGTAAAGAAATCCATATTCTCTAAAAAGTTGTCCTGTTTTTTGAAACAGGGTTGTTACTGTTCACTGGTAACATTCCGCGAGGCGTTTTTTGTGAACAAAGTTCACAGAAAACCCGAGAATTGCGGCGCGAAATCATGCGAATGCATGATTTCTGTGCATCGCGAAGCGCGTTACTGTGAACGGAGTGAACAGTAACACAGGGTTAGCCCCTGAACAGCAACAAGGCATTAATAAGAACTGAAAAACATAAAAAAACATCTTGATTTTCATGAATACTTATGATATGATATCGCTCAAAGAAAAGGGAGTAGCGGCCATGAAGAGATAAAAGGAAATCCATTTTTTCTGAATGGTGCATAAATGCGTCAGAACGGTAGATGAAACTACCCGCATTATGAGATAATCAGCGAGACTTTTATTTCAGGCATTATAACAGTGCCTGGGATAAAAGTCTTTTTTTTCCCTTTTTGAACGCTTTACAACTATTGTTAGTAAGAGAGATGGAGGAGAAAAATGAGTAAGCGAAATGGAAAAATGAAATATCTGGCAATCGGTGCTATTGGGCTTATAGCGGCAGGGGGATTGGCTCTGGATACAACTTACCAGATTCAGGAGCAGGAACAGGCAGTACTCACAACCTTTGGAGTGCCAAAGGCAGTGAATGAAACGGGATTACATTTCAAAGTCCCTTTTGTACAGCAGGTGCAGAAGGTAAATACCACGATCCAGGGATTTCCAATAGGATACAGTATGGGGAACAATGCGGTGGTGGAAAATGAAGGAATCATGATCACTTCGGATTACAATTTTATTGATGTGGATTTCTTTGTAGAATATCGAATTTCAGAACCTGTAAAATACCTTTACACCTCTGAGCAGCCGGAAGAGATTTTAAAAAATATTGCGCAAAGCTGTATCCGAACTGTAATAGCAAGCTATAACGTGGATGAGGTTCTGACCACCGGAAAAGGAGAAATCCAGAGCAAGATCAAAGAAATGATTTTGAATCAGATGGAGGAACAGGATCTGGGAATTCAATTGGTCAACATAACAATACAGGATTCCGAGCCGCCTACTGAAGAAGTGATGAAAGCATTTAAAGAGGTGGAAACTGCGAAACAGGGAAAAGAAACGGCGCTTAACAATGCTAATAAATACAGGAACGAAAAGCTTCCCGAAGCGCAGGCCCAGGCAGACCAGATTATTCAGGATGCGGAGGCACAAAAACAGGTGAGGATCAATGAGGCAGAAGCTGAGGTGGCAAGATTTAATGCAATGTATGAGGAATATGTGAAGAATCCGGAGACCACAAAAATGCGAATGTTCTATGAAACCATGGAAGATGTGTTGCCTGGTATGAAGATTGTGATCGACAACGGAAGTGGCGTGGAAAAGATATTGCCGCTGGATTCTTTTTCCGGAGACTGGAAAACAGAAGAAGATACAAGTGAAGAAACTAAGTGAAGTTAAGATAAGTATCTGATAGAAAGGATAAAAAATTATGAAAATGAAAAAAGCGGCACTTATAGCAGGCATTCTCGGAGCAGTAATAATCGGTTCTTCCATAACTATAACCCAACAAAATGAATACAAGCTGATCCGTCAGTTTGGTAAAGTTGACAGAGTGATCTGCGAACCGGGAATCAGCTTTAAAATTCCATTGATAGAAAGAACACAGTCTTTACCAAAGGAAACGTTGTTATATGATTTGGAAGCATCTGATGTGATTACCAAGGACAAGAAAACCATGATCAGTGACAGCTATGTTTTGTGGAGAATCACAGATCCCCTTAAATTTGCACAGACTCTGAACTCTTCTTTGGAAAACAGCGAGAGCCGAATTAATACGGCCGTATATAATGCCACAAAAAATGTGATCAGCAGTCTTTCCCAGGACAGAGTGATCACAAGCCGGGACGGAGAATTATCGGATATGGTGATGGAAGCCATTGGAGATAATATGGAACAATATGGAATAGAGCTGATTAAATTTGAAACAAAGCAGCTGGATCTGCCGGACGATAATAAGGCTGCTGTGTATGAGAGAATGATCTCAGAGCGTGATAATATTGCTGCTACATATAAAGCAGAAGGCGATTCAGAAGCAAAGGTAATCCAGAACAAGACGGATAAGGAAGTGACCATTCAGATTTCAGATGCGAAGAAGCAGGCTGAGATTTTGAAGGCAGAAGGGGAACAGGAATATATGAAAATTCTTTCCCAGGCTTATGGGGAAGATGAGAGAAGTGAATTTTATTCCTTCGTAAGAAGTCTTGAAGCACTGAAAGCTTCTATGCAAGGAGAAAACAAGACCGTTATTTTGTCATCGGATTCCCCGATTGCTCAGATTTTTGAGGGAAAATAATAAAAATTCTTGCATCTGCCGGTATTGACGTATATCATAAGGTACATAAGGAGTGACAAAAGATGGCGATAGTGAGAAAACACATATATTTTTCCGGGCAGGTGCAGGGCGTTGGATTTCGTTACCGTGCCAAAAATGCGGCGAGAGCCAATGATCTTACCGGCTGGGTGGACAATCTGTGGGATGGCAGAGTGGAAATGGAAGTCCAGGGAGAGCTTTCCGGAATTGAGCGTATGATTCAGGAAATCGAGATGGGAAGTTTCATCCGGATTGAGAATTATCAGATGGAAGACCTGCCTGTGGATGAAAGGGAGTGGAGCTTTTATTCGAAATAAAAAGGGATGCCAGGAGCAATGGGAATTTTGCTTCTGGTATTTTTTTGTGTAATAGGAATATTACGGAGTAATTTCCTATTACACAAAAAACGCTCCGCGAGCAAATAGCAAAGCGGATATTGAAAAAACAGGATTGACATTCAGAAACATGCCCCTTATAATTAGTTCGTGCACGAACAGTTCGAACCCGAACAGTTCGCACATGAACTATTTTGTATGGAAGTATATGAAAGAAGGGAAAGATGGAGAAAAAGAAGAAAACTGGTCCTGATGAGTGCTGCAGGGCGGAACGGCAAATAGGGTATGAGGTTCGTACTCTCAATCAGGTAATTGGGCGTCTGGTGAATTCGTATCAGTCCAAGGTGGATGAAAAAGCCGGAATTAACCGCATGCAGGGGTGGATCATTGGTTATCTGTACCGACATTCAGAAGAGGCTGTTTTCCAGAAAGACCTGGAAGCAGAATTTCAGATGGCGCGTTCTACTGCTTCAGGAATCCTTCAGGCAATGGAGAAGAAAGGGCTTATTACCAGAGAACCTATTCCAAGAGATGCCAGACTGAAGCGTCTGGTGCTTACAGAAAAGGGAATGGAATTTCAGATGGAAATTATGGAGAATTTTGACCGGATCCAGAAAGTATTGAAGTCTGACATTCCCCAGGAAAAACTGGAATGCTTCCTGGAAGTTCTGGACATGATCCGGGAAAATGCCCAAAGAGAGTGCTGTCTGCGGGATGAAAACTAACAAAAAAGAAAGGGGAGAACCTGATGATAAAGACATTACTTGCCCAGGTAAAGGAGTTTAAGAAGGCCTCCTTCCTCACACCGGTATTTATGATACTGGAGGTTGTGGTGGAGACAATGATTCCTCTTGTAATGGCAGATATGATCGACAACGGTGTGGAAGCCGGTAATATCAGTTATCTTTACAGAAAGGGTGCCATTATGGCGCTTCTTGCTGTTGCAGGACTTGTTACCGGTATTCTTGGGGGAAAATACGGAGCATACGCATCCTCCGGTTTTGCCCGTAATCTTCGTAAAGCAATGTATACTAACATTCAGACATTTTCATTTTCAAACATTGACAAGTTCAGTACTGCAAGTCTGATCACACGTCTGACTACAGACGTGACCAACCTGCAGAATGCATACCAGATGATCCTGCGTATGTGTACCCGTGCCCCGGCCAGTCTGATCTGTGCCATGGCGATGGCGTTTATGATCAATGCAAGGGTTGCCAGCATTTACCTGATTGCTGTTATTTTTCTTGGATGTTTTCTCGTATTTATTATGAAAAAGGCGACTAAGTATTTCCGGGAAGTATTTGAGAAATATGACGATTTAAATGCCAGCGTGCAGGAGAATATCAGCGCAGTCCGCGTTGTGAAGGCTTATGTACGTGAGGAATATGAGACCACTAAGTTTCAGAAAGCCTGCAATAAAGTTTACGAAATGTTTGTAAGAGCTGAGAAGCTGGTAGTTATGAATATGCCGGTTATGCAGTTTACAGTCTATGCATGTATTCTTGGAATCAGCTGGCTTGGTGCGAACATGATCGTTGGCGGCAGTCTGACTACAGGTGAATTGATGAGTCTTCTTACATATTGTATGAATATTCTTATGAGCCTTATGATGCTTTCCATGGTATTTGTTATGGTCACCATGAGCGCAGCAAGTGCAGAGCGTGTAACTGAGGTTATCAATGAAACAGCAGATCTTCATGATCCGCAGGATCCGGTTATGGAAGTTGCAGACGGAAGTATTGAATTTGATCATGTGGATTTCAGCTATAAGAAGGACAGTAAGGAGCCGGTGCTGAAGGATATCAATCTTTCTATCCGCGCAGGAGAAACTATTGGTATTATCGGTGGAACCGGAAGTGCCAAGTCCAGTCTGGTAAACCTGATCAGCCGTCTTTATGATGTGAGCTCCGGATCAGTGAAAGTTGGCGGCGTGGATGTGCGTGACTACCATATGGATAGTCTGCGTAACCAGGTAGCAGTTGTACTTCAGAAGAATGTGCTGTTTTCCGGTACCATTCTGGAGAATCTGCGCTGGGGAAATAAAGAGGCTTCGGAGAAAGAGTGCCGCAGAGCGTGTCAGCTTTCCTGTGCGGATGACTTCATTGAGAAAATGCCGGACAAATACAATACTTATATTGAGCAGGGCGGAACCAATGTTTCCGGCGGTCAGAAACAGCGTCTGTGTATCGCCAGAGCTCTTCTTAAGAAACCCAAAGTACTGATTCTGGATGATTCCACAAGTGCGGTAGATACTGCCACAGATGCACGTATCAGAAGAGCTTTTGCAGAAGAAATTCCGGATACTACCAAGCTGATCATTGCACAGCGTATTTCCAGTATTCAGAGTGCGGACAGGATCATTGTCATGGATGAGGGAAAAATCAGCGGATTTGGAACTCATGAGGAACTGATGAAAACCAATGCCATTTATCAGGAGGTTTATAATTCACAGATAAAGGGTGGTGGAGATTTTGATGAGAATAGAGGAGGTGAGCAGGCATGAGCAATGAAAGACCGATAAAGAAGCCAGGCCGCAGCGGGGCAGCCTTCCGTTCAGGCCCTATGGTAGAGAATCCGGGCAAGATGCTTGGAAGACTGATGGGGTATATTTTTAAGAACTACAGGATCCATATTATTGTAGTTGTGATCGGCATTGTGGTAAGTGTTCTTGCCAATGTGCAGGGAACCATGTTTATGAAGACTTTGATTGACCAGTATATCATGCCTATGCTTCAATCTGAGACTCCGGATTTCCATCCTCTTGCAATGGCAATTCTTCGTGTAGCCTGTTTTTATGCAATTGGGGTGGCGTGCACATATACGTACAACCGTCTGATGATCTATGTCAGTCAGGGCACCCTACGCAATCTTCGAAATGAGATGTTTGAGCGCATGGAAACACTTCCTGTTAAATATTTTGATACACATGCACATGGCGATATCATGTCTATCTACACCAATGATATTGATACACTGCGCCAGATGATCAGCCAGAGTATTCCACAGCTGATTTCCAGTGTGATTACCATTGTCAGTGTATTGGTAAGTATGATTATTTTGAATGTGCCTCTTACCATCGTGACTCTGGTCATGGTTGGAGTGATGCTGGTGGCAAGTAAAAATCTTGCAGGACTCAGCGGCAAGTATTTCATGGAGCAGCAGAAGAATCTTGGTATTGTAAATGGTTACATCGAGGAAATGATGGAAGGCCAGAAGGTTGTAAAGGTATTCTGCCATGAGGAAGAAAGCCTTGAGAAGTTTAATGAGCTGAATGACCAGCTGTTTGAGAGCGCGAATAATGCCAATAAATTTGCAAACGTGCTGATGCCTACCTGTGCACAGATTGGGAATATCAGCTATGTGCTGTGTGCCATTGTTGGCGGCGTGCTGGCAGTAAATGGTGTGGGTGGATTTACTCTTGGCGGCCTGGCAAGTTTTCTTACTTTTAACAAGAGCTTCAGCCAGCCGATCAATCAGGTAAGCCAGCAGTTTAACAGTATTGTTATGGCACTTGCCGGAGCGAAGCGTATCTTCGACCTTCTGGACGAGAAGCCGGAGGTAGATGACGGATATGTGACCCTGGTAAATGTGAAAGAAGAGAATGGTAAGCTGGTTGAGTCCGAGAAACGTACAGGACGCTGGGCATGGAAGCATTTTCACAAAGCCACTGGCAAAACAGATTATATCGAATTGAAAGGTGATATTGTTCTGGATGGCGTTGACTTCGGATATCGTGATGACAAGATCGTGCTTCACGATGTGAAGATGTATGCGAAGCCAGGACAGAAAATTGCATTTGTCGGCTCCACGGGTGCCGGTAAGACGACAATTACCAATCTTCTGAATCGTTTCTATGATATTCAGGATGGTAAGATCCGTTATGATGGCATCAATATAAATAAGATCAAAAAGGGTGATCTGAGACGTTCCATGGGTATCGTTCTTCAGGATACTAATCTGTTTACTGCTACCGTTATGGAGAATATCCGTTATGGAAAACTGGATGCCACAGATGAGGAAGTTATTGCAGCTGCCAGGCTGGCGAATGCGGATGGTTTTATCCGAAGACTGCCGGATGGTTATCATACTATGCTTCGCAATAATGGTGCTAATTTAAGCCAGGGACAGAGACAGCTGCTTGCAATCGCCAGGGCGGCAGTAGCAGATCCGCCGGTTCTGATCCTGGATGAGGCTACCAGCTCTATTGATACCCGTACAGAGAAGCTTGTACAGGATGGTATGGATAAGCTGATGGAAGGCAGAACTACATTTGCAATTGCACATAGGTTATCCACAGTCAGAAACAGTGACTGTATTATGGTTCTGGAGCAGGGACGTGTTATTGAGAGAGGCTCTCATGATGAGTTAATTGCGCAGAAAGGTAAATATTATCAGCTGTATAATGGGTGATATGGGGTAAATAAGTAAGAGGTAACGTTTGGAAGGTTCAAGCGTTACCTCTTACTTTGGGTTTTGGAAGATTTAGAGCGTGTTATTTTTCACTGGCAGTTTCTTTCTGCGGTAGCTGGGCAAGAACGATAGCCCCGAACATTACCACACAACCGATGATTTCCCGGGTGCTTAATTTCTGTCCTAAGATAATCCAGCCGGCGAGGACAGAGATGCAGGATTCCAGACTGAGAATCAGGGAGGCTACGGTTGGGTTTATATTTTTCTGGCCCACGATCTGGAGGGTGTAGGCGACACCGCAGGACATAACGCCGGCATAGAGAGTAGCGCCCCAGGCACCATTGAATGAAGAAAGACTGGGATGCTCCAGAATTATGGCTGGGATAGCAGTGAGGATTCCGCAGACCAGAAACTGGATGCAAGACATTTTTACTCCATCTGTCTTTGGTGAAAAGTAGTCAATGACCAGAATGTGCAGGGAAAACAGGAAAGCACAGATCAGGACCAGAAAGTCTCCCTTTCCAATGGAAAAGCCGTCTGTGATGCAAAGCAGATAGAGACCAATCAGTGCCATTACAACCGCAACCCAGATAAAAGGACTGCATTTCTTTTTCATAAAAAGTCCAAGGATCGGGACGATGATAATGTAGCATGCAGTGAGAAAACCTGCTTTTCCAACGGAGGTGTACTGGATACCAAACTGTTGGAAGTTGGAAGCAAGACACAGGCAGATACCGCAGATTATGCCGCCGGCAATTAAGGTTTTGTTGCGGGAAAATGGATTTGAACCGCTGGATGCCATTGGCTGTCTGTCGGATTCTGTGAAATCAGCTGAATTGCTCTGTGGATTTATTTTATTGAGCAGTAAAATAACCGGGATCAGCACCAGAGAACCGATAATGTTTCTTGTGGCATTGAAAGTGAGAGGGCCGACAGCTTCACCGCCCTCACTTTGTGCTACAAAGGCGATTCCCCAGATCGTTGCTGTCAAAAGGAGAAGCAGTGAATTTTTTAATGGTATTTGTTGTTTTTTCATAATGAATTATCCCCTCGTAAAATTTACAAAAATGCCCTCCTTTAACAGGAGGGGCATCATCGTTTAAATTATCTTTCCATCATGCTGATGGATTCAATTCCTACACTTCCACCTCGGACTACTTCGATGCGGCCGAATTCTTCTTTGATCAGTTTGACAACTGCATCATTTTTGGTCGCTGTCTGTACGAATTCCAGAAGCAGGCTGTCTTTACCGTAATCAATGACTCTGGCTTTGAAAGTCTCAGCAATCTGGAATAATTCAACTTTGTCCTCAGAAGAGCAGTTAAAAACCTTGATGTAAAGAATCTCTTTCATGCGGACGAACATATTGGTGAAATCAATAACTTTGATGACTTCTACCATTCGGTTCAGCTGTTTCTTGATCTGTTCGAACGTTTCATCGTCGCTTACAGTTCCGATGGTCATTCGGGAAACGGTAGGATCCTCTGTAGTACCAACGGTGAGGCTGTCCAGGTTATAGCTTTTGCCGGAGAAAAGTCCGGAAATCTTGGACAGAACACCTACCTGGTTTTCTACGTAGAGGGAAATCCATCTTTTTTTCATGCCTTTATCTGCCATTGGATAAACCTCCTGTTAATTAACAATCCATAATTAAATCTTCCAGTGTTCCGCCAGGCTTTACCATCGGATAAACCATTTCTTCAGGATCAATGATGAACTCGATCAGAGTCGGAACTTTGGTATTTTTCTTTGCTTCTTCAAAGGCTGCGGCAACCTCATTTTTATTGAAAACCCGGATCCCTTTGGCACCGTAGCTTTCTGCCAGCTTTACAAAATCCGGTGTATATTTCGGGTATTCCTCGCCATTTGTACGGCGGGAAAGGGCACCGGAGCGAAGATTGGTCATGCTGTAGCGTTTGCCATAGAAAAGCTTCTGCCACTGACGAACCATACCAAGATATTCGTTATTAAATACACAAAGGATCAGTGGAAGCTCTTCCAGAACAGCTGTGGCAAATTCCTGAATATTCATCTGCATTCCACCGTCGCCGGAAATAACAATAACCGGTTTGTCCGGATTACCGATCTTTGCGCCTACACCACCGGGAAAACCGTATCCCATGGTGCCAAGTCCTCCGGACATAACAAGCTGTTTGCCTGGTGTGATCTCAGCATACTGGGAAACCAGCATCTGGTGTTGTCCGACATCCGTGACAATGATGGCTTCTTCAAACTGGCAGTTGATCTGGTTAATGATGTCAACCGGACTTAATCTGTCATTTGGACGCATTACAAGAGGATGTTCCTGCTTCCAGCTGTTTATCTCACTGTTCCATTTTTTGCTGGCATAGTCGGAAACGTATTCGGACATTTTTGCAAGGGCATCTTTTGCATCTGCAACGATTGGAATATCTACCTGGATGTTTCTGGAAATAGAGGCCGTGTCAATGTCAATATGGATAATCTGGGCATTAGGGGCAAATTCATGAAGCTTTCCTGTGATTCGGTCGTTAAAACGTGTTCCAATGGAAAAAAGTACGTCACAGTTGCTTACAGCCATATTGGCTGCATAGGCACCGTGCATGCCAAGGTTTCCGATAAAAAGCGGATGGTTGGTAGGGATTGCACCTCGTCCCATAATAGTAGTTACAACCGGAACACCGGTCTTTTCCACTACTTCCTGGAATACCTTATTGGCATGGGAAATATTGATTCCGCCGCCTGCCAGGAAGAGAGGCTTCTTTGCCTTGGAAAGTGTTTTGATCGCACGTTTCAGCTGTCCGATGTGGACACTGGTGTTTGGCTTGTAGCCGCGGATATTTACGCTCTTTGGATATTCTGCACTGCCCAGTTCAGCCATTACATCCTTGGGCAGGTCAATGAGAACCGGTCCAGGGCGTCCGGTACGTGCAATATAGAAGGCTTCCTTGATGATACGTCCAAGATCTTCACGGTTGCGTACAGTGACTCCATACTTGGTAATACTGCGGGTAATTCCTACAATATCAACTTCCTGGAATGCATCGTTTCCAATCAGATGACGTGCTACCTGACCGGTGAAGCACACCAGAGGAACGCTGTCGTAATTGGCTGTAGCAAGGCCTGTGACAAGGTTGGTAGCACCAGGACCGCTTGTTACAAGACATACGCCAACTTTTCCAGTGGTACGTGCGTAAGCATCGGCTGCGTGAACCAGTGCCTGCTCGTGACGTGGAAGGATTACGGTGACATCATCCTGTTTGTATAATTCATCGCTGATATCAATGGTACATGCTCCGGGATAACCGAAAACGTACTCAACACCTTCTTCTTTCAGTGCTTTTACCAGCAGCTTATTGCCTGATATCTGTTTCATTTAGTGAAGATACCTCCTTTTCGCCGGGGAAAAACCCACAATATAATTATAAAAAAATCTTCCACAAGTTGTGACGCACATCTTGCAGAAAGCCTTTTTCAAACACGCTCTAGAGCAAACGATATTTAATCAATATTATAGCGTTAACGCGGAAAAGTGTCAATAAAGTTCACAGAAAACCAGAGAATTGCGGCGCGAAATCATGCAAAGCATGATTCTTTTGCATCGCGAAGCGTGTTACTGGTCACGGAGGGAACAGTAACACGTTGAATTAAAAGAGGTGGGAAAAAGAAAGGGATAACTGGTCAAAAAGTGGATTTTGTGGTAAGATATGCAGAACAAAAGTGTACTGAGAAAGAAAGGAGGAGGTTGAAAATAGTGGAACTAAATAAGGAAAATATGAAAAAGATAAGGTGGCTGATCGCTTTTTCAGTGCTTCTGTATCTGGGAGTGCAGAATCTGGATGTGGTGCTGAAGTATGTGAAAATTGTGTGGGGACTTCTTCTGCCATTTGTGTTGGGTGGAGCTATGGCGTTTGTGCTGAATGTACCTATGGCATTTATTGAGCGGCATGTTTTTGGAAAAGCAAAGGAAAAAGAAGACAGGAGGGGACGTGCAGCAGCAAAATTTGCAAGACCGGTGAGCCTGCTCTTTTCCATTGTTCTGGTGGTGCTGGCGATTCTCGTTGTAGTACTGATTGTGGCACCGGAGCTTGGAAGAACTCTGGTAAATGTTGTGAAAAAGGTGGAAGAAGATATTCCGTTAGTTCAGAAATGGCTGACAGATACCTTCCAGAGTGATTCTGAAATTGTGAAATGGGCATCTACCATAGAAATTGATCCGCAGAAAATTATTGATTCTATTGTGAGCGTTTTGAGAAGTGGGGCGGACAATCTGGTATCCTCCACTATTACCGTGACTATGGGACTGGTGAGCATGGCTATGAATTTTGCAATTGGTTTTGTGTTTTCCTGTTATGTGCTCCTTCAGAAAGAGAAGCTGGGCAGGCAGGTCCTGAAAGCAGCTTATGCGATCTTACCTGTGAAAACAGTGGAATATCTGGGACATGTTTGTACACTGGCAAGTAAGGTGTTTTCAAGCTTTATTACCGGGCAGTGCATAGAGGCGGTGATCCTGGGAAGCATGTTCTTTGTTTCCATGACGATCGGAAGATTTCCATATGCAATGCTGATCGGAGTGCTGATCAGTTTTACGGCGCTGATTCCTGTGTTTGGCGGAATTATTGGATGCTGGGTGGGATTTTTCCTGATTTTGATGGTAAGTCCTCTGAAAGCTTTGGCATTTCTTATATTGTTCTTGATCCTGCAGCAGATTGAGGGAAATCTGATCTATCCTCACGTAGTTGGAAACTCTGTGGGACTGCCGGCAATCTGGGTACTGGTTGCAGTGACTCTGGGCGGAAATCTTATGGGAATTGTGGGAATGCTGATTTTTATTCCGTTGGTGTCTGTAATTTATACATTGTTTAAGGAATGGGTGTCTGAGAGGCTGGAGCAGAAGAAGGTAAAAATTAGTTGAGAAAATTTTTAATGAGCGCTGGTTGCTAAATAAAATAAGCGCTGGAAAATAATTGGTTTACATAAAACAAAAAAGCTGCAAAAAAACATCTCCGGGAGGATTAAGAACTTCCGGAGATATTTTTTGCTTATTTTTATGAAGATCAGTCGTTGGTCTGTTTCTGACTTTCTACTTCTGCAAGCTTCATTGCACGAACTTTCAGCGGCAGACCGAACAGAGTGATGAATCCGTCTGCATCATGGTGATCGTACATATCACCTGTTGTGAAGGAAGCAAGAGATTCATTGTAAAGGCTGTATGGAGAAGTGGTTCCGGCTTTGATGATGTTGCCTTTGTAAAGTTTGAATTTTACTTCACCAGTTACATATTTCTGTGTGGACTCTACGAATGCCTGGATTGCCTCACGAAGTGGTGTGAACCATTTTCCTTCGTAAACAACCTGAGCCAGCTGGCTGCCAAGTTTCTTCTTGGTTTCCAGAGTTTCACGATCAAGGATCAGCTCCTCAAGCTGTTCATGTGCTTCCATAAGGATTGTTCCACCAGGAGTCTCATAAACACCACGGGATTTCATACCTACAACACGGTTCTCAACGATATCGATAATGCCGATTCCGTTCTCGCCGCCAAGCTTGTTCAGTTCTGTGATGATCTCGGAAACTTTCATTGCCTTTCCATTTAAGGTCTTTGGAACACCTGCCTCAAATGTCATGGTGATTTCGGTCTCTTTATCCGGAGCTTTCTCAGGCGTTACGCTGAGTACTAACATATCATCATAGTTTGGAGCCTGCGCCGGATCCTCAAGTTCAAGTCCCTCATGGCTGATGTGCCACAGGTTACGGTCACGGCTGTAGCTGTGTTTTGCATCGAATGGAAGGTTGATACCATGAGCCTGGCAGAACGCGATCTCGTCTTCACGGGACTGCATGGTCCAAACGTCTGTCATACGCCATGGAGCAATGATCTTGATGTCTGGTGCAAGAGCTTTGATTCCAAGCTCAAAACGGATCTGGTCATTTCCTTTACCAGTTGCGCCGTGACAGATTGCAACAGCGTTCTCTTTTCTTGCGATCTCAACCAGTTTCTTGGCAATAGCAGGACGTGCCATGGAAGTACCAAGAAGATATTTGTGCTCATATACAGCACCTGCCTCAACACACGGCATAATATAGTTGTCGCAGAAGTCATCTACGATATCCTCAATATATAATTTGGAAGCTCCGGAAAGCTTTGCTCTTTCCTCAAGTCCGTCCAGCTCATTTCCCTGTCCGCAGTTAACGCAGCAGCAGACAACATCATAATCAAATGTTTCTTTCAGCCACGGAATCAATGCTGTGGTATCAAGTCCGCCTGAATATGCAAGTACAACTTTTTCTTTCATAATATTTACCTCTTTTCTTTTATCCCTCTGAAACAGATAGGGTTATAAAGCATATTAAATTTTGAATAAATATTCATCGTGATAACAGCTCTTACGTTCTGTACGTTATTCACAAAGAATAATATACAACAATACTCATAAATATGCAATAGTAAATTTGAAAAAAATTTATAAAAACTTTGCATAAAAATGCATCATATAATAGGTAAATACGCGTTGAAATGCACAAAAAAGATAGATTGAATGGAAAATAAGGAAAAAATGACTATTGCATAATATGCAAAGAAGATGTATAATTCATTCATCATTGTTTATAAAGCACATGTTACTGTTCACTCCGTTCATAAAACGGACATTGTTGCCAGTGAACAGAGTAACAAGTATGAGTTCCAGAGCCTGTTTGAAAAAGCATGCTTTTGACACCATAATAATGGAGGACACTAAAATGATAAAAGCTGGAATTATTGGAGCAACCGGTTATGCGGGAAATGAAATTGTACGTCTCCTTCTGGGACATAAAAATGTGGAAGTAGCATGGTATGGATCCAGAAGCTACATTGATAAAAAATATGCAGGAATTTATCAGAACTTTTTTAAGCTGGTAGATGCAAAATGTATGGACGATAACATGGAAGCTCTGGCAGATGAGGTTGATGTGATTTTCACTGCAACACCGCAGGGGCTCTGTGCTTCTCTTGTAAATGAGGGAATCCTTTCCAGAGCGAAAGTAATTGATTTAAGTGCAGACTTCCGTATTAAAGATGTGAAGAAATATGAAAAATGGTACGGAATTGAGCACAAATCCCCTCAGTTTATTGATGAAGCTGTGTACGGATTATGTGAGATTAACCGTGAGGACATCAAAAAAGCCCGTCTGATCGCGAATCCGGGATGCTATCCAACTTGTTCTACACTTTCTATTTACCCATTGTTAAAGGCCGGAATGATTGATCCGAACACGATTATTATTGATGCTAAATCCGGAACGACGGGTGCTGGAAGAGGGGCTAAGGTTGATAATCTTTATTGTGAAGTAAATGAAAATATCAAGGCTTACGGTGTTGCCACACACAGACATACACCAGAGATCGAAGACCAGTTAGGATATGCCTGCGGACAGGAAGTGACCATTAATTTTACCCCGCATCTTGTTCCAATGAACAGAGGCATTCTGGTTACAGCATACGCTTCCCTGACAAAGGATGTGACCTACGAAGAAGTAAAAGCTGCTTATGATGCATGCTATGAGAATGAGACATTTGTGAGGGTTCTGGATAAGGATGTGTGTCCGCAGACAAAGTGGGTAGAGGGCAGTAATTACGTGGATGTGAATTTCAAGATCGATCCGAGAACCCACAGAATCATCATGATGGGAGCTATTGACAACCTGGTAAAAGGTGCTGCCGGACAGGCAGTTCAGAATATGAATCTGATGTTTGGGTTTGATGAAGCGGAAGGATTATTACAGGTTCCGATGTATCCGTAAAAGTGAAATTGGAGACAGGCTCCGGGCCTGATTTCAGGACTGAGTTACATTGAAAAATAAACATATAATTTGCCTGATCGGGCAAAGGAGGAGTATCAATATGGAAATAATTACAGGTGGTGTTACCGCAGCAAAGGGGTTTAAAGCAGCTGCGGCAGCAGCAGAAATTAAATACAAAGGCCGTACAGATATGGCCATGGTTTACAGTGAAGTTCCATGTGTTGCAGCTGGCACTTTTACAACAAATGTGGTGAAGGCAGCTCCGGTAAAATGGGATCAGAATGTGGTCTATAATCACCCATCTGCACAGGCTGTGATCTGCAACAGCGGTATTGCAAATGCATGTACCGGAGCAGAAGGATATGGCTATTGTAAGGCGACTGCTGATGCAGCTTCTGAGATACTTGGAATCCCTGCAGCTAGCGTGCTGGTTGCATCTACAGGCGTGATTGGAATGCAGATTCCGATTGATAGAATTGTAAATGGTGTAAAGGCTATGGCTCCGAAGCTTGACGGTTCTTTAGAGGCCGGAACAGAGGCAGCCAAGGCTATCATGACTACAGATACCGTAAAAAAAGAGGTTGCTGTACAGATCGAAATTGGTGGAAAAACAGTAACAGTTGGCGGTATGTGCAAGGGATCCGGAATGATCCATCCTAATATGTGTACCATGCTTGGATTTGTCACAACAGATGCTGCAATTTCCAAGGAAATGCTTCAAAAAGCACTAAGTGCAAATATTAAAGATACCTTTAATATGGTTTCTGTAGATGGCGATACTTCCACAAATGACACTGTTCTGCTCCTTGCAAACGGCATGGCAGGCAACCCTGAAATCACAGAAGAGGGTGCTGATTTTGATAAATTTATGGAGGCTTTGAATTATATTAATACCTGTTTATCAAAGAAAATTGCAGGTGACGGAGAGGGTGCGACTGCACTTTTTGAAGTGAAAATTGTGGGCGCTAAGACAAAAGAAGATGCAGTTACGCTTAGCAAATCCGTAGTAACTTCTTCTCTTACAAAGGCTGCAATTTATGGTCACGATGCAAACTGGGGACGGATTTTGTGCGCTATGGGATACTCTGGAGTGCAGTTTGATCCGGAAAAAGTTGACCTGTATTTTGAGAGCCGCGCAGGAAAATTAAAGATTATTGAGAACGGTGTTTCAACAGGATATGATGAAGCAGAGGCAACCAGAATCCTGTCTGAGGATGAGGTAACAGCTATTGCAGATGTGAAGATGGGTGACGCAAAAGCAACTGCATGGGGCTGTGATCTTACTTATGATTATGTGAAAATTAATGCAGATTATCGTTCTTGATATTAAAGCTTGAGAGTGTGTAAATTAGATGCCAGAGGAAGACTGAAAGGCATGCAGTTGTAGGACTTTTGTAACATAAAGATATAGGAAAGAAAGGTTAAGAGAAAAAATGGTAAATCAGAAATATCTTGATAAGGCAGAGGTACTGATTGAGGCGCTTCCATACATACAGCGTTTTAACCGTAAAATTGTTGTAATAAAGTATGGCGGAAGTGCTATGCTGGATGAAAAATTGAAGGCGAATGTAATTAAGGATGCAGTTCTCCTGAAACTGGTTGGATTTAAGCCAATTATCGTACATGGTGGCGGCAAGGAAATCAGCAAATGGGTTGGAAAAGTAGGCATGGAGGCTAAGTTTATCAATGGTCTTCGGGTAACAGATTCCCAGACAATGGAAATAGCAGAAATGGTCCTTGCCAAAGTAAACAAAGAACTTGTTTCCCATGTGGAATCTCTTGGCGTACAGGCTGTTGGTATCAGTGGAAAAGACGGTGGATTGCTGAAATGTAAGAAGAAATATTCCAATGGAGAGGATATTGGATTTGTAGGGGATATTACAGAAGTAAACCCGAAAATTCTTTATGATCTGCTGGAAAAAGATTTTCTTCCGATTGTTTTTCCAATCGGATTTGATGATAATTATGACAGCTATAACATTAATGCAGATGATGCAGCCTGCGCAATTGCAGAGGCTGTACATGCAGAGAAGCTTGCATTTCTTTCTGATATTGAGGGAGTTTATAGGGATAAAGATGATCCGTCATCTCTGATTTCTGAGCTTCATATTCAGGATGCCAGAAAACTGATCGAGGATGGATATGTTGGCGGCGGAATGATTCCGAAGCTGAATAACTGTATTGAAGCAATTGAGCATGGTGTTAACCGGGTTCATATTCTTGATGGAAGAATTCCTCATAGTTTACTGTTGGAAATCTTTACAAACAAAGGTATCGGAACTGCTATTTTAAGAGAGGATGGAGAGAAATATTACCATGAACATGAATAATCAGATGGAAGAAGCGGAGTCCAGTATTCTTCATACATATAATCGTTTTCCTGTTGTTTTTGAACGTGGAGAGGGTGTGCACCTTTTTGATTCTGAAGGCTCCAAATATCTGGATTTTGCAGCAGGAATTGCTGTAAATTCGCTTGGATATCATTATCCTGGATATGATGAAGCACTGAAAGAACAGATTGATAAGCTGACTCATATTTCTAATTTGTATTACAATGAGCCAATTATCGAAGCTGGCGCAAAGCTGGTAAATGCAAGCCGCATGGACAAGGCTTTCTTTACAAACAGTGGTACAGAGGCTATTGAAGGTGCATTAAAGGCTGCGAAAAAGTATGCTTATGAACGTGACGGACATGCAGATCATGAGATCATTGCCATGAATCATTCTTTCCATGGCAGATCTATTGGAGCACTTTCTGTCACTGGAAATGCACATTACCGTGAGCCTTTTGAGCCGCTCATGGGTGGTGTGAAATTTGCTGATTTCAATGATCTTGAGAGTGTAAAAGCCCAGGTTACAGATAAAACATGTGCAATTATTATGGAGACTGTACAGGGAGAAGGCGGTATTTATCCAGCGGAAAGAGAGTTTCTGGAGGGCGTTCGCGCACTGTGTGATGAGAAAGATATTCTCCTTATTCTGGATGAAATCCAGTGCGGAATGGGACGTTCCGGATATTATTTTGCATGGCAGGCATACGGTGTACAGCCGGATATTATGACCTGTGCAAAAGCGCTTGGATGCGGTGTTCCTGTTGGTGCATTTGTGTTGAGTAAGAAGGTTGCACAGGCTTCTTTGAAGCCGGGAGACCATGGTACAACTTATGGCGGAAATCCGTTTGTATGTGCGGCTGTAAGCAAGGTTTTTGACATTTATGAGAAGGATATGATCCTTACTCATGTACAGGAATTAACCCCATATCTTGAAAAAAAACTGGATGAACTTGTGGAAAAACATGAGTGTGCTGCAGCAAGAAGAGGTATGGGATTCATGCAGGGAATCGTCATTGCAGGACGACCTGTAGGAGAGATTGTTAAGAAGGCTCTGGAGAAGAAACTGCTGGTTATTTCTGCAGGAAGCGACGTGCTTCGTATTGTGCCTCCGCTTGTGATTACCAAGGCGGATATCGATGAAATGGCGGAGATTTTGGATGAATGTCTGGCGTAAATCAGGGCTGGAGTTTTGGTGAAAAAATAGGTGAAAATTAAAAAAGATTCACTAAAAAAGCATTGTAGGTTGATTTTAAGCTATAAATGAGAATAAAATGACAGAAAAAAGGTACTTTGAAATGGTTTTCAGGTACCTTTTTTCTATTGCTCAAGATTCTGTTTTAAAAAATTATTCCGGCAATCGCCCATAAATCCTGACATACATCTTGTCAAAAGTTGGGGGATGGAACTTTTTACACTGTATAGAGTACAGCTGCTTAAAAGCTTTTTGTGAATTTACTCTTCTGCGAAGTCGAATTCGTCTTTAAATTTCTCTTTGAAAATGTCAAAAACAGCGGTGAGAATGTCATCGTCATCAACGAAAACATAGCTCTCGTTTTCTTCATTTCCGTCGTCCTCAACCTGAAGAATCAGTACTTCTTCATCTTCGTTCTCGTCCTCACCTTCCACGTCCTCTACAGGTGGGAGAAGAACTGCGTAGCGCTTTCCTTCATACTCAACAAGGTCCAGGAACTCAAAATCCATGTCTTCCCCGTTTTCGTCGGTGAGGGTGATGATCTCGATTTCCTCTTCTGCTGGGGTACCAATGTTCTTTTCGTCTGCCATTGTGATTCTCCTTTCAAGTTGACATGCCAGCCCGGCTGTCATATTTGTTGAAAATATTATATCAATTGTGAGAGCTGTTGAATAGATGGAAAATATAGAAAATTTCGAAAATATTTTTGCATAATGTCAGAAGAAAGACTGGAAAAGCGGTTTTCAGTAGAGATATAACAGGATTGCAAGGTTGTTTTGGGAAAATATAAAAAACCTGTTGACAAGTAAAGTTGTCAATGATATTATGCAAATACAAGGAATGACAAATAAACTTGTCATAATGACAATGAAATAAGTCATTTCAAAAAAATGAATACACTACGAATGAGAAAGGAGCCTTTGAAATGGCGCTGGAGAATCGATTGAAGGAATATCGTGCCAGGCTTGGAATCAATCAGGCGGACATGGGGAAACTAGCTGGTGTGTCCAGACAGACGATCAGCCTGATTGAGAGGGGAGACTATTCACCTTCAGTGACGCTGGCTTTGAAGCTGGCGAAGATCTGTCAGGTGACAGTGGAAGATATTTTTACTTATACGGAGGATGGAGAAGATGAATAAGGGAAAATCTAAGAAGAAAATGAATTCCTATTTAAAAATGGTACTGATTATGCTGGCTGGTGGTGTTGTTGGAGGAATTTTTGGCTTTGTTACATCATACACTGGGGAGAATTCTATAGCAGCTATTGGGCATGGGATGAATGCATTTCTTTTGGCTGTACGTGATCATACAGTGCTGCTGGAATGTATCTGCGGTGCGATCTGTATTATGATCTGTGAGATCCATTTTGGAAAGATGAAGAGAATGGGAAGCCAGATACAGGATGCAGAGGATGAAGAATATCATGAATTGCAGTATCATATTGAAGTGTCCTCCAGCTGGGGGATGATTGCGAGTACAGTGGGAACTGTTCTTATGATGCTGCTTATTTCACCAGGATACTCTATGAAATATATTGAGAGCCAGAGTGACGGTGAGATATGGATGTTCTTAGCAGGACTGGTTGTGTTTGTGGGAATGGTTGGATATTTTGGTATGTGGCAGATTCGCTATATAAAGCTGGTTCAGAGAATTTATCCGGATAAGAAAGGTGATCCTACTTCTATAAACTTTCAGGAGCAGTGGCTTGCAAGCTGTGACGAAGCAGAGAAGGAAGAAATTTACGAAGCAAGCTATAAGACTTATCTGCTGACTGGAAAGGTACTTCCTTTTTGCACATTGGTAGCCATGCTGCTTCATATGGTATGGAATACGGGCGTTCTTGCTATTATCATTCCTGCTTTTCTCTGGATCTTATCGGCGTCTAATTACTGCCGGTGCTGCGTTACGAAAAAAAGCGAAAAACTTGCGAAGTGAATGAATCTTTGAAAAATACATATAATACTATTATGGAGGTGCCTGCTGCAAGTGCACCTCCTTTTCTTCCCGGGAAAGGGAGCATCCTTTTGGAGTCTGTCAGAACATCGATTGGCTTAGAGCGTGTTTGAAAAATCATTCCTGCAATCTGCACGCCCCACTTTGCGGTATATTTCACTCGAATTCGGTTGCCGTAGCCCGCTACGGCGCCCTCATCCGGGCGAAATCTCCCACAAATTGTGACGCACATCTTGCAGAAAGCCTTTTTCAAACACGCTCTAGAGAAAGAATCTGGAAGTATAGGATAGTTTATGGAGGTATTGTATGTGGGGATTTCTTGTAGCGTTGATATCTGGTGCATTGATGAGTATTCAGGGCGTTTTTAACACAGAGATGACTAAGCAGACCAGCTTGTGGGTATCCACCGGCTGGGTACAGTTTTCTGCGTTTCTGGTCTGCGCGTTGGCGTGGATTTTTACCGGGAGGGACAGTGTTGGCGCGTTGTGGCAGGTGGAGAATAAATATACTTTACTTGGCGGTATTATCGGAGCATTTATTACCATAACTGTCATTCAAAGCATGGGAAGTTTAGGTCCTGCAAAGGCTGCTATGCTGATTGTAATTTCCCAGCTGGCAGTTGCCTATATAATTGAATTATTTGGTCTGTTTGGTGTAGAAAAAGTGGATTTTCAGTGGCGAAAACTGATCGGCATGGCTGTGGCGATTGTAGGAATTGTCATATTTAAATGGGAGAAATAAGGCAAATAGATAAAAGACTGATAAAATTTAGAAATGGTATTGTAAAAAATGTAAAGTTTCGTTAAAATAGATTAGGTAAAGCATGAGTGGAGGGGAACCTGCGCATAAAGCGAAAGGGGAACCTGCATGGGAAGAAAAATAAAATACAGATGTGGAATCTGGACAGTTTTGTTCTTTCTCTGGACGGCGTCTGCAATGACAGGTTGCGCACGTCGGGAAGAGGTTTTTCTGGAAGAGATGGATTCAGATGAAGAGAACTCGAATAGAAAAGCAGGAGAAGAGAGCACTGCGTATGAGAATAACGTGGCGGCAGGGGAAAATCCCGAAAAACAGTCTGTTGTTTCAGATGCTGGATCAGAGGGGAATACAGAAAATTCAGCTTTGGATTTGCCACTAGAAACGCCAATTCCACAGAAAATATTCGTTGATGTATGCGGAGCCGTTGTAAATCCAGGCGTTTATGAGCTGGATGAAGGAGCACGTATTTTCCAGGCTGTTGATGCAGCAGGAGGATATTTGCCAGAGGCAGCCATAAATTATCTGAACAGAGCCAGAAGTATTGGAGATGGGCAGCAGATTTATGTGCCTACTGAGAAAGAAGTGGCTGAGAACCTGGAACTTGCTATGGCGAAAGTGCCAGAGGCATTGAACGATGGTGACAATTCTGGGAATTCAGGATTGGAAGAAATTCAAGGCAGCTCAGTGGAAAATCCATCGGGAACTGTTGGAAGAGATACAGGAAGTTTCGGAGATGGCGTAGGCGATGATACACGAATTAATCTGAATACTGCAGATGCCGGACAGCTTTCCACTTTAAGCGGAATCGGGCAGTCAAAGGCAGAAGCCATTGTTGCATACAGAGAGGAGCATGGAGACTTTGCTTCTATCGAAGAGATTATGAATGTAGAAGGTATCAAAGAGGGTACCTTTTCAAAGATAAAAGACAAGATATCAACTGGATAAGGGAGATTCTTAAATGAGCAGGAAAGTTTTGGTAGTAGATGATGAGAAACTGATAGTAAAGGGTATCCGTTTCAGCCTGGAACAGGATGGAATGGATGTGGATTGTGCCTACGATGGCGAAGAAGCCCTGGAGATGGCCCAAGAGAAGAAATATGACATTATTCTTCTGGATCTTATGCTTCCCAAGATGGATGGCTTTGAAGTATGCCAACAGATCAGGGAATTTTCAAATGTTCCTATTGTAATGCTTACAGCGAAAGGTGAGGATATGGATAAGATCCTCGGCCTTGAGTATGGCGCGGACGACTATATCACCAAACCATTTAATATTCTTGAGGTAAAGGCAAGAATCAAGGCCATTATGCGCCGTGCAGGCAGCAATCAGGAAGAAAAAGACAAGGCGAAGACAATAGAGGCTGGTGACCTGAAGATGGATTGTGAGAGCCGTCGCGTGTTTATTTCTGGTAAGGAAATCAATCTGACTGCCAAAGAATTTGATGTGCTGGAACTTCTGGTGTTTAATCCCAATAAAGTGTACAGCCGTGAGAACCTGCTGAATATTGTATGGGGATATGAATATCCTGGTGATGTTCGTACAGTGGATGTACATATCCGTCGTTTACGTGAAAAAATTGAGGCGAATCCCAGTGAGCCCAAATATGTACACACCAAATGGGGTGTGGGATATTATTTCCAGGCATAAGCCATGCCAGAGAAAAAGAAACCAAGCTTTTTAAAAAGTCTGCGTTTTCGTATTCTGATCATTCTGGTCATTCTGGGAATCGTACCAAGTGTCATTGTTGCTCATGTGATGGTGGCGGCCTATGAGAGCAAGGCTGTGGCTGTCCGTAAGCAGACTGTTGAGAAGCAGTGTGACATTCTGTGTAACCTGTTAATTAAAGAGAATTATATGAATGACTCCAGCTCGCAGGATGTAAACAGCAAGCTGGAGTTGTTGTCTAATGTGTATGACGGCAGAATTCTGTTAGTTGACAGGGATTACAGGATTATCAAGGATACCTATGGCGTAGATGAGGGAAAAACTTTGATCTCCACTATGGTGATCAAATGCTTCAAAGGTGAGGAAGCCAGCCGCTATAATAGTAAGACACAGAAGATTGAGATGGCTCTCCCTGTGAAAAGCCCGGAGGTGAAGCAGCTTCAGGGTGCTATGCTGATCAGCTTTTCCTCCAATGAAATTGCAGAGAATATTCTGGAGCTGGAACAGAAGAGTCTTCTGATCACAGGAATCATTATTGTGCTGGCGGTCCTTCTTGGATATGTGCTTTCTACGGTTCTTGTAAAGCCGTTTGCCAGAGTTACCAAGTCCATTGAGGATTTGACGGATGGATACCAGAATGAGGAGATTTCTGTCCCGGATTATACAGAGACAGCACTTATTACGGATGCGTTCAACAAAATGCTTTCCAGAATGAAGATTCTGGATGAGTCCAGAAATGAGTTTGTTTCCAATGTGTCCCATGAGCTGAAGACACCGCTTACCTCCATGAAGGTACTTGCCGATTCACTGGTGGGCCAGGAAGGGGTGCCGGAGGAGCTGTATCAGGAGTTTATGGGCGATATCACTGCAGAGATTGATCGGGAGAATAAGATCATCACAGACCTGCTTTCTCTTGTAAAAATGGATAAGAAAGCAGCTGATCTGAATGTGGAGCACCTGAATATCAATCAGCTTCTGGAGGATATCCTGAAGAGACTCCGTCCAATTGCAGATAAGAGGCACATTGATCTGATCCTGGACAGTTTCCGCCCTGTTGAAGCAGATGTGGATGAGGTAAAGTTTACTCTTGCCGTGAGCAATCTGGTTGAGAATGGTATTAAATACAATGTGGATGATGGCTGGGTTCGTGTAACCCTTGACGCTGACCATAAATATTTCTATGTGAAGGTTGCAGATTCCGGAATGGGCATTCCGGAGGAGTCCATCGGAAGAATTTTTGAACGTTTTTACCGTGTGGACAAATCCCATTCCAAAGAAATTGGCGGCACAGGTCTTGGACTTGCGATTACCAGAAGTGCTGTGACCATGCATCATGGAACTATTCAGGTGGCAAGTAAGGAAGGCGAGGGAACTACCTTTACTGTCCGCATTCCTTTATCATATATTCCGTAGGAGGTGCCAGATGAAGAAATTGTTGAGTACAGCGATGGCTCTGGTTCTGATCATTGGCCTTCTTACCGGATGCTCGGTGGAAAGCCAGGGAGAGAAGACTGAAAGTGTCAGCAATCAGTACTATCTATATTACTTGAACAAAGATGAAACGAAAGTAACAAAGACAAGATATTATCCGGAGCAGGAAAGTGCAGAATTTATGCTCCAGGATTTAATGGGAATCCTGAATGGACAGGAGAGCAGCGGAGAGAACCTGCCTTTGCTTCCAGCAGGAGTTCAGCTGGTGACTTACCGCTTAAATGAATCCCTTCTGGAATTGGAGTTTAATGCTGATTACAGTAATATTTCCCGAACCAGGGAGATTCTGGTGCGCGCAGGTGTGGCAAGAACTTTTCTTCAGATTCCAGGAATCACCGGCATAAAGATTTTTATAGGAAATCAGGAGCTTACCGATTCCAAGGGACAGGCTGTAGGCTTGCTTGATGGCAACACTTTTGTAGAAATGTGGGGCTCTGATAAAGATGCGTATCGGTATGATACTTTTACTCTGTATTTTACAGACAAGACAGGAGAGCATCTTGTGGCAGAACAGAGAAATGTATATTATAAGAGAATTCTGCCAAGAGAGAGAGTAATACTGGAACAGCTTGCCAAAGGACCGATGGTGAAAGGGCATTATCCAACAATTCCGCAGAATACGGATATTCTGGGAATAGAGGTGTCTGATAATGTGTGCTATGTGGATTTTAGTTCCGCTTTTTCAGATTCAGGAATTGATATCCCGGTGAACACCATGATCTATTCCGTGGTAAATTCTCTTCTGGATACGACATCTGCTGATAAAGTGCAGATTTCAATCGAAGGTGATACAGAGGCTAAGTTAAGTGATGGAACATCTTTGTACAGTCTTTTCAGTAAAAATACAGATCTGATCCTGAAAGAGAATTAGAGCGTGTTTGAAAAAATCAATCAATAACGCTTATAAAATGAAATACTAAAGGAGTTTATAAATGACGAAAAGACCGCTTTGCATGGTGTGTCTGGTCTTGATGCTCCTTATGTGTGTGGCCGACCGGGCAGGATTTCCACTGATCAGAGGAAATCCTGTTCCGGAAAATGTGGACTCCTGGATCCGGGAACATCCCAAGGTCACAATCTGCGGAGAAGTGACACAGACCACAGAAAATGAATTTTCACAATCTGTTTATCTTAGCAATACATATCTGATTTATCAACCAAAGAAGAATCAATCAAAGGAAAATCAACCGAAGAAAATATCTATTGAAAATGTAAAAGTATTTTTAAAGAAAAAAGAAGATGTTCCGGCAGGAACTGTTGTTTTGGTGTCTGGAAATCTGGAGAGAGTAGGTGAGATGCGAAATCCAGGAGAATTTGATGCCAGACAGTATTATGCCAGCCAGCATATTTTCTATTTTATGAAAAAGGCGGAATTGTTAAAAAAATCGGAAAATTATTCTGCTTATCGACAAGGTATGAATGATCTAAGGAAATATCTCAGTAAAGTTCTGAATGGAATTGGTGGAAAAGAAGCCGGGGTTTTTCAGGCAATTGTTCTCGGGGATAAAAGCAGTCTGGATGAGGAAGTAAAGCTTCGCTACCAGATGGCTGGTATTGTGCATGTTCTGGCAATTTCGGGGCTGCATATCAGTGTGATTGGGATGGGAATTTATAATCTTCTGATGAAGACTGGAATGGGAATCTGGCCGTCTGGGATAATTGCCCTGCTGATTTTGCTTCAATACGGCGTGATGACTGGTGGAAGTGTGTCTACTATGCGTGCAGTCTGTATGTTTTTGATATCTGTAGGGGCGAAAATAACCGGAAGGATTTATGATCTGCCAACGGCGCTGGCTGTTTCGGCTATGTTAATTCTTGGAGATTCAGGAGCATATTTATATAACAGTGGGTTCCTTTTGTCATTTAGCGCGGTAGCAGGAGCTGGCGTAGTGGTTCCTGCATTAACAAAGAGTATGGATTTATCCCGTATTGAAAAAGGGGAAAATGTGCGGAGAAAAAAGAGTGCATGGAAAAGACATGCTGGAAAAAAGTTTAAAAATATTTGCTGTATGATTTTAGGAAAACATACAGGGCAAATATATGAAAAATTTGCCGGAGGTTTTTGCAAAGCAAATCTGGCTTTAGGCGCATCTATAGGAATACAGCTGACCATGCTTCCTGTTTCCTTATATTTTTTCGGAGAAGTTTCACTGGTTGGAATTTTTTTAAATTTGCTGGTGCTTCCTACAGTAGGAATTGTTCTGGGAAGCGGAGTTACTGGATTGCTTGCAGGGTGTGTAAGCTTTTCCGTTGGGCGTGTTGTGATTTTGCCTGGAAAGGTTCTTGCTGGAATTTATGAAGAGTTATGTAAACTATCTGGGAATCTGCCTTTTGGTATCTGGATCACAGGACAACCAAAGCTGTGGCAGGTGGCTGTATATTATATTTTGTTTGCAGGAGCAGTCTGGATACTTACACAGAAAGGGAAGAGGGAGAGAAAAATAATTGCTTTCGTAGTTGTATGCCTTGCCATGTCTATTCTTATATGGCGTGAGCCGGAACCATTTTCTGTCAGCTGTCTGGATGTGGGACAGGGCGACGGGCTTGTGCTGCGGACGCCGGAAGGGAATTGCTTTCTGGTGGATGGTGGAAGCACAAACAAATCAGGTGTGGGACAATATCAGGTTTTACCGTATCTGAAGAATCAGGGGATTTCTCAGATTGATGGAATTTTTATATCTCATACAGATCAGGATCATATCAGTGGTGTACAGGAAATATTGGAGATGGCTGTAAAAAAACTGAATTCAGTAAAATTGGGATGCTTGTATCTGCCTGAGTGGGAAAATCCTCCTGCTGCATGGGAAAAACTGAAACAGACAGCAAAAGCGGCCGGAATTCCAGTGAGAACCCTGAAGGAAGGAGACTGCCTGAATGCAGGTAAATTGCAATTGCAGATAATTGCTCCTGCTGTCAGCGCTTCTGGCGCAGATGTAAATGAAGATGGTATGGTGATTAAAGTAAAATATGAGGAGTTTCTTGGCCTTTTGACAGGTGATATCGGGGAAGAAACGGAAAAGAAATTGCTGGAATTGGGACTGTTGGAAGATGTGGACTTTTTGAAGGTGGGACACCATGGCTCCCATTACTCTACCTGTCAACAGTTTCTTGATACAGTGCGCCCGGAATATGCTGTGATTTCCTGCTCTTCTACCAATACCTATGGCCACCCGTCACCGGAAATTACGAAACGCCTGGAAGAAACCGGGTGCCAGACCAGTTTTACTATGGAGAGCGGTGCTGTGAAAGTTTGCTGGGAGAAAGAGGGGATAAGGATTAAGAAATTTTTGGAAAAGGGAAATAGTATGTAGAGCGAAAAAGGCACTTTTATAAAGACACAATTTGTGGTATGGTTTAGTAGAATGTCGGGTACAGCTCTATCACCCTGGCTGAAAGAGTCTGGGGGGCTACTGGTTAGATCGTGAATAGTAACCTTTGGGGAATGTCCTGACCGACAAGAAGATGACAGGAGCGTATATTTTGAAGAATATCCAGGAAGATATAAAGACGGGCAATTTTAAACAGGCGTATTTGCTGTATGGTGAGGAAGCTTACCTGAAACAGCAGTATAAACATAAACTGGTGCAGGCGCTGAATCCAGAAGATGACACCATGAATTTTAATCATTATGAGGGTCGGAACATTGATGTGAAGGAACTGATCGACCTTTGTGAGACCATGCCTTTTTTTGCAGACCGTAGGGTGGTTTTGTTGGAAGATACCGGCTTTTTTAAGAATAAATGTGATGAACTGGCTGATTATATGAAAGAACTGCCAGACTATCTTTGCCTTATTTTTGTAGAAAATGAGGTAGATAAAAGAAACCGTATGTATAAAGCCGTAAAGGCAGCAGGTAGAATCGGAGAATTTGTGCAGCAGGATGAGAAAACGCTAATGCGCTGGGCTGCCGGGCTTTTGAAAAAAGAAGGCAAGATGATCACCCAGCGGGATATGGAACTCCTTCTTACCATGACTGGCGTGGACATGGGAAACCTGCGGATGGAACTGGAAAAGATAATTTCCTATACCGGTGACCGGGATGTGGTAACGGGAGAGGATATTCAGCAGGTTTGTACCACTCAGACCCAGAATAAGATTTTTGATATGGTCCGGGCAGTAACGGAGAAAAATCAGAAGAGAGCACTGGATCTGTATTATGATCTTCTCACGCTGAAGGAGCCCCCGATGAGAATTCTTTTTCTTTTGGCGAAACAGTTTCGCCAGCTGCTTCTGGTAAAAGAATATGCAGAAGAAGGAATCCCTCAGCCGGTGATGGCATCAAGACTGGGAGTGCCGTCTTTTGTGGTGAAAAATATTGCAGTCTGTGCAAGATCCTATAGAATCAGTGAACTTCGTCAGGCAGTGACGGATTTTGTGGATGCAGAGGAAGCTGTGAAGACAGGCAGATTGCAGGATGTGCTTAGTGTGGAATTACTGATCGTGAAGTATAGTTCAGCCAGAAGATGACGTTTTGGTGTAGGCTATGATGTTTGCAAAAATAGGCAGTGGGCTGAACAGGAATGCAAAAAAATACAGAAAAAAGGCAGTCGATGACGGTTCGACTGCCTTAATTTTCACTTATAAGCTTATAACTAAAAATTCAGATATCTATTAGCCAATGCTGTTAACGGCTTTGGATAAACGGGAAACTTTTCTTGCGCAGTTGTTTTTGTGATAAACACCTTTGGAAGTTGCTTTGCTGATTGTAGAGATAGCCTCTTTTAATGCAACCTCTGCTGCTGCCTTATCGTTGTTTGCTACTGCCGCGTCAACTTTTCTGATGGAAGTCTTAACAGCAGAACGGATGGATTTGTTTCTCGCAGCTTTTGTTCTGTTAACTAAAATTCTCTTTTTTGCAGATTTGATGTTAGCCAATTCGTACACCTCCAATTCGTGAATGATGATTAATTTTTTGCATCATAAGAACAGACACGGGCGTTCCTATGAACATGCTTATATAGTTTATAATAATTACCTTGGATTGTCAATACATATTTTTACAAAAATGCTTGACATACATATTTTTGCAAAAAAGTGGGGAGATTATATAAAAATCGAAAGGTGTGGCTGTGAAAGGTATGAATTGCAATGAGAAATACATTTTGCACATAGAAAACAGCAGGGCGGAGCCGGTGATATGGGAGAATTTGGGAAAGTATGGAGGAACTGATATGCTGGGAACTTATAAGATCAGAACCGATTTGGCGGTAGAGGCAAGAGAACGCTTTACAGAGGACAATGTAGAAGTGCGCGGGGTGGAGGTTCAGGAAGATTATAATGAGGAAAAAGACATTCGAACCACTGTGGTGAAAATAACCACGGAAAATGGTGCCAGGGCGATGGGGAGGCCTCAGGGGACATATATTACAATTGAATCGGAAGGGCTTTCAGCGCCAGATGAGGACTATCACAGGGAAGTGTCTGAAGAACTTTCCAGACATTTACGCCAGCTGATCGGTCTGGAAAAGGAAAAGTCCGTGCTTATTGTTGGGCTTGGAAATCCGGGTATTACGGCGGATTCATTGGGACCGGAAGTAATTGGGAATCTTCATATGACACGCCATCTGATCCGCGAGTATGGACTGAAAAGTACAGAAAAGCAGATTCTTCATGCAATCAGCGGAATTGTTCCAGGAGTAATGGGGCAGACTGGAATGGAAACTTCGGAAATCGTGGAGGGCGTGGTGGAAATAACACGGCCAGATGTAGTGATCGCTGTGGATGCTCTTGCCGCAAGAAATACCAGGCGCCTTAATCGGACCATTCAAATCACGGATACAGGAATTACTCCGGGATCAGGGGTGGGAAACCACAGAAATGGTCTTACAGAAGAAAATCTGAATGTAAAAGTGATTGGGATCGGAGTGCCTACGGTGGTGGATGCGGCGACTATTGTTCATGATTCTATGGCTCATTTGCTTGAGACACTGGACGAGGCCGAACAGAAAGAATTTTTGGAAGAAATGATTTCCCCACATCTTCATGGAATGTTTGTGACGCCGAAAGATGTGGACGAGACCATAAAATATCTGAGTTTTACGATTTCAGAAGGATTAAATATGACTTTTGCAGAGATCTATTAGAGCGTGTTTGAAAAAGGCTTTCTGCAAGATGTGCGTCACAATTTGTGGGAGATTTTGCCTAGATGAGGGCATCGTAGCGGGCTACGGCAACCGAATTCGGGTGAAATCTTCAGCAAAGTGGGCGTGCAGATTGCGGGAATGATTTTTCAAACACGCTCTGGCGCATGAAGCTGATGTAAAGGTGGTGAGCTGTGGAAAAATACTGAAAATATGGAAAGTTAGCCTAAAAAAAGAAACATACGGAGGAAAAATCTGTCATAGGATAACCTTAAAGAGGTGATTTCGTGACAAAAGTCCAGAAGGTTTTCTGCGTGTTTCTTTGTCTGTGTTTTTTTGCGGTTCTGGCTATGCTGCCAGGACCTTTTTCCATGCGGGAAATTGTGCATAATGTGTACAGGCAGTTTCCGTTCTATTATTTTACAGAGGAAAAAGCACAGGAAACCTGGATGGAAATGGATGGGGAAACTCTGGCTGAGATTGAGAAGAGAAATGGAGCATATTTAGAAGAAGTTGCAGAGAATGAGCGTAATTTGCGAGAGGAAAATGCAAAGAAATCCAAGGAAGCCAATCTGGAAAAAAACAGCAGTGTTTCTGAGGAAAGTAAAAAAATAAATAATACAGATAAAATAGAAAATAAAGATAACTCTGAGATGTCAGAAATCATAGAAAATAGTGAAAATCACTTAAATTCAGAAACTCAGCCTGCAAATACCCTTCCTCAGTCTAACATCGTTCTCCCGCATCCAATTCTGGATCTGTCCAGAGACAAGCTGTCGGATTACGATTATCTAATGAACAATTTTTACATTGTAGATGAGAACACAGATGCATCTGCCGTAAAAATAAATGCTGCTGAATTTCTGGCAGAGGATTTTTCCTTGAGTCATGGACCGTTGGAGCCGCAGATTCTTATTTATCACAGTCACTCCCAGGAAACGTTTTCCGATTCCAGGGAAGGAGAAGAGGAAGATACGATTGTGGGTGTTGGAAATTATCTGACCAGTTTGCTGTCAGAAAAATATGGTTATCAGGTGATCCATATAAAAGAAGCTTTTGATATGATGAGCGGAGAACTGGATCGGAATAAGGCCTATAATTATGCTTGTGATTACGTAGAAAAGGTTTTGGAAGAAAATCCGTCTGTGGAGGTGGTTATTGATCTGCACAGAGATGGCATCGATGAAGACAGACGGCTGGTAACTGAAATAAACGGAAAAGATACTGCGCAGATTCTTTTTTATAATGGCCTTAGCTACACGAATGACCAGGGGAAGGTTTCTTATTTGCCAAATCCTTACATACAGGACAATCTTGCTTTTTCTTTTCAGCTGGAATATCAGGCGGCGTTGTATTATCCTGATTTTTACAGAGGGATTTACCTGGCGGGCTTGCGCTACAATCTTCATTTACGAAAAAGAGCCCTGCTTCTGGAAGCCGGTGCCCAGACAAATACGGTGCAGGAAGTAAAAAACGCCATGGAACCCTTTGCAGACATTTTGAACAGAGTGTTAAAGGGCTGCGGAACAGGATAAAAATAATATAATTTATCCCGTCAAGAATGTTACTGTGAACGGAGTGAACAGGAACCATATAAAAGGAAGTGACAAACAGATTTAATCTGTGCTATAATCTCTTGATAGAATAAACAGTAAAGCATAACCAGAGGAGGAATGTCTGGAATGACAGACCAGAGTAAAATTCGAAATTTTTGTATTATTGCACATATTGACCACGGTAAATCTACACTGGCCGACAGAATTATAGAGATGACAGGACTTTTGACTGAGAGGGAAATGCAGGCCCAGGTTCTGGATAATATGGAACTGGAGAGAGAACGTGGAATTACCATCAAATCCCAGGCTGTCCGCACGGTATATCATGGAAAAGATGGAGAAGAGTATATTTTCAATCTGATCGATACACCTGGACATGTGGATTTTAACTATGAAGTTTCACGAAGCCTTGCAGCCTGCGACGGTGCCATCCTTGTAGTTGACGCTGCACAGGGAATTGAAGCGCAGACGCTGGCAAATGTTTATATGGCACTGGATCATGATCTTGAGGTTATTCCAGTAATCAATAAGGTTGATCTTCCAAGTGCAGAGCCAGAGCGTGTTATCAATGAAATTGAGGATGTGATTGGACTTGAAGCCCAGGACGCACCGCAGATTTCTGCAAAAACAGGTCTGAATGTAGATCAGGTTCTGGAGCAGGTAGTGGCTAAGATCCCGGCACCTGCAGGAAATCCGGATGCACCGCTGAAGGCGCTTATTTTTGACTCCATTTATGATTCTTATAAGGGTGCCATTGTTTTCTGCCGAATGGTAGATGGAAAAGTCCGCAAAGGCACAACCATCCGTATGATGGCCACTGGATTTGTGGCAGAAGTTGTGGAAGTTGGGTATTTTGGAGCTGGGCAGTTTATTCCATGTGAGGAACTGACAGCTGGAATGGTAGGTTATATTACCGCCAGCATTAAGAACGTAAGAGACACTCGTGTTGGTGATACTATTACGGACAATAACCGTCCATGTGAGGAGGCTTTGCCTGGATATAAGAAAGTAAATCCAATGGTTTACTGCGGCCTTTATCCGGCTGACGGAGCGAAATACGGGGATCTTCGTGATGCTTTGGAGAAACTGCAGTTAAATGACGCCTCTTTATTCTATGAGCCGGAGACATCTGTTGCTCTTGGATTTGGTTTCCGCTGCGGATTTCTTGGATTGCTTCATCTGGAAATCATTCAGGAACGTCTGGAACGTGAATATGACCTGGATCTTGTTACTACAGCTCCAAGCGTTATTTACAAAGTACACAAGACAAACGGCGAAGTGATTGATCTGACAAATCCGACCAATCTTCCAGATCCATCTGAGATCGAATATATGGAAGAGCCAATCGTGAATGCTGAGATTATGGTAACTACAGAATTTATCGGTGCCATTATGGATCTTTGCCAGGAGCGCCGTGGTCAGTATCTTGGCATGGAATATATGGAAGAGACACGAGCTCTTCTGAAATATAAGCTTCCATTGAATGAGATTATTTACGATTTCTTTGATGCCCTGAAATCTCGTTCCAGAGGATATGCGTCTCTGGATTACGAACTTTGTGGTTATGAGAGAAGTGAGCTTGTGAAACTGGATATTCTGGTAAATAAAGAAGAAGTGGATGCCCTTTCTTTTATTGTGCATGCAGATACTTCTTATGAAAGAGGCCGCAAGATGTGCGAGAAGCTGAAAGATGAGATTCCGCGTCAGCTCTTTGAAATTCCAATCCAGGCCGCAATCGGAAGCAAAATCATTGCCAGAGAGACGGTTAAGGCTATGCGTAAAGATGTTCTTGCCAAGTGCTACGGCGGTGATATTTCTCGTAAGAAGAAACTTCTGGAAAAACAGAAGGAAGGTAAGAAGAGAATGCGCCAGGTTGGAAACGTAGAGATTCCGCAGAAAGCATTTATGAGCGTACTGAAACTGGATGAAAATTAATTGTTGTCAATCCTGTGGTGAAAAGCAACAAATAAAGGTGTCTGAGTGTGACTGATTGACATAAGATATATGCCAGCTGGCATCAGACGCGGAGGTATCCGATGAAAGCTAAGATACGTATTTTGATAAGAAGAATAAAGAGAAGTTATAAAAAAGACAGGGAACAGTGGATCAAGGGCGGGATTTTGACAGTGATCCTGCTGGTGATCGTAATTTTTGCAGGCAGCTGTGCATGTGGGAAGAAAACGGTGAAAGCACCAGACGCAGAGTCGCAGGGCGTAATGAAGATCACGCCGATCCCTACAGCAACACCTACGCCGGTACCTCGCCAGGTAAATAAAGATGCGGTAGCGCAAAGCGGAAGCGTGACTATGGTGAATGAGTATCTGGTTCAAAAAGAAGAGGGAAAGGCTGCAGGCAGCAGTAAGAGCGGCTCTTCAGAAGAGCAGACTGCTGCAGATTCGTCTGACAGCGGCAGTGATGCTACTGGAAATTCAACAGATGAAGAAACTGAGACCGGTAGTGGAGATTAATTTTACAGAAACAGCATTGTAAACAGAAGAAAATAAACAATGTGGAGAAAATCAGAATGGGAACAAAGAAGAATGGTTTGGAATTGTACCTTCACATCCCGTTTTGCATAAAGAAATGTGATTATTGTGACTTCCTGTCAGGTCCCTCTACCAGGGCCGGGCAGGAAGCTTATATTTATGCACTTTTACGGGAAATGGAGACGGTTTCAAAGAATCTGAAAAAACGTCCGGTAGATACAGTTTTCATTGGCGGGGGAACACCTTCTGTGCCGGAATGTGATGTAATGGAAAAGCTTTTACAGGGGCTGAGAGATTATTTTTTGTTTTCGGCGGATGCGGAGGTAACGATTGAAGCAAATCCTGGAACATTGACGCCTAAGAAACTTTCTATTTACAGAAAATACGGAATTAACCGGATCAGCATTGGCTTACAGTCGCCAAACAATAAGGAACTGGCTATGCTTGGAAGAATTCATAATTATGCACAGTTTCTGGAAAGCTTTCAGATGGCAAGAGAGGCTGGCTTTTCCAATATAAATGTGGATCTGATGTTTGCCATTCCGGGACAGTGTTATGAAGGTTGGATAGAGAACCTTCGGATGGTGGCGGCACTTGGCCCGGAGCACATTTCGGCATACAGTCTTATTATTGAAGAGGGCACCCCTTTTTCCAGAAAAAAGCTGGATTTGCCTGATGAAGATACGGAGTACCGCATGTATGAAGATGTTGCTGTAGTTCTGAAAGAGTATGGCTATCATCAGTATGAGATTTCCAACTATGCAAAAGCAGGGTGTGAATGCAGACATAATGAAGGATACTGGCAGAGAAAGGATTATCTGGGGCTTGGGCTTGGAGCGGCTTCCTTATTGGGAAAGGAACGTTTTTCCAATACTTCCGATATGCAGGAATATCTGAAAAACAGCAGTGCACCAGAAAAAATTCGAAAAAACAGGGAACTTCTTACAAGAGAAGATGAGATGGCAGAGTTTATGTTTCTTGGACTTCGTATGACACAGGGTGTGTCCAAAAAGGAATTTCAGGAGTATTTCGGCACTGTAATAGAGAATATATATGGAGAAGTTCTGAAAAAATATAAGAAACAGGGACTGCTGTTGGAAGAAAGCGGCAGGATATTTTTATCAAGAGAAGGCGTTCATGTGAGTAATGCAGTGATGGCAGATTTTTTGCTGTAAGTTTTGGTGAAAAAAGAATTTAGAAATGGTTGACGAACAAATGTTCTTGTGATATTCTTGAAGAACACATTAAGAAATGTCTGAGCCGGAGGATTCCGGATCAGATCAGGATACAGGGAGTTACAGCCGGTGCTTTCCGGTTAAGAAATGGAGGAACAGATGGCAGCAGAGAATAAGAAACAGTTTATCAGAATCAGAGGAGCCAATGAGAATAACCTGAAGAATCTCAGTGTGGATATTCCCAGAGATAAGTTTGTAGTTCTTACCGGCTTAAGCGGATCAGGAAAGTCTTCACTGGCATTTGATACGATCTATGCAGAAGGGCAGAGAAGATATATGGAATCTCTGTCTTCCTATGCCAGACAGTTCCTTGGCCAGATGGAGAAGCCAGATGTGGAGAGCATAGAGGGACTTCCACCGGCTATTTCTATTGACCAGAAGTCTACTAACCGCAATCCCAGATCCACAGTAGGAACGGTGACAGAAATTTATGATTATTTCCGTCTTTTATACGCCCGTGTTGGTATTCCACATTGTCCGAAATGCGGCAAGGTGATCGCCAAGCAGACAGTAGACCAGATGGTGGATCAGATTATGGAATTGCCGGAGCGCACCAAGATCCAGCTTCTTGCACCGGTAGTACGAGGACGCAAGGGTACCCATGCGAAATTACTGGATCAGGCCAGACGCAGCGGTTATGTACGTGCGGAAATCGATGGAAATGTGTATGAACTTTCTGAGGAGATTACCCTGGATAAGAATATTAAACATACGATTGCCATTATTGTAGACCGTCTGATCGTGAAGCCTGGAATTGAGAAAAGACTTACAGATTCTCTTGAGACAGTATTGAATCTGGCTGACGGATTGGCTGTGGTGGATACAATGGACGGAGATTATATGAATTTCAGCCAGAGCTTTTCCTGTCCGGATTGTGGAGTCAGTATTGATGAGATCGAGCCAAGAAGTTTTTCATTTAATAACCCATTTGGGGCCTGCCCGGAGTGTCTTGGCCTTGGTTATAAGATGGAATTTGACCCGGATCTTATGATCCCGGATAAGTCTCTGAGCATTTCTGAAGGGGCTATTGTAGTGATGGGCTGGCAGTCTTGCACAGATAAGAGCAGTTTTACCAATGCTATTCTGAATGCCCTTTGCAGGGAATACGGTTTTGATCTGGATACACCTTTTAAAGATTATCCCAAGAAGATACAGGATATTATTCTATACGGCACAGGCGGACATTCTGTGAAGGTTTATTATAAGGGACAGCGCGGAGAGGGTGTTTATGATGTGGCTTTTCCAGGCCTTATAAGGAATGTGGAACAGCGCTATAAAGAGACTGGCTCTGAATCTATGAAACAGGAATACGAGAGCTTTATGCAGATCACTCCATGTAAAGCATGTAAGGGTCAGCGACTGAAGAAGGAGTCACTTGCGGTTACGGTAGCGGATAAGAATATTTATGAAATTACCAATATGTCCATTGATAAACTGAAGAGATTTCTGGCAGAAATGCAGCTGTCTCCGCAGCAGCAGCTTATTGGAAAGCAGATACTAAAGGAGATCAGAGCCAGAGTGGGGTTCCTGGCAGATGTAGGTCTGGAGTACCTTTCCCTGGCACGTGCCACTGGTACTCTGTCTGGCGGAGAGGCACAGAGAATCCGTCTTGCTACCCAGATCGGTTCCGGCCTTGTCGGGGTTGCCTATATTCTGGATGAGCCAAGTATTGGTCTGCATCAGAGGGATAATGATAAACTTCTTGGTGCTTTGATGCACTTAAGAGACCTGGGAAACAGTCTTATAGTGGTTGAACATGATGAGGATACCATGCGCGCAGCGGACTGTATTGTAGATATCGGACCCGGCGCAGGAGAACATGGTGGACAGCTTGTTGGAATGGGCACTGCTGAGGAACTTATGCAGAATCCGAAGTCCATTACAGGAGCATATCTCAGCGGAAAACTGAAAATCCCGGTTCCGGAAGTACGAAAGGAACCTACCGGTTATCTGACTGTTAAGGGGGCGGCAGAGAATAATCTCAAACATATAGACGTGGATATTCCTCTTGGAATTATGACCTGCATTACAGGTGTTTCCGGGTCAGGAAAGAGTTCTCTGATCAATGAAATCCTTTACAAACATCTTGCAAGGGATCTGAACAGGGCCCGCGTGATCCCGGGAAAGCATGATGAAATTATTGGAATAGACCAGTTGGATAAGGTAATTGCCATTGACCAGTCTCCAATTGGCCGTACACCAAGATCTAATCCTGCTACTTATACAGGCGTGTTTGACCAGATCAGAGATCTTTTTGCTGCTACAGCAGATGCCAAGGCAAAGGGGTATAAGAAAGGGCGCTTCAGCTTTAATGTAAAAGGCGGACGCTGTGAAGCCTGCAGTGGTGATGGTATTATTAAAATTGAAATGCACTTCCTGCCAGATGTTTATGTCCCTTGTGAAGTTTGCAAGGGTAAGCGCTATAATCGGGAAACTCTGGAAGTGAAGTATAAGGATAAGAGCATCTACGATGTACTGAATATGACAGTTGAGGAGGCAATGACGTTCTTTGAGAACGTTCCATCCATCAGAAGGAAGATAGAGACCTTATATGATGTCGGTCTTTCTTATATTCGTCTCGGACAGCCTTCCACCACTCTTTCCGGCGGAGAAGCACAGCGTATTAAGCTGGCTGCAGAGCTGAGTAAGCGCAGTACAGGTAAGACTATTTATATTCTGGATGAGCCTACCACCGGATTGCATTTTGCAGATGTTCAGAAACTGGTGGAGATTTTGCGTCGACTTTCGGATGGTGGAAATACGGTTGTTGTAATTGAACACAATCTGGACGTGATCAAGACCGCTGATTATATAATTGATATCGGACCGGAAGGCGGAGATGGCGGGGGAACAGTTGTTGCCAAGGGAACACCTGAAGAAGTGGCGAAGAATCCAGCTTCTTATACAGGACGTTATGTTGCGAAATATTTGAAGTGATTCTGATAATAAACCTCTTTCCAATTGAAGCATTTTTGTTTATAATGGTACGAAGACTATTAATTATGAAAAATCTATGAGACAATTATAAAGTCACATCTGCAGAATGTGGTGTTTATGATTACAGTTCGGAATGTGAATGGTAATCATTTACGGCACAATTCTTGCAGAGAAAGTGTGATAAAGTGTTTTGAGAGAAAGGGGAATTTAATGCCTGCCAGTGATATTGGAATTGACCTGGGAACCAGAAACAGTCAGGTATATTCCACTGGACGGGGGCTGGTAGTCAGTGAGCCGTCTGTAGTGGTTTATGATAAGAACTCAGAGAAAATAAAAGCAATCGGTGAGGAAGCCAGACAGATGACCGGACATGTTTCATCAAATATGGAAGTAATCCGGCCAATCCGCCAGGGAGTGATCGTAGATTATACGGTTATGGAGAAGATGCTGAAGTATTTCATTTCCAAGGCAATGGGTCGCCATGCTTTTCGAAAGCCTAGAATCAGTATCTGTATCCCCAGCGGAACCACAGAGATTGAAAGAAAGGCAGTAGAGGAAGCTACTTATCAGGCCGGAGCAAGGGAAGTGTTTCTTGTGGAAGAGCCGATTGCAGCTGCAATTGGTGCCGGAGTAGATGTGACGAAGCCTTTTGGTAATCTGATCGTGGATATAGGAGGCGGAACCACTGATGTTGCCGTGATTTCCATGGCTGGCTCTGTTGTGTCTGCTTCCGTAAAGGTTGCCGGAGATAATTTCGACCAGGCAATCATGAGCTATGTGAGAAAAAATCACAGCCTTTTTATTGGGGAAGAGGCCGCTGAGAACATAAAAATAAAAATCGGAACTGCCTGCCAGGAAGCATCTCCGCGGATGCTGGAGGTAAAAGGCAGAAATGTGATCACCGGACTTCCCAAGGTTGTAACTCTGACTTCAGAAGAAATCCGTATTGCATTGAGGGATGCTACCAATCAGATTGTGGAGACTGTGCACGGAGTGCTTGAGAAAACTCCGCCGGAACTGGCTGCAGATATTGTAGACAGAGGAATTGTTCTCACAGGTGGCGGAGCATTGCTCCATGGAATGGACACCCTCATTGAGCAGAAGACCGGCGTAAGCACTCTGACTGTGCAGGATGCTATGTCTGCGGTTGTGGTGGGAACCGGTAAATATGCGGAAGTAATTACCAGGATGGAAGAATAATCTGATTGCTTTGAAAAGCGTAAACAGTAACATATAATTTGGCTATTCTGTTTTGCAAAAGATAAAATATTATGTAAACTATAATGAAAAGGGTACTGCGTTCTAGAGCGTGTTTGAAAAAGGCTTTCTGCAAAGTGGGGCGTGCAGATTGCGGGAATACTTCTTCAAACACATTCTAGCAGTGCCCTTTGGTTAGTGCTGGCGGCAGGAGAAGAACAAATGAGTGAGAAAGTTACAGGCTATATAGATCATGTCATATTCCGTAATGATGAAAATGGATATACAGTTATGGTTCTTAAGACCGCGGATTCAGAGGAAGAGCTGACTTGTGTAGGAACATTTCCTGACGTTACACAGGGTGTGACCATTGAAGCTGAGGGACAGTTTTCCCAGCATCATATATACGGCAGACAATTTAATATCCAGTCTTATGCGGAAAAGGCACCAGAGGACACCCAGGCTATGGAACGTTATCTGGGTTCCGGAGCGATTAAAGGGGTAGGTGCAGCACTTGCTGCCAGAATTGTGCGGTGTTTTGGCGAGGATACCCTTAGAATAGTGGAAGAAGAACCGGAAAGGCTGGCGGAAGTCAAGGGAATCAGTGAGAAGAAAGCCAGAGAGATTGCAGTACAGGTGACTGAGAAGGCAGATATGCGAAAAGCCATGATGTTTCTGCAGAAATATGGCATTTCCCTGAATCTTGGAGCAAAGATATATCAGAAATATGGTCAGTCCGTATACAGTGTGCTTCAGGAGAATCCCTATCGTCTGGCAGATGATATCTCGGGAGTTGGCTTTAAAATTGCAGACACCATTGCGTCACGTATTGGTATACATGCAGATTCAGATTACAGGATCCGCAGCGGTATGATGTATACTCTTCTCCAAGCTTCAGGGGAAGGACATGTATATCTTCCGAAGGACGAACTGTTTGACAGAGCTTCCCAGCTGCTTCAGGTAGATGTTTCTTATATGGAGAAACATCTGATGGATATGGCAATTGACCGGAATGTTGTTTTAAAAGAGAATGACAGAGAGGTACTGGTTTATCCAAGCCAGTATTACCGCTTGGAACTGAATACAGCAAGAATGCTCACTGAATTAAATATCCGTTATCCACAGAATGAGCAGATGATGGAGCGAAGAATTGCCCAGATTGAGAAAGAAACAGGTACTGTTTTGGAGGAAATGCAGAAGAAGGCTGTTGTAGAGGCTGCTGGAAATGGCCTTTTTGTACTTACAGGAGGACCAGGTACCGGTAAAACTACCACGATCAATGCAATTATTCGTTTTTTCGAGGGCGAAGGCGCAACTCTTCGTCTGGCAGCACCTACAGGACGCGCAGCCAAGCGAATGACAGAAGCTACAGGTTATGAAGCACAGACAATACATCGGCTTCTGGAATTGAACGGTGTGCCGGATGAGGATGGCAGAGAGTCTCAGGGTGTTCATTTTGAACGGAATGCAGAGAATCCGCTGGATACAGATGTAATCATTATTGATGAGATGTCTATGGTGGATATTTTTCTTATGCATTCACTGCTTCTTGCGGTGACTGCGGGAACCAGGATCATTCTGGTAGGAGATGAGAACCAGCTGCCAAGTGTAGGTCCTGGAAATGTGCTGCGGGATATTATTCAAAGCGGCGTTTTTCCAGTAGTAGAACTGAAGAAAATTTTCAGGCAGGCCTCTCACAGTGATATTGTAGTAAATGCACACAAGATCCATAACGGAGAGCAGGTTTCCCTTGATAACAAAAGCCGCGATTTCTTTTTCCTGAAGAGATATGATGCCGATATTATTATCCGCGTGGTCATCGCACTGATTCAGGAGAAACTGCCGAAGTATGTGGATGCAAGACCTTTTGAAATACAGGTTCTGACTCCAATGCGAAAGGGGCTTCTGGGCGTAGAGAGGATGAACCAGATCTTACAGAGATACCTGAATCCACCAGAATCAGGTAAAAAAGAGAAAGAAATTGGAGAACGGCTTTTCCGTGAGGGAGACAAGGTTATGCAGATTCGGAACAACTATCAGCTGGAATGGGAAGTCCGGGGGAAATACGGAATTCCTGTAGAAGAAGGGGTGGGCGTATTTAATGGAGATACTGGCATTCTGAAGGAAATCAATGAATTTGCAGAGACTGCCACTGTGGAATTTGAGGATGGACGTTTCGCTGACTATTCTTTTAAGCAGCTGGAAGAATTGGAACTTGCCTATGCTATAACCATACATAAATCCCAGGGCTCAGAATATCCGGCAGTTATTCTGCCGCTCCTTTCCGGCCCCAAGATGCTGATGAACCGCAATCTTTTGTATACAGGTGTTACAAGAGCCAGGAAATGTGTTACTGTAGTTGGAAGTGAGGAGACTTTCGGGGAGATGATCCGCAATGAGAAGCAGCAGAAACGTTACAGCTCTCTTTGGGCAAGGATACAGGAACTTTCTGGATCTGTTGTATCCAAGACGGTGTCCTCTGTGTCACAGGATTCTTAGGAACAGCCATCAGTTGATCTGTCTGGACTGTGCCGGAGATTTAAGACCTGTATCGGGGCCACGGTGTTACAAATGCGGAAAACCGGTAAATGGAGATGAAGAATACTGCAGGGACTGCGGCGCCCATCCAGGCGCTTTTGACCAGGGACGCGGGATTTTTCTCTATGATGACCGGATGAGATACTCTATAATGAAATATAAATATTTTGGTTGTCAGGAATACAGCCGCTTTTATGGAAAAGCATTGTATATCTACGGAAAAGATATGCTTGCATTATGGAAGCCGCAGATAATCATTCCGGTTCCGCTTCATAGAAGAAAGCAGCGCATAAGAGGGTTTAATCAAGCTGAACTTCTGGCGAAAGAACTGTCCCGTTATGCTGGGATTCCTGTAGATACTGCTATTCTAAAAAAGTGCCATGCTACCCGATCACAGAAAAAACTGGATGCGGCTGAAAGAAAGAAGAATCTTCAAAAAGCTTTTCAGGTTGTAGGAAATCCTGCAGGAATGCGTATCTTGCTTATTGATGATGTATATACTACTGGAAGTACCATGGATGTGCTGGCAAAGCTTCTGCTGGAAAAGGGAGCATCCCATGTATATTTTCTCACGCTGTGTATTGGAAACAACAGGTAAAAAAATGCTTTTCATGGCATGGGATATATGATACAATCATCCTGTATGAGTATAGCTTTTCAGCTTTAAAAGAAACGCATAAGGAGCCATTTATGATAAACGAAGAAAAAGTAAAGATAATGGACCGGCTTGCTGTATATGAGAAACAGGAAGGCAGAAAGTATCTTCCAGTAAGCAAGTACTACAGGAGTGACTATATTGGTCTGGCGCTGATTAAGAATTTCTTTCTTGTAACAATTGGATATGGATTGATACTGGCTGTGATTGCAGCGTATAATTTGGAATATCTGCTGGATAATGTGCACAAGATGGATCTGATCTCTCTTGGAGTTGTAGTCCTGGGGGGATATATAGGGATATTGGTATTATATTCTGTGCTGACATATATCCAGTACACTGTGAAGTACCATAAGGCGAAGAAGAGTGTAAAACAGTATTACACTCAGCTGACGAAATTAGAGAAAATCTATACTCGTGAAGAAAAGAAATTCGCAGGACGTGAAATGTCAGGAGGATATAGAAAATGACAGCATTACTTGAGTTAAAGCAGAAAATAAAAGAAATATACGGACAGTATGAAATGTATATCCTGCCTGTAATGAAGTTTGTTCTTGCACTGGTTTATTTCCTGTGGATCAATGCGAATATGGGATATATGTCTCGCCTGAATAATGTATTTTTAGTACTGATCCTGGCATTGATCTGTTCCATTTTGCCGTCTTCCGCTATGATGTATATTGGTTTTGTGCTGATCCTTGTTCACAGTTATGCACTTGGAATTGAAATTGCGGCATTTATGCTTGTTCTGATCCTTCTGATGATGATCTTTTTCCTGAGGTTCAGTGGTGAACAGAATGTAACATTTGTATTTACACCGCTTTCCTTTGCATTCAGCCTTCCGGCATTACTTCCTATTGGAAGCGGACTTATGGAGAGCAGTTTATCTGCAATTCCGGCTGGCTGCGGTGTGGTTATGTATTATTTTATCCGTTTTTTAAGATCACAGTCAACAATTCTTGTGAATCCGGATCTGGAGATGACAGATAAGCTGCAGATCATGGCTGACGGTCTGGTACAGAACTGGGGAATGTGGATTGCAGTTGTTGCTTTTGTAGCAGTTATCCTTCTGGTACATCTGATCCGTACCCGCTCTTTTGATCATGCATGGAGGATATCTATTATTACAGGCGGTGTTGCCTATGTGTTTATAATGCTTGTTGGAAGTTTTGGAATGAACCTGAATGCAACTGTTGCAATGGTTCCGCTTCTGATCTGTACGATTGCAGCTGTTCTCCTGGCACTTGTGCTTGAGTTCTTTGCATTTGGAGGAGATTACAGCCGTGCAGAGCGTCTGGAGTATGAGGATGATGAGTACTTCTATTATGTAAAAGCAGTTCCCAAGGCTTCTGTTGCAACTTCCGAGAGAAGTATTAAGAAAATAAATGCAGAACCTGTTCGTGAAGAGCGCAAGGCAGAGGACAACTCTGGTACTTATGCCAATCCAATCTTCCGACAGGATGAGAAGCCTAAAAGAAAGAAAGCTTCTCCAGCAGCAGACAGAAAGCCAAGACAGGCAGAGAAACCTGCTGCTAAGGATATTGATTTTGAAAAAAAGCTTGAAGAATCTCTTAAAGATCTTTAAGGTTACTGCTTGGCAGTGAATGGTAACAAAGAAAGGAGTACACTATGCAGGATATGGCAGTCAGATTATCAGGATATTTGTCAAAACTCTCCCTGCCCAGTCTGGGAGTAACAGACATACTGGAGATTGCCCTGATTTCCTTCTTTATCTATCAGTTTATGGTGTGGATCAAGTTTACCCGCGCTTATACTCTGTTGAAGGGAATTCTGATAGTACTCCTTTTTATTTTATTTGCATATGTGTTGAAAATGAATACGATCCTCTGGATCATTAAGAATCTTTCTACTATACTTCTTACCAGTGTTGTTGTTATTTTCCAGCCAGAACTTCGGAAAATGCTGGAGCAGCTGGGACAGAAGAAGTTTATGGCTTCTATTTTCCCTTTGGATGCCGGCAAAGAGGTACAGGAAAGGTTTACAGATAAAACAATCAATGAGCTTGTGAAGGCATGTTTTGACATGGGAGAAGTAAGAACTGGCGCATTGATCGTCATTGAGCAGAATATCCGCTTAAGTGAATATGAGCGCACAGGAATCAATGTGGATGCAGTTCTTACAAGTCAGCTCCTGATCAATATTTTTGAACATAATACACCACTCCATGATGGCGCTGTCCTGGTGCGTGGCAATCGAATTGTAGCAGCTACCTGTTATCTGCCTCTTTCCGACAATATGGAGCTGAGCAAACAGCTTGGAACCAGACACAGAGCTGGTGTGGGAATTAGTGAAGTAAGTGATTCCCTGACAATTATTGTTTCAGAAGAAACCGGGCAGGTGTCTATGGCCCAGAACGGACAGCTCAGCAGAGGTCTTACCAGTGCTGAACTGAGATCTGCATTGATCAAGGCTCAGAATAAAAAGGTTGTAACTAACAGTAAACTGCGTCATCTGTTGAAAGGAAGAATGAGACATGAAGAAGACAAAGCTGACTAGGAATTTTACCTTGAAGATCATGTCTGTTTTCATCGGATTTCTGATCTGGTTTATTGTGGTAAATGTGGACAATCCGGTATCCAGTAAAAGTATCACCATTGCCGGAGAAAATGTAGAACTCCAGAATACGGCTTATGTGGATAGTGCAAACATGATGTGTATGCAGGATGATGATCCGGATCCTATAAGGGTTACAATCACAGGAGAGAGAAGACTTCTTTCCAGGATTACTCAGACCAATATAACCTTGACGGCAGATCTGCAGCAGGCAGGAAGCCTTGATACAGATCCGGTTATGGTTCCGATCACTGCCTCCTGTCCGGGAATCAGCCCCGAGAATATTAAAGTGACACCACAGTATCTCAGTGTCAGACTGGAAGAAAAAGTAACACAGGAGTTTCTGGTTAATGTAAATTACGGTTCCAGCCAGCCGGGCAAGGGCTACGAGGTTGGTTCTCAGACTGCAAGTCCGGAGAAAGTTAAAATTACAGGTCCGAAATCTCTTGTGAATAAAATTGATAAAGTAAATGCGACCGTTGATGTTGATGGCCGAACAAAGGATTTTTCCGAAGAGGCAGAACTGAATATTATTGATAAGAATCAGGACAGTCTTGCCGGAAGAATGGCTTATCTCACCATAGATAATACCAAAGTTGTTGTTACAACTAAATTTTGGAAGATTCGCACAGGCGTTAATATTGGTGCGGACTATGTAGGTGTGCCGGCAGATGGCTATCAGGTGGAGAGTGTGACTACTGTTCCGGATACTGTAAGTATTGCGGGAACAGATGAGGCATTGGAGACTCTGAAGCAGAATGACAACACGATCTGGATAGGCGGTACTGATATTGATATTACAGGAGAGACAACTGATATTGAGAAGAAAGTCAGTCTGAAAGATGTGCTTCCTGAGGATGTGAAGCTGACAAGCGGAACCAGTGAGGACGTTTGGGTGAAGGTAAGTATTTTACCTATTGGAAGTCATTCATATGGTCTTCCCTCCAATCAGGTTACGGTAGATAACCTTGCTGATAATCTTCTGGTAACATTTGGAACAGATAAGATTGAAATCCGCGTGAAAGCAACAGCTGGAGAGCTTGATGACTTTAATCTTGACGAAGTGAAAGCTTCTGTTGATCTGAAGGATATGGAAGTAGGAAGCTATCAGATCCCTGTGACTGTGAAGCTGCCTAAGGGATTTGAACTTCTGGATGATGTGGTTGCAGATGTGACTATATCAGAAGTTTCCAATTCAGATACTAATAATGAATGAGCTGTTGTTTACGGATAACGTTTGGCAAAATATATTGCCATGGATCCAGAGAACAGCAGCAATAAGGGAGAGAAACTATGGTAAGTGAGAAAGTAAGGGTGAACAATCCTTCCGGCCTTCATTTACGACCGGCAGGCATTCTTTGTAAGGAAGCTATGAAATATAAATCTCTTATAACATTTCAGTATGGTCAGGGGTCTGCCAATGCCAAAAGCGTGCTCAGTGTTCTGGGCGCGTGTGTGAAATGTGGTGATGAGATTACTATATTTTGCGAAGGCGAGGACGAAACAGAGGCTTTAAGAAATCTTGTAACTGTTATCAACAATGGTTTAGGAGAATAAGATTTACAACGTTACAATAGGGAGGCATAAAAGTGAAAAAGAGAGTAGCAGCCGCAGTTTTAGGGATTATGTTAAGTGTGTCCATGGGTCTGGAAGTTCCAGCCGCAGCTTTGGATAGCGGATTTGAATCCGGATTTACATCTGAACAGGCAGCAGATGTGCAAACAGAAGACGGAGCCGAAGCAGTACAGCCGTCTGAGGATACAGAGGTGCCTGCAGATACGGCAGCAGCTGAGGAGCAGCAGGTACAGGAAAGCCAGGACAAGGAAGAACATACAGACAGCGAAAATTCAGGAGAAAGTACAGATGGTTTTTTCGATGGCTTTACTTCAGGTGAAACAGTGGAGGAGAATGGAAGTACTGCTCCGGTAGATGGATTTGAAGCTGTTCCTGAAGGCACATTGGATGGGACTCAGGAAGTACAGGCAGATAATTCAGACGGAGTATTTGACTGGAAAGAATGGGAGCAGACAGCTGATGGTTTTAAGCTTCGCAAGAAGAAATCAGCTGTAAGTGCAGCTGCTGAGGCTCAGAATGTGGCTGGTTCTGATGAGATTCAGGCTTTTGATGAAGTCCAGGAGAATGGCGAAGCAGCAGGTACGGAAAGTGTAGAGGCTGAAGGAACAACTGCTCAGGCTGAATATTATACTGCGGCAGATGGAATTGTAGAGATTACTACAAGAAACGAGGCTGGAGCAGTTCATACAGGAAGTTATCTGTTTGATGCCAATGGATTTCTGGTTACTGGCATTAAGACTTTAGCTGGAACGGAGAGTGCAAATGGGGCTGTTGGTGAATTCTATTTTACAGCTTCCGATAGTGCACAGGCATATACAGAATATAATGGACAGGGTGCTGCACTGGTACCGTGGAAGACCACACTTGGTCAGATGAAGAAGGATTACTGGTTGTGGAACAAAGAAAGCAGAAACTTCCATTATTATGGCGCAGATGGTAAGGCATTAACCACCGCACAGCTGGATGAAGCCGCCAAGGCAAATAATACATATACAGGATATTATAAGATCAATGATGAGTATTATTGTCTGGATGAGAATGGAACACCACGTACAGGGGATGTTACTCTGACAGTAAACGGAGTAGCTGCACAGTACTACTTCCAGCCAGCAGAAACAGATCAGGAAATTCCAGGAAAGATGTACCGTGATGGATGGAAGAGTTTTGTAGGAACAGCCGGTGAGCAGTGGAAATATTATGATTCCGGTGAGCTGGACAGCAGTAAGATTGGACAGCTTATGGTTCATGGCGTTATTGTAACAGATCTTGACGGACATAAAGATGCGGAAAATTCCTATCTGATCGATAAGAATGGCTATCTTCTTAAGAAGACTATGAAGAAAGCCACAGATGGCAAATATTATCTGACAGATAAGAATGGTTGCATTTATAAGAAGCGTATTGTCACTTATAAAAAGAAACAATATTATGTAACAGAAACCGGTGCAAGAGCAACATGGAAAAAGGTATGGCACCGCTGTCCTGGGGCTGGAAACAGAATGTACTATTTTGGTTCTACTGCTGGCCGGATTGTGAAGAAAACCGGATGGCAGAAAGTAACCACCTCTAAGGGGAAATTCTATGGCTGGTTCCTGTTCAATAAAAAAGGAAAGCATTATGCCAATACACTGAGAAACGGATATTATTTCAAAGCTGACGGAAGACTTGCCAGCGGAGTTACCGTAATCAATGGCAAGAGTTATTTCTTTAAACCATCTACATCTAATACAAGAAATGGCCAGATGGTTAAGAATGAAATGTTTGTTTACAAGAAAAAAACATATTTTGCAGACTCTAAGGGTGTACTTCGCAAGAGCGGATGGCAGAAGATTGATGGAAACTGGTATTACTTCAAGAATATGAGTCTTGTGAAGAATGCATTCGTGAAGAAAGGCAAAAAATACGGATATGTAGATGCCACTGGTAAGTTCACTACAGGCTGGGTGGTTGTAGACAATTCCCAGAATCTGGTTCGTTACATTAACCCGGATAAGAAGGGCTTTGTGCAAAATGAATCCAAGTGGATTGATGGTAAGCTGTATTATTTTGATAAGAATGGTTACAGAATCAATGACGTGACAAATATTTACAAATCCGGATATACAGTTGAAGTGGACCGTGTAAATGGTGTTATGACAATTTATGCAGATGCGAACCGTACAATTCCGGTTAAGACCATTCGTGTTTCAGTAGGCAATCCTGGAACAGATACTCCGACAGGCAGATATAAACTGACAAGATACAGCAGATGGCAGGCGCTTATGGGACCGTCCTGGGGACAGTATGGTACTCATGTAGATGGTGCTGGTCAGGGCGGAATTTTCGTCCACTCTATTGCATGCGGCTCAGCAAACAGCTATAATTTGCCGGTTAGTGCATATCTTAAGCTTGGAAGCCCGGCTTCCCATGGCTGTATCCGTACCTGTGTTGCTGATGCAAAATGGGTATATGAGAACTGCAATGGTTCCACTATTTATATTTTCGATGGAATCTATAAATCTGACGAAGTATTCAAAGGACCGCTGGGACGTCGCGCAATTACACCGCTGAAGGGAACTAAGAATGGCGGATACTATGATCCGACCGATCCGGCAGCTTAATAGCTTACTCTGAAAGATAGTTGTTGATAAAAAAACGACATAAAAAGCCAAAAAGGGTGTCTTAAAATTATCAGATTTGATGATTTTAAGGCACCTTTTTACTGTTTTGGAGAATAACATTGAAATTTGAAAATGGAAACTGTATAATAACAAAGTAACACATTTTTAACATCTTGTAAGAAACAAGCGAATAAGGGAAAACGGTAAACACTACTGGTCCGGTAAGGATTGTAACCTGAAACTGTTTATCAGGAGGAGATATGGGAAAATGGAAAAAATGGCTGTCTGCCGGTTTATATACAGCTATGCTTGGAACTGCAATAATTGCAGGACCAACTGCAGATGTAAGTGCCAATGCAGGAAATAAGCCATATAATATTGAAAATGTTTCACCAGATGCGCATCTGGCACCAAGTGTAGGAGATTCCTCTTCCAAGACAAGCTCAAAGGCATGGCACAAAATTGATGGAGTCTGCTACAATGGAAGTGGAAAGAAAGTAGAAGGAGCCATTACCAGAGGTATGGATATCTCAGAATGGCAGGGAAAGATCAATTGGAAGGAAGCCAAGAAAGATCTGGATTTTGCCTTTGTGCGTATTTCCTATGGAACCAGACATCTGGATGATTATTATGACTATAATATGACTGAGGCAGAAGCAGCAGATGTGCCGGTAGGAACTTATGTATACAGTCTTGCCAAGACAAACAAAGAAGCACTTGCTGAAGCGCAGTTGGCTATTCGTCAGATGCAGGGACATAAGGTTTCCTATCCGGTAGCTTTTGACCTGGAAGATGAAGCTACATTGGGAACCTTGACTAGAAAGGAAATTTCCCAGATAGCTCTCACATTCTGTGATGAGATTCGCAAGGCAGGATATACACCAATTCTCTACATGAATCTGAATTGGTATAATAATTTTGTAGACTGGAACGTTCTGGAAGGCTCCGGTCTGGATGTCTGGATTGCAAGCTACGGAGATACAATTCTTGCACCGAGCGCCAGCAAATACAAATACACCATCTGGCAGTGCACAGCTGGTGATGAAGTTCCAGGTATGATCAGTACCAAGAAGCTGATCAGTGGAGTTCCCAAAGAGAACAATGTGGATCTGAACTTTGGCTATGTAGATTATACAACCAAGGTTGTTCCCAGATGGAATTCTCAGGAAGGCTATACCCCTGCAAAACAGCCTTTATATTCAGATCCCAAGATTCACAAGAATGGCTGGACCACTGTTAAAGGCAGAAAATATTACTACACAAATGATAAAAAGGCCAAAGGCTGGCTGGAAATTGATGGCAAGTATTACTGCTTTAGTTCCGTAGACGGACACTTATATAAAAGCAAGCTGATCAAGAAAGACGGCACTGCTTATTACGTGGACAAAAACGGTGTACGTGTAGAAAATAAAGTTGTGACAAAGAAAGGCAAGACCTACTATTTCGGAGCAGATGGCAAAGCCCTGACAGGTATGCGCAAGGTGGGCAGGAAATATTATTATTTCAGCACTACATCCTTTGCCATGGAAAAGAATTACAAATATGTAGCAGCTAACGGCAGCATTTACTATTTTGGAAGTAAAGGTTACCGTGCAAAGAACAAGTTTATCACCCTCACAGAGAATGGCAGGAAGAATACTTACTATTTTGGAAAAAATGGAAAGGCTTATAAGGGCTGGTACACCATCAAAGGAAAAAAATATTATTTCTACCGCGGAACGGGTGCCGGCGCAGGAGTACGTGCGCAGAACGTGAGCCTGACCAGTGCAGATGGACTCGTTTCCGTGTTTAACAAAAATGGTGTATGTACCAAACAGTACAGATTGGATGAACAGTAACCGCAACCAATAATCTTGATTTATCAGACGGAATCATGTATATTAGAGCGTGTTTGAAAAATCTCCCATAAATTGTGACACACATCTTGCAGAAAAACTTTTTCAAACATGCTTTAAGAAGTCGATAAGACTGTAAATTTGACTGAATATAAAATGAAAGATAAATAAGGAGAAAAGAAAATGGGAAAAATTAAAGTAACAAATTGTGATGATATTGAAGGATTAAAAGTAATTGAGCCAACCGTATTTGGAGATTCTAGAGGTTATTTTATGGAGACTTACAATTACAATGACTTCAAAGAGGCAGGAATTGACGTAGAATTCGTACAGGATAATCAGTCCAGCTCACGTTATGGTGTTCTTCGCGGTCTCCATTTCCAGCTTCATTATCCACAGGACAAACTTGTCCGCGTAGTAAACGGAGAAGTGTTTGATGTGGCTGTAGATTTAAGAGAGGGCTCCAAAACTTATGGAAAATGGTACGGAGTTGTTCTTTCAGCAGAGAATAAGAAACAGTTTTTTATTCCGAAAGGATTTGCACATGGCTTTCTGGTTCTTTCTGAGAATGCTGAGTTTACTTATAAATGCTCCGATTTTTATCATCCAAACGATGAGGGCGGTCTGATCTGGAATGATCCGGACATCAATGTACAGTGGCCGATTCCGGAAGGTATGGAGCTGATCTTCTCTGACAAGGATCAGAAATGGGGCAGCTTTAAGGAACTTAACAGATAGGAGACTGTAAATGCTTAAGTCTATTTTTTCCCTGCCGGCGGATTTATATAAAAACCGCCGGCTGGTTATGAAACTGGCAAAAAATGATTTCAAGACCCGATATGCAGGTTCTTATTTTGGAACCTTCTGGGCTTTCGTTCAGCCGGTGGTAACAATTCTGGTATACTGGTTTGTATTTTCAGTGGGGTTCCGGTCCAACACAGATGAACTGGGAGTCCCTTTTGTGCTTTATCTGGTAGCTGGTATTGTGCCCTGGTTTTTCTTTTCTGATGCGCTTTCCGGAGGTACCAATTCGCTTCTGGAATATAATTACCTTGTAAAAAAGGTAGTGTTCAACATTAGCGTCCTTCCAGTGGTAAAAATAATTTCCGCTTTATTTGTACATGGCTTTTTTGTACTACTGGCAATTATTCTTTATATATGTAACGGAAGATTTCCTGACTGGTACTACCTTCAGATATTGTATTATAGTGCATGCGTCTTTTTTCTTGTGTTGGGACTTTGCTATGCTACCAGCGCAATTGCAGTCCTTTTCCGCGATCTGAACCAGATTATTGGTATCGGATTACAGGTTGGAGTATGGTTGACTCCTATTATGTGGGTGTCAGAGAGCATGATCGGTGCCAACAGCCTTCTATACAAAATTCTTCAGCTGAATCCTGTATTTTATATTGTATCAGGATATCGTGACGCATTTATTATCAAGCGCTGGTTCTTCGAAAGACCAGTCTGGACATTATATTTCTGGATATTTGCCATTTGCTGCTTCCTGTTTGGAAACTGGATCTTTAAGCGGCTTCGGGTTCATTTTGCAGATGTTCTGTAAATAGGAGAAAAGCAGTTATGAATCGAAATGTATTCAGCGAAGAAGGCATGTTCGATGAAGTACAGAACTGTAGAGGAACTGAGCAGTTACAAAGCGGATAGAAAAGAAAGGAAACAACGTGGAAAGTAAAAACGCCATTGAAATAAGAAATTTGTCCAAGATGTATAAGCTCTATAACAGACCACTGGACCGCCTGAAGGATTCTCTGGGGCTTAGTCGTAAGAAGCTGTATAAAGAGCATTATGCACTTAAGGATGTTAGTTTTGATATTGGAGAAGGAGAATGCGTTGGTATTATTGGAACAAACGGCTCCGGAAAATCCACTATTCTGAAAATTATTACCGGTGTACTGGCTCCTACAGCCGGAACCGTAACCGTAAATGGAAGAATTTCGGCTCTTCTGGAACTGGGAGCCGGATTTAATCCGGAATATTCTGGTATGGAAAATATTTTCCTGAATGGTACCATGTTAGGCTTTTCCGAAGAAGAAATCAACGCAAGGCTGGATGAAATCCTCAGTTTTGCAGATATTGGTGACTTTATCCATCAGCCGGTAAAGACCTACTCCAGTGGTATGTTTGTACGCCTGGCCTTTGCTGTGGCTATCAACATAGATCCGGAGATCCTGGTAGTGGATGAAGCACTTTCTGTAGGTGATGTATTTTTTCAGGCGAAATGCTATCATAAGTTTGAGGAATTTAAGAAACAGGGCAAAACTATTTTGTTTGTAAGTCACGACCTGGGAAGCATTTCCAAATACTGCGATCGTGTTATTCTTTTGAATCAGGGTGTCATGCTGGACGAGGGTACGCCTAAAGCTATGGTAGACATGTATAAGCAGCTTTTGGTACATCAGGATCCGGTGAAACAGGCAGAAGGCTCAGAGACAAAGAAAGAAGACTGGAAACAGGGATTCCTTGTGAACCCGAACACATTGGAGTATGGGGAAAAACAGGCTGAGATCACAGACTTCGTTGTAATGGATTCCAAGGGACTTCAGACCAACACGATCGAGAAGGGGTCTAAATTTCAGATTAAAATGCGCATTCATTTTCATGAAAGCATTCAGCAGCCTATTATGGCTTTCACGTTCAAGAATATTCAGGGAACTGAGATCACAGGAACCAACACTATGTATGAAGGTGTGAATGTGGAACACACAGACGCAGGGGATGAGTGTGTAGTGGTTTTTGAGCAGAAAATGGATATGCAGGGCGGGGAATATCTTCTCTCCTTTGGATGTACCGGTTATCGGAATGGAGATTTTACCGTATTCCATCGTTTATATGATGCATGCAACATAACTGTGGTTTCTTCCAAAAATACAGTTGGATTCTACGATATGAATTCCAAAGTGTGGATAGAGGAATAATAAAATATGCAGGAAAAAATCGGAAACGTAACATTAGATTATGAATATTACCCAGGCGAGGATCTGTACAGCGATGGTCCTGTGGAAGAAGAACTTCTGGAAATTGCGAAAAATTATCAGGAGAAGGAACTAAACCAGTTGATCTATGAGCGAAACAGCTGGCCGGTCCTTTATCATTTTTCACATATTCGCCAGAATATTCTGGAGTGGCTTCCTATCACAAAAGAACAGAAAGTTTTGGAAATCGGGTCCGGATGTGGACCGATCACAGGAGTTCTCGCGCGAAAAGCCAAAAGTGTCACCTGTATCGATTTGTCAAAAATGCGCAGCACCATCAATGCATATCGAAATCGCGAATGTGATAATGTGAAAATTATGGTAGGAAATTTTCAGGATGTGGAGAGTAGCCTTACTGAGAAATATGATTACATTACCTTGATCGGTGTGTTTGAATATTCCCAGGGCTATATCGGGACAGCACAGCCTTATGTGGAAATGCTCCGACGCATTGTCCGCCATCTGGCACCGGGAGGCAGAATCGTGATCGCGATTGAGAACCGGCTTGGTCTGAAATACTGGGCCGGCTGCACCGAAGATCATGTGGGAAAATATTTTGAAGGACTGGAGAACTATCCGGATACCAGAAGTGTGCGGACTTTTTCCAGAAAGGAACTGTCTGATATTATTGACCAGGCTGGTGAATTTAAGACCACTTTCTATTATCCATATCCGGATTATAAATTCCCGATGACTATTTATTCAGACAAGCGTCTGCCGAAGAAAGGCGAGCTTCGGGATAATTTCTGCAATTTTGACCGTAACAGAATACAATTGTTCAATGAGGGAAAAGTATACGATTCCCTCACTGATGCAGGACTTTTTCAGGAATTTTCCAATTCATTCCTGGTGATTGTGGAAAGGAAGGAAAACAAATGAAAGAGATTATTTTCAGTAAATATTCCAATGAAAGAAGCCGTTCCTTCGCAATTCGCACTGACATTGTGGAAGAAGATGGGAAAAGATGGCTGGAGAAAAAATGGCTGTATCCGGAAGGAAAAGAACATGTTCTTCGCATGAAAAAATGGAATCAGAAGCTTGATCAGATGTATGGGGAAGTTCCGTTTCTGAGCAACAAGTGCGAGATAGGCGAAGACTGTGCTTATTTTGAGTATCTGGAACAGGAGAATCTTGCAGAATATCTGGATGATCTGCTGGGAAAGGGAGAAAAGGAAAAAGCTGAGAAAATTTTTACGGAATATCTGGAAAACGTACAGAAGCTTCACAGCAAAAAGCCGTTCACAATAACTGAGGAATTCAAAAATGTTTTCGGTGATGTGCCTATGCCTGGCGGACTGACATGTACAGATGTTACGAATATTGATATGATCTGTGACAATGTTGTAATGACCCGTCCATATACACTTCTGGACTATGAATGGACATTTGAGTTTCCTGTTCCCTGTGAATTTGTACTGTATCGGATCATCCATTACTATATACAGACGCATAAAGTGCGTGAAGTGCTGAATGCAGCCGGATTTTATGAGAAATTTGGTATTTCAGAAGTGATGAGAACCAGTTTTTCCAGAATGGAAAGCGGTTTTCAGGTATATATTACAGGCATGCATGTTCCTATGAGGGAGATGTATGCCACAATGACTCCAGGGGTGGAATATTTGTCCCTGAGTAATCTGGGACCGCTGCAGGTATATTTCGCAGAACAAAGAGGTATGTATTCCGAAGCAAGTTCTGTAAAAAGACCTATTATGGCCGGAAAGGTAAAATGCACCTTGAATCTGCCGAAAAGCTGCAGGTTTATTAGAATTGATCCAGGTGATCATCCGTGTACGGTACATCTTGCAGCAATCCGTTTTGACAGGATGCCAGCTTCCCTGGACGGGGTTCTGACACCCGAAGGAACAATCTGCGGCAGCTGGGCTTTCCTTTCGCGGTTTGATCCCTGTATTGTAGATATAGAGGTTCCGGAAGGTGCTAAGAATCTTACACTGAATCTGGAGATTGATGAGGCAAAGGAAGATATGCTGAATGAGATCTGTTCCCTTGAGGTGAGAAGCCACAGTCTTAAAGGAGTGCTTGGAGAGCGGGCGAGAGAAGCAGTGGGCCGTTTGAAAAATGGTCGGGAATCTTCTGCAAAGAAAGGAAAGTAGAATGAATCAAAAGGTAATGCTGGTTGAAAAAGAACGGTTTCTTTTGAATGATAATTGCAAATATATGATCACAGGAAGGGTTTCAAAGGAAGCAGATATAGAGTGTTATCTGGATGGTATCCGCCTTCCTTCTGAGGCAAACCTGATTACTGTGATGACCGGATTTATGAGGGCTGTGGAGACGAAAAATCCAGGAGGCAAATGGGTGGAGGTATTAGTTACCCTGCCTGAAAATCTGCAGAATTACAAAAAACTTGAGGTGTACGCTGTTAACGGAAAGGAGCGTTTCCTCTGGTATAAGATGAAAACCTCGGATCTTATGAGAAAACAGGGAAAACCTCAGCTTTTTGTTGATGGGGAATCTATAGTCAGAGAGCAGAAGAAGGTTATCCTTGCCGGCTGGGCGGTAGGAACTACACCGGTTTCCCTGCAGGTATATGATGAAAATAAAAAGCCTGTGAAAATAACCCTGAAGCGGAATACCCGAATGGACGTGGCAGAAATGTTTCGGGAATGCGAAGTGAATAAGGATTGCGGATTCCATATCCAGGCAGAAAATGTATCTGGAAAGAAGGCTTATCTTGTTGCAAAGGATGAGAACGGAAAAAAGGCAGTCTACCAGATTGGTATTTCAAAGGGCGAACGCTTTAAGGCAAAAGCCAGCCTTTATTCGAAAAAGGCAATGGAGAATTATCGTTCCAATGGCATTCATACTGTGATCCGGAAGTCGCTGATCAAGCTGGAAGCATTGAGCAAGGGAGACGGTCTTTACCAGACCTGGCTGAAGGAGAACAGGGTTACTAAGAAAGAACTGAATCAGCAGAGAAAGACTGTTTTTCGGGAGAACATTAAGTTTAGCCTTGTGGTTCCTCTCTATAAGACGGATAAGTACCTTTTGAAGGCTCTTGTGGATTCTGTGCTGGCGCAGACATACAGCAACTGGGAACTTTGCCTTTCAGATGGAAGTGGAGCAGATTCTCCGATCCGCAGTATTCTGGAAGAGTATCAGAAAAAGGATCCAAGGATCAAAGTTGTTTTCAATGAGAAACAGCTGCAGATTTCAGACAATACAAATGCTGCTATTGGAATTGCCACTGGAAATTATATTGCATTTGCAGATCATGATGATACCCTGGCAGAGGAAGCTTTTTATCAGATGGCGAAGGAGATCTCACAGCATCCGGAGGCGGATCTTATTTATTCCGATGAGGATATTATTGATATAAGAGGAAATCGGCTTTTCCCTCATTTTAAGCCGGATTTTAACCCGGATTATCTGTGCTGCGTAAATTATATCTGCCATCTGGTGGTTGTAAAGAGAACACTTCTCGACCGAGCAGGACTTCTGAGACCAGAATATGACGGTTCTCAGGACTTTGATTTTCTGCTTCGCTGCACGGAGCATACAGACAGTGAGAAGATCCGCCATATTCCCAAAATTCTGTATCACTGGAGAAGCCATGAGGGTTCCACTGCGGGCAATCCGGATGACAAGCCATATGCAGTGATCGCAGGAGAAAAGGCACTTGCAGGGCATTATGAGCGCATGGGAATTAAGGCAGAGGTGGAATACACTGGATGCCCGGTCGTTTTCAGAACCCATTTTGTTATAGAGGGTGACCCGAAGGTATCAATTTTGATTCCGAATAAGGATCATACAGAGGATCTGAATAAATGTGTGACTTCCATTCTGGAGAAGAGCACCTGGAAAAATATCCAGATTATCGTAATTGAGAATAACAGTGAGAAGGAAGAGACCTTCCACTATTATGAGGAACTTGAGAAGCGGTATCCTCAGGCAAAAGTGGTTACATGGGATGGTCCCTTCAACTATTCAGCAATCAACAATTTTGGTGCAAAATATGCGGATGGAGATTATTTACTTCTGTTGAATAATGATACAGAGGTTATTACTCCAGAGTGGCTGGAGAACATGATGGGCTATTGCCAGAGAGAGGATGTGGGCATTGTAGGTGCCAAGCTCCTTTACCCGGATAATACGGTTCAGCATGCTGGTGTCGTGGTAGGAATCGCAGGTTTTGCAGGACATATTCTTACCGGATATGACAGATATGCCACAGGATATTTGTGGAGACTGGCAACTACACAGGATGAGAGCGCAGTAACAGGCGCCTGTCTGATGGTGAAGCGAAGCGTTTTTGAGGAACTTCATGGGCTGGATGAAAGCTTTGCAGTGGGACTGAATGATATTGACTTCTGTCTTAGGGCAAGGGCACTTGGTAAACTGGTTGTATTTACTCCGGAGGCCTGCCTGTACCATTATGAATCTAAGTCACGCGGACTGGAGAATACGCCGGAGAAGAAGGCGCGTCTTCAGAAAGAGGTGGATCATTTCCGGGAACGTTACAGAGATTTTCTGAAAAAGGGTGATCCGTATTACAATCCGAATCTGAGCATTGTGAGAGGGGATTGTGCATTCAGGATGGCGTATGAGAAGAAGGATGAAATAGTTTGATGCAGAACTAATATAAAAACCCAGTCGGGAGAGGAAGATACCCTGTCCTGACTGGGCTTTTTATTAGGATTTTACGATTTTCACGATCCTCCAGATCAAAAGAATCAGAAGAAGTAAGAATACACCGGCAATTACAAAATACGGAATTTCAGTGTGATTATCGGAGTAATCCTTGGCAGCCTGCATGTGCTGCTGACCTTCCTGGACGGAGGCAGTATCATCAGACTGAACAACTTCAAGGACTGCAGATCCCACAGAAGTGCCGTTAAAAAGGTAGGTGCGGTCAATCTGGTCGCCGTTCTGGGAATCTTCTGTGGTAAGGCTATCGGCACCGGTGCCGGCTGGAACTACTACGTCACCGCCGGAGATAATGCTGAAATCGCTGTCTCCAAGGGATAAAGTTACAAACTGATCGAATCCATAATTGAGAATAGAGGCTGCATCAGGAGCTGTCTGACCGGAAGCACCTTTCAGGACTACGCTGATCAGAGTCATGCCATTTCGCTGGGCTGCACATACCAGTGTACTTCCGGAGGCTTCCGTATAACCTTCCTTACCGCCGATACATCCTTCATAAAATCCGGTGCTGCCAGTATCTGTCATGGTGAATTTGCTGGTCAGGTTACGGGCTGCCGCTTTATTGGTGGCAGGGATCGTGTAGCTGGTGGCTGCTGCGATGGTTCTGAAAGACTCATTCTGGATGGCGGCCTGCATGATCAGCGCCATGTCGTGGGCTGTAGTGTGCTGGTTGTCATCCGGAAGTCCGGTGGGATTCGTGAATACGGTATTGGTACATCCAAGCTCCTGTGCCCGGGTATTCATCTGCTGGACAAAGCCGTCTACAGAACTGCCTACATGCTCTGCAATCTGCAGTGCAATATCATTGGCAGAGGCAACCATAATGGCATACAGGCACTGCTCTACAGTGAAGACCTCGTCAACCTGTGAGGAAATACTGGCACCACCGTCTGTGACACCGGAAACTCCGGTGGCGGTCATGGTAACCTCATCTGTGAGCTGTGTATTCTCAAGAGCCAGAAGACAGGTCATGATCTTGACTGTACTTCCAGGGAAAAGTACTTCGTCTGCATTCTTGGAATAGAGAATGGTATTGGTGGTATTCTCCATGACTACAGCCGCTTCAGAAGAAATATCGGAAGCCTGTGGCCATCCGGAAATGGAATTGGTAGATATGGTACCTGATGCTTCAACTGCTGCACTCTGGTCTGCCTCTTCTGCAGATATGGGAACCTGGAAAAGAAGAGATGCAAAAAGACCAAGAGCCAGAAAAACTGAGGTTATCTTTCGCTTTTTCATAGTATAATGAACTCCTGTATTAAAATAAGGGTATCTGCAGTGCTGTCTGTGAACAACATGGTAACACTCTTTCTGACAGTGCAGATACAATTCTGCTGCAAGTATAACATATAGTATATTTTTCCTGTAAAATAGAAAAATATAATACAAATATAATCATATCCTAAAATGTGGTTCAATTCAACCTTTCTTTTACAGCTTCCTTGCAAAATTGTTTCTTCAATGTTAAAATAGGGTCATTATAAAAGCAAAGGATTTTAATATGAGCGATAAAAACGGATCAGAGGGACGGATCCAGTGGTCTCGTTTCTTCAAAAAATTATCTCCTTACATGATCCAGAAGGGACTTTTGTATCTGAAGCATTATGGTCCCAGGGAGTTCTGGATACGGCTGCACGAGCGCTTTGAGCCGGAGGAGATCCCTTATGGTCCCTGGTACGCGGCATATGTGCCGGACCAGACGGTCCTTGACAAACAAAGAAAGAAAAAATTTGCTTACGCACCTCTTATCAGCGTGGTAGTTCCGGCTTATCGTACTCCGGAATTATTTTTGCGGCAGATGATCGATTCACTGGAAGCACAGACCTATGAGGACTGGGAGCTTTGCATTGCCAATGGAAGTCCGGAAGATCAGTCCATGAGAAAAGTGCTGGAAGAATACAGCAGCAGGGACAGGAGAGTACGCTGGCAGGAACTCACTGAGAATAAAGGGATTGCAGAGAACACCAATGCTGCATTTGCCATGGCAAAGGGAGAATTTGTGGGGCTTCTGGATCATGATGATCTTCTTGCGCCAAATGCTCTTTACGAGGTTGTGAATGCACTGAACCAGCATGAGCACGGGGATGCAGTATACACAGATGAGGATAAGGTGACTGCTGAACTGGATGAGCATTTTCAGCCGCACCTGAAGCCAGATTTTAATATTGATCTGCTTCGTTCCAATAACTATATCTGTCACTTTTTTGTTGTGCGGCGGCAGCTTGTAGAAGAAGTGGGCGGATTCCGCAGGGAATTTGACGGAGCACAGGACTATGATTTTATTTTCCGTTGTGTGGAAAAAGCCAGGGAAGTGGTGCATGTACCGGAGATTTTGTACCATTGGCGTACCCACAAGGCATCTACTGCTGATAATCCTGCAAGTAAGATGTACGCTTTTGAAGCAGGCAAACGTGCTATCGAGGCACATCTTGAGAGGACTGGAGTAAAAGGCACTGTAAGCCATACTCCGGATCTTGGATTTTACAGAGTGAAATACCCGGTACAGGGACATCCGCTTGTTTCCGTTATCATTCCCAATAAAGACGAGAAGGAAACTCTGGAGAAATGCCTGGAATCTATTAAGAAGAACACACTCTACGACAATTATGAGATCATTATCGTGGAGAATAACAGCACTACAGATGAGATTTTTGATTATTACAGGAAGATTTCAGAGGATCCCAGGATCCATCTGATCTGCTGGAAAAAGGAATTCAACTATTCCGCGATCAACAACTTTGGGGTTAAAAATGCCAGAGGTGAATATCTCCTTTTTCTGAATAATGATGTAACGGTCATTACAGAGGACTGGATGGGAGAAATGCTGGGGGTGTGTCAGCGAAGAGAAGTGGGCGCGGTAGGTGTGAAACTGATCTATCCGGACAATACCATCCAGCACGCAGGCTGTGTGATCGGAATTGGTGGAATTGCAGGTCATATGTTTGTGGATATGCCTGCGGATCGTACCGGATATCTCCACAAGGCGTCTATTTTACAGGATATGAGCGCTGTAACTGCAGCCTGTATGATGATGAAGCGCAGTGCTTTTGACAAAGTGGGCGGCTTCACAGAAGAACTTGCAGTCGCCTTTAACGATGTGGATCTGTGCCTGAAGACTACGAAAGCAGGTTATCTGGTGGTTTATGATCCTTATGCAAGGCTTTATCATATGGAATCCAAGACCCGCGGAGCAGAGAACAATGAGGTGAAAGTCAGACGTTTCCAGCGGGAAATCGAATATATGAGATGTAACTGGATCGATATTCTGAAGAACGGTGATCCCAATTATAATAAGAATCTTTCCCTGACCAAGTGGAATTATTCTTTAAGACCACTTCCGGGCATGACCGGCAAAAAGGAGGAAGACTAAGAAGACATTATGCAGGAAGTATCAGTCATTATTCCCAATTATAATGGGATGGCATATCTGGAGGGTGTGCTTTCAAGCCTGGAGCAGCAGGCGTTTCAGAATTTTGAGACCATTCTGGTGGACAATGGATCCTCAGATGGAAGCGTTGCCTTTGTAATGGGGAACTTTCCCTGGGTACACATTGTGGAGCTGCCAGATAATTTCGGCTTTTCAAGAGCTGTAAATGAGGGGATTTATGCATCACGGACACCTTATGTGCTCCTTTTGAATAACGATACAGAAGTAGATAAGAATTTTGTGGGGGAAATGCTGGCAGCTATAAAGCGTCATAAGAAGGCCTTCTCCTGCAGTGCAAGGATGATCTGTTATCATGACCGGAATAAACTGGATGATGCAGGAAATTATTATTCTGCTCTTGGCTGGGCATATGCCCGGGGCAAAGGAAAGGATATTCATTCCTTTGAGAAGGAAGGGCGGATATTTGCTTCATGCGCTGGCGCAGCTATTTACCGTAAGAAGGTTTTTGAGAAAATCGGATATTTTGATGAAGAGCATTTTGCATATCTGGAAGATATTGATGTGGGCTATCGTGCCAGGATCTTTGGATATGAGAACTGGTATGTGCCAGCTGCACTGGTCTATCATGTAGGCAGCGGAACAAGCGGATCCAGATACAATCAGTTTAAGACCAGATATTCTTCAAGAAATAATATTTATCTGATCTACAAAAATATGCCGGTTCTTCAGATTATTTTGAATCTTCCTTTTCTGGTGCCGGGCTTTGGCATGAAGATCCTGTTTTTTTCCCAGAAGGGAATGGGCAGGGAGTATGTGGCAGGAATCAAAAATGGGTTCCAGATCAGCCGCAGAAATAAAAAAGTGAAGTTCCACATGAGAAATCTTGGAAGATATGCAAGAATCCAGCTGGAATTGTGGTGGAATATAATTTACAGATTTATGGTATAAAAAGTTTGTGCAGAAGTGATTCGTTAGTATTTCGTAACTATTTTTCACATTAATGTATGAAGAATTTATTGCAATTCTGTTTTATCTATTATAAGATAGAGAAAGTCACAGACCAGATAGTGCTTAAAGCGTAAGATGTGGATGAAACGCGCAGCAGGAACAGGTTTGTGAAGGTTGCTGTGAGTGACAAACCCGGCAACATGTGAAGAAGGGCAGAGGTGGCAGAGATTGATTAAAGATAATCAGAAGAACTTCAGTCGGCTCCATGTCGTTATAGATGCCTGTGTAATTACGTTATCTTATATGTTTGCCTGGGCGCTGAGATTTATCGGACCTTTTGCAGCAAATGCTGTCCGGGCCAGAAGCTTCCAGCAGTATATGTCTGCACTGGTATTTATCCTGCCGGCATATATTCTGCTGTATCATGCGTTTTCACTGTATGAACCAATGCGGATGCAGGGAAGACGTCTTGTGCTGTCTAATATTGTAAAAGCCAATTCTCTTGGTATTCTGATCACTACATTTATTTTGTATACCATTGAAGAAGGCGATATTTCCCGTTCTGTACTGTATATGTTTTATGGAATCTGCATTGTGGCAAGCTGGGGAGCAAGAATGTTCATTTTCTACAGCCTGCGCAAAATGCGAAAGAAAGGACTGAACCAGAAACAGGTAGTGCTGGTTGGGTACAGCCGGGCAGCAGAAGAGTATATTGACCGCATTCAGCAGAACCCTCAGTGGGGATATGTGGTAAGAGGCATTCTGGATGACAATATTACTGCAGGTACCATGTATAAAGGCGTCAAGGTGATCGGAAGAATTGCCAATCTAAACGTGATCCTGCCGGAGAACAGGCTTGACGAGATTGCGATTACACTGGGATTAAGTGAATATTACCGACTGGAGGAGATTGTAGCGCTTTGTGAGAAATCAGGAGTGCATACAAAATTTATTCCGGATTATAATAAGATTATTCCTACGAAACCATATACAGAGGATATTCTGGGACTTCCGGTGATCAATATCCGGTATGTTCCTCTTAGTAATACTTTTAATGCCATGATAAAAAGAATAATGGATATCTGTGGCTCTATTATTGGAATTATTGTGGCGTCGCCGATCATGCTGGTACTATGTGCGCTGATAAAGCTCACTTCTCCTGGACCGCTGATCTACCGTCAGGAACGTGTGGGTCTCCATAATCAGACTTTCTGGATGTATAAATTCCGTTCTATGGAGATTCAGCCGGAGGCAGAGGAGAAGAAAGCATGGACAGTAAAAAATGATCCCAGGGTTACAGCAATCGGCAGATTTATGCGAAGAACCAGCCTTGATGAACTTCCCCAGCTTTTTAATATTTTAAAGGGAGATATGAGTCTGGTAGGGCCAAGACCTGAGAGACCATTTTTTGTGGAAAAGTTCCGTGAAGAGATTCCGAGATATATGGTGAAGCACCAGGTAAGACCCGGGCTGACCGGATGGGCACAGGTAAACGGATACAGAGGTGACACTTCCATCCGCAAGAGGATTGAGTGTGATCTTTACTATATCGAGAACTGGACTGTAGGGCTTGATATCAAGATAATGTTTATGACGATCTTTAAAGGATTCATTAATAAGAATGCGTATTGAGAAAGGAAAGAAAAATGGCAAGACCTGGTAGAAAAAAGAGGACTGCTTTGTTTATTGTGGAAATTATCTGTCTTTTGCTGTTTATTGGCGGATTGTATGTATATGGACAGATTGATTCCAGATTGAACAAGATTGAGACACCTCAGCTGGATGAGAGCAAGATTGTTACGAATGTGACAGCACCACAGATGTCTGGCTATACAACTTATGCACTTTTCGGAATCGACCAGCGTTCCAAGAATGCTGCGCTTGATGCACAGAACAGTGATACCATTATCATTGCAAGTATTAATAATGATACCAAAGAGGTGAAGCTTGCTTCCGTATATCGTGATACTCTTCTGGATATTGGAAATGATACTTATACCAAGGCAAATGCTGCTTACGCATATGGTGGTCCGGAACAGGCCATTTCCATGCTGAATACCATGCTTGACCTGAAAATTACGGATTACGTAACTGTTAATTTTAATGCAATGGTAGCTGCAATAGATGCACTTGGCGGTCTTGATATTCCTCTTTCCTATGCGGAAATGGTGTTTATGAATGACTATTGTATAGAAACTTCCCAGGAGACCGGCAAAAGCTACACGCCAGTAGAACTGCCGGATCCCAAGCCGGAGAACGAGGAGGAAATCCTTGGAACATACCATCTGAATGGTGTACAGTCAGTTTCTTACTGTCGTATCCGTTACACTGCAAGCATGGATATGGGACGTACTGAGCGTCAGCGCCGTGTGATCGGAATGATGGTTGACAAAGCAAAGGCAGCAGGAATTACCACCATTTTCAATATTATGGACGAGGTATTTCCTATGATTTCCACATCCATCACGAAGACTGAGATTCTGAACCTGATTCCGACGCTGATGGGGTATAACATTGCAGATACTACCGGTTTCCCAGCCAAGTACAAATTTGCGGATGTGAAGAAGGCCAGCATGGTTGTTGCAGACACGCTGGAGGATAATGTAAAGGAACTTCATAAGTTTCTGTATGGTGCTGACGAGAATTACCAGCCGTCACAGAACATCGTGGAGGCGAATGCCCGGATCATTGAGCTTGTAGGCGGTGCAGATACCTTGGTTGACCAGTCTCCGATTGCAAGTAATGAAGCAGGAAATTCTTCTGATATTGTATGGCAGGGTGACGGAAGCGGAAACTATGATTACAACGATTATGGTGGAAGCGATTACGACAATAGCTATGATAACAGCTGCGACAACAGCTATGATAACAGCTACGACAATAGCTATGACAGCGGAAACGACTATAGTGGAGACGATAGCGGCGATTATAGCGATGGCAGTTATGACAGTGGAAGTGATTCTGGCAGCAGTTACGATAATGGAGGAGACTACAGCGGCGGAGATTATAGTGGAGACAGCTCCGGCGATGGCGGTTTCGAAGATGGAAGCGGATATTGATCAGTAGATAAATATTCCATGATTGAAAATTTAAAGGGACCATCCGAAAGGAAGTGGTCCCTTTTTCGCGAAAAGGATGTGCGCTCTGCCAGCAGTGTTACCATATTGCAAAAGTATATTTATTCGTGCAGAGCCTGAAAGAGGAGAGATACTATGGAAACAGTTGACGTAATTATTCCTGCATACCGTCCGGGAAAAGAATTTGAGAAGTTGTTGGATTCTCTTTCCACACAGAATTATCCAGTGGAAAAAATTCTTGTTATGAATACAGAAGAGAAATTCTGGAACACGGCCTGGGAGAAAAAATTTCCAAAAGTGAACGTGGTACATTTAAAAAAGGCGGATTTTGACCACGGTGGAACCAGATGCCGGGGAGCAAGACTGTCTGATTCAGATATTATGGTATTTATGACTCAGGATGCAGTTCCGGCAGACAGAAATCTGATTGGAAATCTGATCCGTCCACTGCAGGAAAATTCCAAAGTTGGAGCTGCCTACGCAAGACAGCTGGCTCGGGAGGACTGTGCTTACCTGGAAAAATACACCAGAAGATTTAATTATCCGGAAACTTCTTCTATAAAATGGGAAAAAGATACTGGCATATATGGAATAAAAACTTATTTTTGCTCCAATGTGTGTGCAGCTTATAAGAAAAGTATTTATGAGGAAATTGGCGGTTTTGTAAAAAAAGCTATTTTTAATGAAGACATGATCTATGCAGGAACTATGGCAAAGCGGGGATATGGAATTGCCTATGCTGCAGATGCCTGTGTGATCCATTCACACAATTATTCATGCAGACAGCAGTTTCACCGGAATTTTGATCTGGGTGTTTCCCAGGCAGATCATCCGGAGATTTTTGAGGGAGTACCATCAGAGGGAGAGGGACTTCGCCTTGTGAAAAAGAGCCTGGCTTATCTTATAAAAACAGGGCATATCTGGCTGGTTCCCAAGCTGGCAGGGCAAAGTGGCTTCAAATATATGGGATATTTTCTTGGAAAAAGATATAAAAAGCTGCCGAAAAAGGTGATTCTGTTTTGTACTATGAACCGTGAATATTGGAAAAACGAGTAACTGTTCAGTGTTTTTACAGTTATGCACTTCGTGAATAGGGACTGTGGCTATGAAAGGTGACACTTTTTTTCGTGTCACCTTTTCTTAATGAATCTATCACATTTTCAACACAATTGCTTGCTAAACTTGTATCATAAATAAAAGAAAATGTTACAGAATGCTGCAGATTCCAACGTGAACAGCAGCACTGTTTATGAACATAGAAGGGAGCAGAAAATGAGTGATGAATGGAATTGGGGACAGGAGCCAGAGAAAACGGATGGCAGCTCCCAACAGCCAGAGAATACAGATGAATCCGGATCGGCTGCATCGGATCAGACAGCGGCCCCCGAAGATGAATTGAATGAAAATGTAACTTATCATTACAAATATACCAGCAGCAGAAATTCAGATGGTGCAGGAAGCACAGACAATGGAAATTATTACGCTTCCAGCAATAATTCAGATACTTCCGGAAATTCATCCAAAGACAGCGGTTTTGAGTCCCAATCTTCGGAACCCAGATATGCGCATTATCAGGTTGATGAACAGGAGAAGAAGCCTGAGGAAAAAAAGAAAGGAAGACATCACAGACTTCATAATGATAAGGCAGCATCTTCCGGTTTTGGAAGGAAAGCAGGAAATACTATTACGCTGGCTGTGATTTTTGGTCTGGTGGCAGGTCTGGTATTTCAGGCAGTGAATATGGTGTCGGATAAATATTTTAAGAAAGAAACTCAGACTGCAGTAGGGTCTGCAGAGACACTTACTTCTTCAGCATCTGCCAGTACCACGGCAGAAGAAAGCACAGATGCAGGCGAAGGCATCAATGCAGAAATCGTAGCAAATGAAAAAGGTCCCGTTGCAGGGGTTGCCCAGGCTGCAATGCCCTCAGTCGTGGCAATCACTTCAGTAAGCATGCAGGAAATTCGCAGCTTTTTCGGCTATGGAATGGAATATCCCAGTACAGGAAGCGGTTCTGGTATTATTGTCGGAGAGAATGATGATGAACTTCTCATTGCTACCAACAATCATGTAGTGGAGGGCGCTACTACACTGAGTGTCTGCTTTATCGGAAGTGATGTGGTAAGTGCAGAACAGGAAACTGAGAATTATATAAATGGAAATGGAGACTTGAATATTGATGGTGCAGTTTCCGCAAAGATAAAAGGAACTGACGAGGATACAGACCTTGCGGTGATTGCAGTTGAAAAAAGTGACATTCCGGAAGAAACCATGAGCCAGATTAAAATTGCCCAGCTTGGCAATTCGGATGATCTTGCTGTTGGTGAGCAGGTGGTTGCCATTGGTAATGCACTTGGTTATGGTCAGACTGTAACATCTGGCTGGGTAAGTGCCCTGGATCGCACTGTTCAGTCCGATTCCAATACTTATGAGGAGCTGATCCAGACAGATGCAGCAATTAATCCTGGCAACAGTGGTGGTGCCCTTTTAAATATGCAGGGAGAATTGATTGGAATTAACTGTGCCAAAATTGCATCAAGCAGTATAGAGGGAACCGGATATGCCATTCCGATTTCCAAGGCACAGCCCATTCTGGAAGAACTTATGAATCGTAAGACAAGGGATAAAGTTTCAGATGAGTCACAGATTGGCTATCTGGGAGTTAAATTCGCCGATCTTTCCAGAGAAGCAATCCAGATGTATAATATGCCATCTGGTGCATTTGTTATGGATGTGTATCCGGGAGAGGCAGCAGATAATGCCGGAATCCAGAAAAGTGATATTATTACCAAGCTGGATGGCCAGAAGGTTTCAAGTAAGGCTGATATCAACGATAAGCTTCAGTATTATTCAGCTGGTGAAGAAATCGAAATTGAGGTGGCACGGTTAAATAACGGAGAGTATGAGGAATCGACAGTAACTGTTACATTGAGTGCAAGACCGGATGGTAATCAGTAATATGTAAGGGGAGCAGATAAGGTTACTGTTCACTGGTAACATTCCGCGAGGTGTTTTTTGTGAACAAAGTTCACAGAAAACCCGAGAGTTGCGGCGCGAAATCATGCAAAGCATGATTTCTGTGCATCGCGAAGCGTGTTACTATGAACGGAGTGAACAGTAACCAGATAAGGCTCCCCTTTCCACATTTTATAAAAAGTTAATTTCTAAATCAGAGAAAAGTATGGTACAATAAGAAAACAAAAATGATTTTTACATAAGATAGGAAAGACTGCTGGTTAGCCTGATAACAGCAGCAGGAAAGGAAATAATTATATGACTGAACATTTTGACGATGAAAAAGACGAAATCATCGATGGCGATATAACAGAGAAGAACGATGATCACGAAGATGACAGCGATTATGAGAAATTCTGTTTTCTCTGTCATCGTCCGGAGAGCCAGGCAGGCAAAATGATCGAGCTTCCTAACAATATACATATCTGTAATGATTGTATGCAGAAAAGCTTTGACACCATGACCCAGCAGATGAATAACGGACTGAATCTGAACGATCTTCTTAATATGCCTAATGTGAGTATGATCAATCTTGGCAGTATTCAGGATGCAATTCCTCGTCCGAAGAAAGTAAAGAAGAAAAAAGAAGATGCCAGGCCAGAGATTGATCTTAAGAAGATCCCGGCACCACATAAGATCAAGGCAAGCCTTGACGAATATGTAATTGGTCAGGAGAGAGCCAAGAAAGTAATGTCTGTTGCTGTCTATAATCATTATAAGCGTGTGGCTACAGACACTATGGATGAGATTGAGATAGAGAAGTCCAATATGCTGATGATCGGACCTACCGGATGCGGAAAGACCTACCTGGTAAAAACTCTTGCCAGACTTCTGGACGTGCCGCTGGCTATTGCAGATGCTACTTCTCTTACAGAGGCAGGCTATATTGGTGACGATATTGAGAGTGTGATCTCCAAGCTTCTTGCTGCAGCAGATAATGATGTGGAGAAAGCAGAGCATGGGATTGTCTTTATTGATGAGATTGACAAGCTGGCCAAGAAAAAGAACACCAATCAGCGTGATGTAAGCGGTGAAGCGGTTCAGCAGGGACTTTTGAAGCTTCTGGAGGGAAGCGAGGTAGAGGTGCCGGTCGGAGCCAACAGCAAAAATGCCATGGTTCCTATGGTAACGGTAAATACCAGAAATATTCTGTTTATCTGTGGAGGGGCATTCCCGGATCTGGAGAATATTATCAAGGAGAGACTGAATAAGCAGGCATCTATCGGCTTTTACGCAGACCTGAAGGACAAATATGACAATGATCCACATATTCTGGAGAAGGTAACAGTAGATGATATCCGTGCATTTGGCATGATTCCGGAATTTATAGGACGTCTGCCGATTATATATACACTGGACGGACTGAATGAGGATATGTTAGTGCAGATCCTGAAGGAACCGAAGAATGCAATTTTGAAACAGTATCAGAAGCTCCTTGCCCTGGATGAGGTGAAGCTGGATTATGAGGAGGATGCGCTTCACGCGATTGCGGCCAAGGCACTGGAGAAGCATACTGGAGCCAGAGGTCTTCGCGCCATTCTGGAGGAATATATGCTGGATATCATGTATGAGATTCCGAAAGATGACAGTATTGGACAGGTGATCATTACCAGAGAATATATTGAAGGTACAGGCGGTCCGAGAATCCTGCTTCGCGGACAGGAAATTCCCCTGATCGGGATGGCTCAGTAGACAGGGAAACAGGTGTTTCATCATTTTGCAGCTGTTCAGGAGACAGCTTTTAGCCGTAAAAGTACTGAATAGTTACAACACTTTTTATATGAAAGGGAGATGGTATTATGGCACGCGATTTTTTTGACGAGTTAAGTGACACAATTACAAGGACAACCAAGGATCTTGGAAAAAAAGCCGGTCAGCTTTATGAGGCACAGAAGATCAAAAGTAAGATTTCCAGTGAAGAGCAGATGGTACAGAAACTGAAAGCAGACATTGGAAATGTGATCTTTGAGAAGTACAAAGAAGGTGCAGAAGTAGAAGAAGCTCTTAAAGGGTTCTGCGAAGAGATTGAGCAGCATCTGGATATTATTGACGGATATAAGGATGCAGCAGCGGAGATGAAGGGACGGAAAATCTGTCCGGCATGTGGAAAATCTGTAGACAGAAGTGTCTCCTTTTGTCCATACTGTGGCTCTGTATGCCCGACTCCGGAACCAGAGAAAGCTGAGGGCGATGTGGTGGACACTGAGACTGCAGAACCTGTAGAAGAGACAGAAGAGAAGCAGGCAGAGAATGAGGCAGGTGCAGAGGCAGAAAAGGTTTCAACAGAAACTGAGAAAAGTGGTCAGGATTTTCCGGATAAATAAGGAGGCAGCATCTATGCTTTCGCTAACAATTGCCGGCGGAATCTTTCTGCTGGATTATAAGATAAAAGAACATATTGACTGTACCCGCCTTCAGGGAAGCAAAGAAGAAGTACTGGGAGGCAGACTGCTCCTTCGGAACTGTCACAATAAAGATAAGATTCTTGGTAAGGTAAAAATCGGCAGGGAGAATTGCCAGGAGCTTGCAGCAGCCGGTATGGGCTGTGTGGCAGGGAAATACTGGCACCAGCTTCTCCACGGCGGAAATAAGCTTAGCAGAGCCGGTCTTGCCATGATCCTGGGTGGTGGAATGTCCAACTACACAGACCGTCGAAATAAAGGATATGTTACAGATTATGTGAGCCTGAATGTGAAGAAAAAAGAAATTCGTAAGATCGTATTTAATCTGTCTGACGTATGTATTGCTGCAGGTACCATTCTGTGGGCAGCAGGAAATTTATTTTCATATAGGAAAAAATAATCTGAGACAGAAAACAAAAGACACCTGGCACAGTGCGCTAGGTGTCTTTTGTTTTTCTGGAGAGCAGTGAGGGAGGATAAGGCTGCTTTGTATCTGTGCGTTCCAGCAGATAATCTACACTTACATTATAGAAGTCTGCAATTTTGCATAAGACATCAGGAGGGATGATTCTTTCCCCTCGTTCATAACGTGAGTAGGTACGCTGGATCACATTGAGATAGTGAGCCATATATTTCTGTGTCAGATCATGATCTTCCCGCAGCTCTCTGATTCTTTTGTACGTCATATTTCATTTCTCTGGTGTAAAAGTATAAATAGTATCAGCCGTCAGCCACAGGTGGATAACGGTTGATTTCATTATAAATTGCGGTTCCCCTGGAATAGGTAAAAAGACCAAAATGGACTAAGAACAAATCTCTGTCGGAATCCTAAAGGATACAAAAATATATTTTTTAAATTTTTCAAATTTTTTTGAAAATTAGTGTTGACATTTGACTGAATGTGTTGTATTATAATCAAGCAGTCGCGAGAGAGCGATTGAAACATAAGAAATGCAGGAGTGGCGGAATTGGCAGACGCGCAGGCTTCAGGTGCCTGTGGTCGCAAGATCGTGTGGGTTCAAGTCCCATCTCCTGCATTATTTTTTTTCTTTTGTTACGAATGCCAGAGTTGCGTATAAGGTTGGCTGTGAGGCACAGGATGTCTCTTTTATTCAGACTCGGATCCAGTAGCTTTTTTCTGTTGTGCAATTTTTTTCAGCACAACAGAATTTTTTTTTGCTCATATTTTGTTGAAAAAAGCATTTTGCTATGATACAATCTTGAAGATTTAGGATAAAATAAGAAAGAAAATGACATAAGAAAGGGAGATTGTATGAAAGCATTTCTGATATTAGAAGATGGCCATGTATTTACAGGAACCAGCATTGGTTCTGCAAGGGAAGTCATCAGTGAGATTGTTTTTAATACTTCCATGACCGGTTATCTGGAAGTAATGACAGACCCGTCTTACGCAGGACAGGCGGTATGCATGACCTATCCATTAATAGGAAATTATGGAATCTGTTATGATGACCAGGAATCCACCAGACCGTGGATCGACGCATTTATCGTACGTGAATTATCCCGTGTTCCAAGCAATTTCAGAAGCGTTGACACCATTCAGCATTTCTTGACCAAGCATGATATTCCTGGAATCGCAGGAATCGACACCAGAGCTCTTACCAAGATCCTCCGTGAGAAAGGTACCATGAACGGTATGATCACAGTGGATGAAAATTATGACTTAAACGCAATTCTCCCCAAGTTAAAAGCATATACAACTGGTAAAGTAGTAGAAATGGTAACCTGCCGTGAGAAAGAAATCCTTCCGGGAAATGGTCCGAAGGTTGCACTTATGGATTTTGGTGCAAAGCGCAACATTGCCCGTTCCCTGAATAAGCGCGGATGTCAGGTAACTATTTACCCGGCTCTTACACCGGCAGAGGAGATCCTTGGAGATCATCCAGACGGAATCATGCTCAGCAATGGCCCTGGAGATCCGAAAGAATGCACTTCTATTATTAAAGAAGTAAAGAAACTTTACGATTCCGATGTTCCGATTTTTGCAATCTGTCTTGGACATCAGCTGATGGCACTTGCAACAGGCGGAGATACCTATAAGATGAAATATGGTCACCGCGGTGGAAACCATCCGGTAAAAGACCTTACAACAGGCAGAGTTTACATCTCTTCCCAGAATCATGGCTACGTAGTAGATGCCAAGGACCTTGAGGAGAAAAACATTGCTCATCCCGCATTTGTGAATGTAAATGACGGAACAAACGAAGGAATGTCATACGTTGGAAAGAATATTTTCACTGTACAGTTCCATCCGGAGGCATGCCCGGGACCACAGGATTCCAGTTACCTGTTTGACAGATTTATGGATATGATGGGAGGAAATAAATAATGCCAAGAAATAAAGACATTAAAAAAGTACTTGTTATTGGTTCAGGTCCGATCATCATCGGCCAGGCAGCAGAGTTTGACTATGCAGGAACACAGGCCTGCCGTTCCCTGAAGGAAGAAGGTCTGGAGGTTGTTCTTTTGAACTCCAATCCGGCTACAATCATGACAGATAAAGATATTGCAGACCGTGTTTACATTGAGCCTCTCACCGTAGAAGTGGTAGAGCAGCTGATCCTGAAAGAGAAGCCAGACAGCGTTCTTCCTACCCTGGGCGGTCAGGCAGGTCTGAACCTTGCCATGGAGCTGGATGAGAAAGGCTTCCTGAAAGAACATAATGTAAGACTGATCGGTACTACAGCCCAGACCATTAAGAAAGCTGAAGATCGTCAGGAATTTAAGGATACCATGGAGAAAATCGGCGAGCCGGTTGCAGCTTCCAAGGTTGTTACCACGGTGGAGGATGGTCTTGCATTTACCAATACCATTGGCTATCCGGTTGTTCTTCGTCCTGCTTACACCCTTGGCGGAAGCGGCGGAGGAATTGCCCACAATGAATACGAGCTTCGTGAGATCCTGGAGAATGGTCTTCGTCTTTCCCGTGTTGGAGAGGTTCTGGTAGAGCGCTGTATCGCAGGCTGGAAAGAAATCGAGTATGAGGTAATGCGTGACAGCGCAGGAAACTGCATCACTGTCTGCAACATGGAGAACATTGACCCGGTTGGTGTCCACACAGGAGACTCCATCGTAGTTGCTCCGTCCCAGACTCTTGGAGACAAAGAGTACCAGATGCTTCGTACCTCTGCCCTGAACATTATCACAGAGCTTGGAATCACAGGCGGATGTAACGTTCAGTACGCACTGAAACCAGACAGCTTCGAATACTGTGTTATTGAGGTTAACCCTCGTGTAAGCCGTTCCTCTGCACTTGCAAGTAAGGCAACTGGTTACCCGATCGCGAAGGTTGCAGCGAAGATCGCACTTGGATATACACTGGATGAGATTCCGAATGCCATCACTGGAAAAACATACGCAAGTTTCGAGCCGATGCTTGACTACTGTGTTGTTAAGATCCCGAGACTTCCATTTGATAAATTTATCACAGCTAAGAGAACCCTTACCACTCAGATGAAAGCTACCGGTGAGGTTATGAGTATTTGCCATAACTTTGAGGGTGCTCTTATGAAAGCAATCCGTTCCTTGGAGCAGCATGTTGACAGTCTGATGTCTTACGACTTTACACAGCTTACAGATGAGGAACTGCTGGATGAGCTGGCAATCGTGGACGACCGCAGAATCTGGAAGATTGCAGAAGCAATCCGCCGTGGTATGCCGCAGTCCATGCTTCATGACATTACCCAGATCGACATCTGGTTCATTGACAAGCTGGCAATCCTTGTTGGAATGGAAAATGCCCTGAAGACCAGAAAACTTACCAAAGAGCTTCTTCTGGAAGCAAAACGCATGGAATTCCCGGACTACATTATCGCCCGTCTTACAGGCAAAACAGAAGAGGAAATCAAAGCTTTCCGTGCAGAGACTGGTATCAAAGCCGCTTACAAGATGGTTGATACCTGTGCCGCAGAGTTTGCTGCTGCCACTCCGTATTACTATTCTGTATATGGCGATGAAGGAACAGAGAATGAAGCAATTGCCACACCGGATAAGAAAAAGATCCTGGTACTTGGCTCCGGCCCGATCCGTATTGGACAGGGTATTGAGTTTGACTTCTGCTCTGTACACTGTACCTGGGCTTTTGCAAAAGAAGGATATGAAACTATCATTATTAACAACAACCCGGAGACAGTTAGTACAGACTTCGATATTGCAGATAAACTGTATTTCGAGCCTCTTACACCGGAAGATGTTGAGAATATTGTAAATATTGAGAAACCGGACGGAGCTGTTGTACAGTTCGGTGGACAGACCGCCATCAAGCTGACAGAAGCTCTTACAAAGATGGGTGTAAAGATCCTTGGAACCTCTGCTGAGAATGTAGACGCTGCTGAGGACCGTGAGCTGTTCGATGAAATCCTGGAGAAATGTCAGATTCCGAGACCGAAGGGACACACTGTATTTACCGCAGAAGAGGCGAAGAAAGCAGCAAATGAGCTGGGCTATCCGGTTCTGGTTCGTCCTTCCTACGTACTTGGCGGACAGGGCATGAGAATTGCTGTAAGCGATGAGGATGTGGAAGAGTACATTGGTGTGATCAACCAGATTGCACAGGAGCATCCGATTCTTGTTGACAAGTACCTGATGGGAAAAGAAATCGAGGTTGATGCCGTTTGCGATGGCGAGGACATCCTGATTCCTGGTATTATGGAGCACATTGAGCGTGCCGGAATCCACTCCGGTGACAGTATTTCCGTATATCCGGCAAGAACCATCAGTGAGAAAGCCAAAGAGACTATTGCAGAGTACACCAGACGTCTTGCAAGAGCACTTCATGTAGTGGGTATGATCAATATCCAGTTCATCGTTCTTGGGGATGATGTATATGTAATCGAGGTTAATCCACGTTCCAGCCGTACCGTACCTTACATCAGCAAAGTTACCGGAATCCCGATTGTACCGCTGGCAACCAAGGTAATCCTTGGATACAAACTGAAAGATATGGGCTATGAGCCTGGTCTTCAGCCAGAGGCAAAACACATTGCCATCAAGATGCCGGTATTCTCCTTCGAGAAGATCCGCGGCGCTGATATCAGCCTTGGACCGGAGATGAAATCTACCGGTGAGTGCCTTGGTATTGCAGAGACCTTCAATGAGGCTCTTTACAAAGCATTCCTTGGAGCTGGAATTCGTCTGCCGAAGTATAAGAACATGATCATGACTGTAAGACCGGAAGAGCAGGAGGACGCTGTACCGATCGCTAAGAGATTTGAGGCACTTGGATACCGCATCTATGCCACAAGAGGAACTGCCAATACTCTGAAAGAGCATGGTGTTAAGGTGATCCGTACCAACAAGCTGGAGCAGCCGGCACCGAACCTTATGGACTTGATCCTTGGTCATAAGATTGATGTGGTTATTGATATCCCATCCCAGGGTGTTGAGCATCAGAAGGATGGTTTCGTGATCAGACGTAATGCTATTGAGACAGGTGTAAATGTTCTTACCAGCCTCGATACTGCAGAGGCTCTGGTAACAAGTCTGGAAAACACAGATGCTAACAAGCTGAGCCTGATTGATATTGCGACTATCGCAAGAAGGTAATAAACACGCTCTAAGATATTAAACAAAGGTTACTGTTCACTCCGTTCACAGTAACGCGCTTCGCGATGCACAGAAATCATGC
>ERZ781273.64-NODE-64-length-93918-cov-4.543974_pt1 | contig 93918 bp, 79 predicted proteins | sample MGYA00375851_ERZ781273 | MGnify/ENA primary metagenome ERZ781273 (study PRJEB29790, sample SAMN03653692) | human gut metagenome | host: Homo sapiens | place: USA: Dallas, Texas | collected 2013-07-09 | study: EMG produced TPA metagenomics assembly of the Gut... | reverse complement strand
TCGTGGGGTTACTCGGATCGGTATAGCGCATTTCGTACCAGCACGAACCTGCCCACTGAGGCATGGTGTTCGTCTCGCGGCGGTACTTCTTGGGGCCATCACCCAAATCAAGGGTGACATTGACCCATTCCTGAGCGCGTCCCAGAGGCGCCTCGGGTTCGGTATCGGCATCGTCGGGGTCGAAAGTACGCGGTGAATAATCACTGATTTCAGGAAGCTCGATGGGGAGCATATCTTCGGGAAGCGCGTGCGCAACGCCATCCTCATCCCACACGATCGGGAAGGGCTCGCCCCAGTAACGCTGACGGCTAAAGAGCCAGTCGCGCAAACGATAGGTTGTTGCGGCGCGCCCCAGTCCCTTGGATTCCAGCCACTGCGTCATCGCTGCCTTTGCAGCATCCTTATCGAGGCCATTGAGGCTGATTTCCTCGTTGGCTGAGTCGACAGCAACACCGTCACCGGTGTAGGCGCTCTCAGTGAGATCGTGCGCCGTGGGATCCTCAGCATCACCGATCGTGCGAATGATGTCCAGATGGAAACGACGCGCAAACTCCCAGTCACGATCATCATGCGCAGGAACCGCCATGATGGCGCCAGTTCCGTAATCCATCAACACGTAGTCAGCAATGAAGACGGGGATACGCTTCTGGTTCACGGGGTTAATTGCCCACAACCCAGTGAAAACACCGGTCTTCTCCCCTGCATCTTCTGCGCGCTGCTCCGGGGTCTTTGCGGCAGCCTGTGCACGGTAAGCGGCCACTGCTTCTGTAGGAGTTTCATAGCCCGCGCTCCATTCAGGGCGAGTTCCCTGCGGCCAAGATGCAGGAAGTTTGAGCGCAGCCTGGTCCGAGGAAGAACCGGGAGTGGTTCCACCAAGGAGGGGATGCTCGGGAGACCAGACCACGAAGGTCGCTCCAAAGAGCGTATCGGGACGTGTCGTGTAAACGGTGAACTCGCTGTCTGACACGCCATCACCCACGGCGCGGAAATCGACCTCTGCACCATGAGAGCGGCCGATCCAATTGCGCTGCATCGTGCGCACCTTTTCAGGCCAATCAATGGTGTCCAAGTCTTCGATCAGGCGATCGCCGTAAGCAGTGATTCGCATCATCCACTGGCGCAATGAGCGCTTAAAGACCGGGTAGTTACCACGCTCTGAACGTCCTTCAGCGGTCACTTCTTCATTCGCCAAAACTGTACCCAGACCGGGGCACCAGTTGACCGGAGCCTCAGAAATATAGGCCAGTCGGTAGGAGTCAATAACGCGCGCACGCTCACGCGGGCTCAGCTCATTCCATGAGCGAGCGGAGAATTCTTCTGGAAGCTCACGCTCGCCTGACTCAAACTGCGCAACAAGCTCGGAAATCGGGCGCGCAGCACCCAGGCCTCGGCCATCGCGACGGGGTGCCTGGGGATCAAACCACGAATTAAAGACCTGCAGGAAGATCCACTGAGTCCAGTGAACGTAGTCGACATCAGTGGTTGCAAACGAACGGCGACGGTCATGAGAAAGGCCCAGACGACGCAGCTGGCGTCGCATATTGGCAATATTTTCCTCGGTCGTTACACGCGGGTGTTGACCGGTTTGAACGGCGAACTGCTCGGCAGGAAGACCGAAAGCGTCGTATCCCATTGTGTAAAGAACGTTTTCTCCGCGCATGCGGTGGAAACGAGCAACCGTGTCAGTCGCGATATAGCCCAGTGGGTGCCCAACATGAAGACCCTTACCTGAGGGGTAGGGGAACATATCAAGGAGGAAGAAGGGATCGCGCGAGGCGAGGTCTCCAGCAAGATCTCCTTCAGGGTTATCCGCAAAGAAGGTCCCTCGCTCGTCCCATAGGTCCTGCCACTTGTTTTCGATCTCACCGGCCAACTGTGCCGTATAACGGAAATTGGGCTCGCCTGTCGAGATCTCGCTCATCCTTGCCTCCATTTACCCTGAAAATTCGCAATCTTCAGGCTCGTTCTATGCCCTATATAGGTTAGTGCATTGGCGTAAATTTGCCTGTTTATTCCCACTAGGCAAAACCGGCCCGGGGCTTGACAATAGAGCTATGAGTACCGTTTTCGAAAAAATCATCTCCGGAGAATTCTCCGGACGCTTTGTGTGGGCCGACGACATCTGCGTCGCATTCGCGACAATCGAGCCGACGAGTCCCGGGCACGTCTTGGTTGTTCCACGCGAGCCCGTCCCTTCATGGACGGCCTTGGATTCATCGACGTGCGAGCATCTTATGAAGGTTGCGCAGCTTATTGGACGCGCCCAAGAAGTCGCTTTCGGAGTACAGCGCTCCGGCCTGGTGATCGCCGGATTTGAGGTGCCACACACCCACCTCCACGTCATTCCCCTGCGTCAAGAAAGTGACGTCCTGCTCAGTAATGCTGCTCCGGCCAGTGATATCGAGCTTGACGAGGCCATGGATAAGCTTCGCCGGGAGCTGATCAGTGCGGGTTATAGCGCGCAGGTACCAGCGTCGATGAACACGCTGAACTAGCTCTCACGCAATTCGGCGGGCGCTACTTAGGCAGCCTTCACACCACAGAAATAAGGGCGGCTTCTTGGGCACTCAGCTCAAGGCGTCGCTCTTTTTTCTGGGCTCCACCGCGAGTTTTAGGAGGATAAACGCTGAGCACAAGCTCGCCATTCTCACCGCGCTGACGAACCTCAACCTGATCGTCAAGACCAAGCCCTTTATTTTCAATCGAACGCAAGCACACTGCGTCACTGTCGCTAAAACGTGCGATACACACTCTGTTTCCCGGGACGACCTCGACAAGAGGAATCGTCGCTAAGAGCTCAACATTGCCGTCGGCAGAAGGAATCGGGTCTCCATGTGGGTCACGCACCGGGTGCCCTAAGCGTTCATCGATTCGATTAAGCAGGCGGTCTGAGATCGCATGCTCAAGGATTTCCGCTTCTTCGTGAACTTCATCCCACTCGAAACCAAGCGCATCATGCAGATAGGTTTCGAGCAAGCGATGGCGCCTGACCACTTCCAGTGCGCGTCGACGCCCTTGCTCAGTCAAGGTTACTTTTCCATAGGGCTCGTGAAAAGCAAGCCCCTCAGCAACCAAACGCTTGACCTTCTCCGAGGCCGTGGAGACAGCAACACCAACACGCGAAGCAAGGAGACGGACCGCGATACCGGCTTGCCCGTTCTCTTCAGCACTCCAAATCGCCTTGAGATAGTCCTGAGTAACGGCGTTCTCACGCACTGAACGACTATCACTCATAAAAATGTCAGCTGCTTGCACTCCCCTAGCCTACCGCCTTGCGACTTGAGACAGGGAGAGTTGATTTGCGAAGCGCTCAAAACGTATGTATTGTTTTCTCCTGTCCCAAGGACACGCGTCATTAGCTCAATTGGCAGAGCAGCTGACTCTTAATCAGCGGGTTGAGGGTTCAAGTCCCCCATGACGCACCCATTGCCGAGGCGGCGCCAATGGCCGGATACGACTATGAGTATTCGTGCCCTACTAACCTCGGAGCTTCTTATGCGTCGTCTTACTTCTTCTGAGAAAGATCTGCTCGCATCGATTGAACAACAGCTCAGCGCCCGTCGCCGCACGGTGATTACCCCAGATATCGTCGAACAAGCGACTCACCTGATCCGTTCTATGACAGACCCGCGTCCGGGTCTTCACGAGCTCGTTGGCCCCGTATGTACCACGTCGGACATCGTTGCCTGGCTGGGTATCTCGCGTCAGGGGATCAACAAGGCCGTGCGAACAAACCGTATTCTCGCAGTTCAATCGCCCACGACTATGTGGTACTACCCCACATGGCAGCTCATGGCCAACCACTCAGTTATTGATGACATGTCTGAAGTGCTCGGGCGTCTGCGCGGACGCGTGCATCAATTGACTGCGGCAACATGGTTCCAGCGTCCACTTGAGGTCTTAGAGCAAACAACTCCAGCACAGTGGATGCTCGATGGGCACGATCTACACACCGTGGTCGGTGCGGCAGAAGCCTTTGCTACCGCAGAAGAACGTCGTCCGTCACCGGTGCCGCTTTTCGATCCGGAGATTCAGGCAACCTCTCTATAAGTTGCTAGAGATTATCCCGACACCACAGAGTAATCGGGCCAAATCGCAATGGAGCGGTTTGGCCCGATTTTCTGTTAAGCAGCGTTATTGATCCAGTCCCAGCAGCTTCCGCAAACGTGCGACATGCCCCGTTGCCTTCACGTTATACAGTGCGTGGGTGACGGTTCCAGAGGGGTCGAGGACAATTGTGGAGCGGATAATTCCTTGAAAAACCCTTCCATAGTTCTTCTTTTCACCAAAGGCACCCCACGTGGTGAGAACTTCCTTTTCGGGATCAGATGCCAAGGGGAAATTCAGATCTTGACGCGAAGCAAAATTCTCAAGAGCTTTCATAGAATCAGCACTGATACCGATTACTGTGTACCCCGCGCCTTTAAGTGAATTGAGGCTGTCGCGAAAATCGCATGCCTCTTTCGTGCACCCTGGAGTCGATGCCTTGGGGTAGAAATAAACAACCACACCTGACTTCGCCTCTCCCAGCAGATCGTGCAAGGAAAGCGTGCCGTGAGTTGTTTCAAGAGTGAAATCGGGAGCTTTCTCCCCCACCTGAAGTTGAGTCATAAGCTGAGCTTAGCTGGGGTTCCATTGGCGCGCCCATCCAAGATAGATCCTCAGCACTTACCCCTTCCAATAAGGTAAACTCTGTGCTGTTGCGCGAGTGGCGGAATTGGTAGACGCGCTGGATTTAGGTTCCAGTGTCTTTGACGTGTGGGTTCGAGTCCCATCTTGCGCACTGATAAATTCCTTTGCCCCTACGAGGCCGCGCATGCCTACCCGCGGTAGGCGCGCTCAATTGTCGCCTCGGCAATCACTCGAGTCCCCCGGTACAGGACCAAAGATTGCCCAGCAGCGACACCGCGGATTGGCTGAGCCAAAGCTACAGATAACCGTGAGCTTCCGTCTTCGTTATTCTCTCGAACAAGCTCGGTCACCACGCTGGGCACCCCATGTGCACGAATCTGAGCCGTCACGACTGCCTCATCGACTTCATTCAGGCAGCGCTGGCCAAGACTTGGGCCAAACTCGTGTGTGGCAACCTCATTGATCTCTCCCAAATCATCAGGCGCGAGCCACACGAGCTCAGAACAATCAATATGGTCAACAGAGAGCAATTCAGAAGCACCAACGACAACCTGGTTGAGCTGAGGCTTCGTCTCAACAACATAGCGAGGTCGCCCGTCGGCAGCTGGGTTACCCAAGTTCAATCCGCGTCGCTGGCCAACGGTAAAGTTCCAGTAGCCATCGTGACGACCCACAACGCGACCCTCAGTATCAACAATGTCGCCCGGGTTGCTCCCGAGGTGTGAACGTAAAAAGCCCTGCGTATCTCCATCAGGAATGAAGCAGATATCGTAAGAATCCGGCTTATTTGATACTCCAAGCCCCATTCTTTCCGCTTCGCAGCGCACCCATGATTTCGATGGAGCATCTCCCAGAGGGAAAATCACACGTGGAAGTTCTTCGGGTCCCATAATTGCAAGCACATAGGACTGATCCTTTGCCTCGTCACGTCCGCGATGGAGCTGAGGACCCGAATCTGTCTGAACAATACGCGCGTAGTGACCGGTACAAACCGCGTCAAATCCCAGTGCCCGCGCACGCTGGGCAAGCTCTCTAAACTTGACGAATTCGTTGCAACGAACACAGGGATTTGGGGTGTGTCCGGCCTTGTACTGATCAACGAAGTCGGTGATGACCGTCTGCTCAAATTCTTCCGCAAGATCCCATACATAAAATGGAATACCCATGATTTCGGCAGCACGAGCAGCATCAGCGGCATCTTCAACCGAACAGCAGCCGCGCGAACCCAAACGACATTCTTGTGGTTGAGACGATAGGGCCATATGCACTCCAACGACCTCGTGTCCGGCCTCTACAGCCTTCGCTGCCGCGACTGCAGAGTCCACTCCACCCGATAGAGCCGCAAGAACCCTCATGCATCCATCCTGTCTCGTTCATCCAATGCCTGTCCCGCTCGGATTGCGGCGGGAAGTGCGCGAAGAAAAGCATCAATATCTTCTACGGTAGTTTCCATTCCCGTGGAAACCCGCAGCACACCAAGTGCTTGATTTTCACTGTAGCCAAGGGCCATCACCACACGCGAGGGCCGAGTCACTCCAGCATGACATGCCGAACCGGCCGACACGTCTACGCCTGCCATATCCATAGCCAAGAGAACTGCCTCGGGATGGTGAGTCGGGATCAATAAGTGAATAATCGCTGCCGAGGCCGTGGCTGGGTCAACACTTAAACGCACCCCCTGAGGGAGGCCGGAAATAAGACGCTCACGGAGTTTCTGCGCACGTTGGACACGCTCGAGGCGATGCTCCACTGCAAATTCAAGGGCAGCTGCAAGCGCGCAGGCCCCAGCAACATCGGGGGTTCCAGAACGGATTCCACGTTCGTGTCCCCCACCTGGCCGGTCAGTGACCATCTTGATACCTCGACGGACGATCAGTGCACCCGTACCAACAGGAGCACCGACTTTATGACCACCGATCGACAATAGGTCTAAGCCTGACTGAGCAAAATTAACGTCGCAGTAGCCGATTGCTTGAGCTGCATCCGAATGTAGAAGAGGCGATTGATCCGCCCGCGCGTCGTGAACAAAGCTGGCAAATTCACCGACCGGCTCAATGGTTCCAAGCTCAGAACACACCCATGTCATTGACATTAATGCCGCACGTTCAAATTCTGCTGGCCCTAAATCCGTATACTCCACACGCCCCGAAGAATTCACCGCGAAGATCCGCGGCGTAAATCCCTCTCGACGCAGGACAACACCTTGCTCGTGCACCGCGTCATGCTCAACTGGAGACATCCACACATCAACACGTGCTGCGTCGGCCCCGCGCATCCCTCGAGAGGCAGCGACAAGCGCCAGCGCATCTGATTCTGTCGCACCCGAGGTGAAAACAACCTCCGCGCGTGAAGCACCCACGGCAGCGCCTACACGTTCACGCGCGTCCTCCAGCAAACGCTTAGCGGAACGTCCGCCAGCATGAAGAGCTGCGGGGTTTCCAGGACGCCGACTGAGAGCGTCTTGGGCGTCAAGCCAGGCCTGACGAACTCCGGATGCCAAGGGGGTGGAACCGGCGTGATCAAGATAGTGCGACACGGGTGTCTTTCAGTTGTCCTGGGGCTCATTCGCACGCCACGCGCGAATATGCTCCAGCGCTTGGGGAACAATTTCGTACAGATCTCCGACAACTCCGAAATCAGCAATTTCGAAGATCGGAGCATCTGGGTCATCACAGACTGCAACGATCGTTCCCGAGGACATCATTCCAATCGTGTGATGGATTGCACCTGAAACGCCAAGAGAGATATAGAGCTTCGGAGCAATCGTGACGCCGGTTTGGCCGATTTGCGCGCTGCGCTTCGCCCAGCCTTCATCAACAGCATCACGCGTTGCTCCGATGCCAGCGCCCAAAGCATCCGCAAGATCTTCGACCAAACTCCAATCTTGCCCTGCGCCGCGACCGCCAACCACAACGACCTCAGCTTCAGTGACCTTCGGGCGACCGTCTCCACTTTGATACGCACGCTCGTGAACCCTGGTCGTTTTATCGCTCAGGGGCAGCACAATCGGCTCACCCACCCGGCACTGGCCTTCGACCTCCTCAGGAACGAGGCCGCGCGAGCGCAGACACACGCACGCGGGTGCAGCCGTGGCAAGGACTTCTCCCCTCCACGAGCCACCAAGAGCATCTGTCGTCGCGCGCAAACGATCCTCTTCAACGTGAATCTCGACGGCCTCGGCAATGGCGCACCCACCCAAAATTACGGCAAGGGAAGCGGCACACTCACGGTCAAGGAAACGCGTGGCGAAGAAAATCGGTGCTCCGGGGAGATTCAGGCTTCGGTACGCAGATTCCAGTGAAGGGAGCAAAGCCGATGTCGTGATCGCGGCCTCGGGGCAGATAATCGGGATCACAGAGGAGACGCCAATACGCCCCAATTCCCCTCGAAGGGAATCGAGGATCTCAGGGCACAAGACAATCGCATGCAGCTCTTCGCAGCACTCGCGAGCTTGAGCAATGATGTCCTTGTGACGGGTATCAATTGTTCCCTCAGTAGAAACCAGGTCAAGAACGGCGACCGCAGAGTTCAACAAAGCCTTCACTTCAACTTCTCCTCAATGAATTCCGCAAGACGCTTACCACCATCACCGGTATCGGGGAATACCTCACCTGATCCGCCACGGAGATGTTCCTCGATAAATTCCATACGAAGAGGCATCGCATCGAATCCAGAAGCTAGGACGGACGAGAGCACTCCGCTGGGATCGCACTCGGCGATGTCATCAAGTTCGGCACGAACTAAGGGCTTCATCCGAGCAGCCTTGAGGTCCTTAAAACCGGGGAAACGCGGTTCGTTCAGTTGATCTGAAACAGAAAGAACAGCGGGGAAAGGCGCTTCAAGGGATTCGTCAACACCATCAACACTTCGCGATGCGCGAAGCCGTGAGTGCTCGATGTCAACATTCAACTCTCGAGCCTGCGAAACCAAGGGAAGGCCAAGAGCCGCCGCAAGCGCCGCAGGAAACATCGAAGTCATCGAATCCGCCGCTGCCATCCCAGCGATGATCAGATCGAAAGGTTCCTCATCCGCCAAGACCGTCAGCAAAGCCGCGAGCGCACGCGCTGAAACGGTGACATCCGCACCTTCAAGCTTGGGGTCAGAGAGCAGATAAGCACTATCGGCACCAAGTGCCAGCGCACGAATCAGTGCATCGCTGGCATCTTCTGGCCCCATGCTCACCGCAATGACTTCACCTCCGTGAGTGCGAACAAGATCAGCCGCAGCTTCCACTGCGTGTTCATCGCCTTCGTTTAGGACATCGTCTTCGCCACGCACTAAACGTAAGTCTTCAAAACGCCGGTCCGAGCTTGTATCAGGAACCTGTTTGACCAGAACTGCAATCCTCATGTATCCAGAGTGCCATATCGGTGCTGATATGCGCAGCTCTATGTGTGCCACCGGACGGATACGACTATGATGTTCTCAGTTCTGACATGAGAAAAAGGGGCGGCAATGTCACAACAGGCGAATTACGTCTACCACGCCGTTACACAACCTCATCCTCACTATCGTCAATTGGGCGTTACCGTTTCTGGATCAGGTCTCAACGTTGCAGTGGTGTCGACACGTGCTACCCAGGTTGACTTCTGCGTCATTGACCCGGATACCGGGTTTGAACAGCGTTATCGTCTTCTTGGTCCCGATCACGGCATCTGGCATGGGCGTATCGAAGGTTTCGGCCTCGGAACCCACTACGGTTTTCGTGCCCAAGGCCCTTGGGATCCCGATGCCGGTCTGTTCTTTAACGAAAACAAGCTTCTGGTCGATCCCTATGGCCGTGGCCTCGCAGGTGCTGTCGACATTCGTCCCGAGGTCTACGCGCACCAAGTCGATGAAGATCTCTACCCGGTCTCTTACCCCCTCGAGCCCTCGACAACTGATTCCGCGCCCTTTAACGCTCATAGCGTGGTTATTGACACCTCATTCCGCATTACCCCACAGCCAAAGGTTCCTTTGGATGAGACCGTCATCTATGAGTTACACGTCAAAGGCTTCACGCAGAACATGTCGGAGGTCCCTCCCAATCTGCGAGGGACCTATGCGGGTCTTGCGCATCCCGCTTCCGTTCGTTATCTCAAAGAGTTGGGAGTGACCTCTGTCGAGCTTCTCCCGATCCACGCAAAGTCTGATGAACCTTTCTTAGTCGAGCGCGGCTTGACGAATTATTGGGGATACTCCACCCTGTCCTTCTTTAGCCCTGAGCCTTCCTATGCCAGCGCCGCTGCTCGTGCACGAGGCCCACAGGCCGTGATTGACGAATTCCGCGGGATGGTCTCAATCCTCCACGAGGCCGGGATTGAAGTGATCCTTGACGTGGTCTATAACCACTCCTGTGAGAGCGGGGACACTGGTCCGACGCTCTCACTGCGAGGGCTTGATTCCCCTCTGTACTACAGGCGAACCGACGCCTACCCCTCACAGATCATCGATACAACGGGGTGTGGCAACACACTTAATACCGATAATCCTCAGGTGATTTCCCTTATTTTGGATTCGCTGCGCTACTGGGTATCCAGCATGGGAATTGATGGATTCCGCTTTGATCTCGCTGCGACTATCGGGCGTTTTTCAACCGGTTTTACTCCCCTTCATCCCCTACTTATTGCGATGGGGGCAGATCCCCTACTCCGCGAGACCAAGCTCATCGCAGAGCCCTGGGATGTTGGTTTAGGCGGGTGGCAGACGGGTAATTTCCCCGATCCTTTCTGCGAGTGGAATGACCGTTTCCGTGATGCCATTCGAAGCTTCTGGCTTTCTGATTTGCGAGAGCTTAGTGTGGGACGACAGGCTGGTGGAGCCAATGAGCTCGCAACTCGTCTTTCGGGTTCTCAAGATCTCTTTGGCCATGGCGTTGGATACCTTCGCGGGCCGGGAGCATCTGTCAATTTTGTGACGGCACATGACGGCTTTACTTTGGCCGACCTTACGGCATTTGACCATAAGCACAACTTGGCAAACCTAGAAGAAAACCGCGACGGCTCGGATAACAACCACTCGTGGAACCACGGCCTTGAAGGAGCTTTGGCCGCACCGATTCTGGGTGCTGACCCCGATGTCCGTGATATCACCGGCTTTGTTGAAGACATTGTCCCCGCGCGCCAGCGCTCACAACGCAATCTTCTTGCCACGCTCCTTGTTTCCTCTGGAACGCCCATGTTGGTTGCGGGTGATGAGTTTTCCCGCACGCAATTTGGTAATAACAACGCCTACTGCCAAGATTCTCCCATCTCATGGATCGACTGGGATCTCTCCGAGCTCCAAAAGGAACAGCTCGAGATCGTTCGTTGGCTTCTTGCATTACGCCGTGCGCATCCCGCACTGCGGCCAATGAAGTTTTTCTCCGGATCCGAGCCCCATGGCGATACGCTTCCTGACCTCTCGTGGTATGACGCTAGTGGGGTTCCCATGCGTGACGACGTATGGACATCACCCGATTCACGCGTTTTCCAAATGCTGCGTTCAGGTACTCCCTACCGTTCTCGCGATGCTCTTGTTCTCTTCAATGGAACGACAGCGGACCGCAATGTTCCTCTTCCCCGAGGCCGTGGAGTCCAGTGGGTGCATGTCTTCGATAGTGCGTGGAGCCAGATCGACGACGGTGGTGTGACCTCGATGAACGATGCGGTGGCCTTGCCACACACTCTGGATTACAAGGCTTCGGATGCAACAGTTTCCATGGATCCTTTTAGCATGCATATCTACCTCTCATCCGTGGACTCTTCGCCCGCGCAGTGATCACGCTAAACTGAGCTGGTGACTACCAGCGAAGAAACTCTCGAGCAATCTACCTCTGATGCTTCTCTTGCGCGTTCCCTTACGCGTTCGAAGGAAATTGACGAGGCAATCGACCAAGATCCCACGCGTTTTCGCGTGCTTACTGGCGACCGCCCAACTGGACGCCTGCACCTCGGTCACTACTTCGGTACCCTGCGTAACCGCGTTCTCCTTCAAGAACGCGGAGTCGATACTTGGGTGCTTGTAGCTGACTATCAGGTCATCACAGACCGCGATGCTGTCGGCCCCATTCAAGAGCGCGTCCTTGGCTTGGTCACTGACTACCTCGCAGTTGGCTTGGATCCTGAAAAGACAACGATCTTCAACCACTCGTCAATTCCTGCGCTAAACCAGCTCATGCTTCCTTTCCTTTCCTTGGTCACCGAGGCCGAGTTGCACCGTAACCCCACGGTTAAGGCAGAGTTGGAAGCAACCGACGGCCGTGCAATGACCGGTTTGATGTTGACCTACCCGGTGCATCAGGCCTGTGACATCCTCTTCTGCAAGGCGAATATCGTCCCTGTCGGGCAAGACCAGCTCCCTCACATTGAGCAGACCCGTCTGATTGCTCAGCGCTTCGATAAGCGTTACGGACGCGTCGACCCCAAGCGAGCAGTATTCCCCCGTCCTGATGCGCTTCTTTCAGAGACTCCCCTGCTCTTGGGAACCGACGGAACGAAGATGTCAAAGTCTCGCGGCAACACGATCGAATTGGCGATGACCGCAGATGAGACCGCAAAAATCTTAAAGCGCGCAAAGACCGATTCAGATCGTCACATCACCTACGATCCTGAGAATCGTCCCGAGGTAGCCAATCTGCTGATGCTAGCTTCTTTGGCCACCGGCGAGGATCCGGTTGCTATCGCCGAGCGTATCGGTGATGGTGGCGGCGGCGCGCTCAAGGCAACCGTTACAGAGGCCCTCAACGAAATGCTTGCGCCAATCCGTGCACGTCGTGCCGAGCTAGCGGCTGATCCGGGATACCTGCTCTCGATCCTCCGCCAAGGCAATGAGAAGGCAAACGAACGTGCAGAAAAGACCTTGAATGAGGTCCGCAAAGCGATGCATATGGTCTACTGAGCTTCTTGTTACGCTCAAGGTGGTGGTTACTTCCACGGAAGTAACCACCACCTTTTTGGACCCTTGTTACTCTTTTCCCCTCCTGAGTATGTCGATCGTCACAGTATCCATTAGGCTTGAGTATGTGAACGAGACACTACTTCCGCGCATCCCGGCCACCGAAGTTTTTCCCGTCGTCGAGGACGGGAATTTGCCGGCTAAAGCAACGGTTTTTGAGGCATTTCCTATCCGAGCAACCGTCTTCAGAGAGGGCCACGATGCCTATGCTGCCGAGGCAGTTCTCATTCGCCCCGGCGGCTCCATTCATTCACGCGCCCTCATGCATGACATTGCTCCCGGCCTCGACCGCTACGAAGCATGGCTGATGCCAGACGCGGTTGGCAAATGGAGTTTCCGCATTGATACATGGTCAGACCCCTACGCCACGTGGCGTCACGACGCCTCAGTAAAGATTGGAGCCGAGGTCGACGTCGAACTCATGCTCGAAGAAGGCGCGCTCTTGATGGAACGCGCCGCACGCGGAGAGGCACTGAACAATCCTTCTCAAAAGCAACCAAGTCGAGCAGGTATTCAAACCCTACTTGCTGCCGCACAGGCCCTACGCGATACTACTCAGACTCCCCAGCGTCGTCTCTCCGCTGGCCTGGCTGCTCCGGTGCGCGCGGTCTTCCGCAATTTCCCACTCCGTGACCTCTACGGGTCAACCCGTAGCTTCCCTCTCTACGTTGCACGAAACCGTGCCCTTGCAGGTGCGTGGTACGAGATCTTCCCACGTTCACACGGCGCTTTCCTGGATAAGAAAGGACGCTGGGTATCGGGAACCTTGCGCACTGCGACCAAGGATCTGCCCCGTATTGCGTCGATGGGCTTTAACGTTGTCTATTTGACGCCAATTCACCCTATCGGTTTAACCAATCGAAAAGGAAAGAATAACTCTCTGGTTGCTCACAGAGGTGAACCCGGCAGCCCCTATGGCATTGGTTCAGCTCAGGGCGGCCACGATGCTATTCACCCTGAGCTGGGTGATTTTGACGATTTTGATTATTTCGTTACCCAGTCAAAAGATCTGGGCTTAGAGGTTGCACTGGATATCGCACTTCAGTGTTCCCCCGACCATCCGTGGGTCAGCGAGCATCCAGAATGGTTCACTGAGCGCGCAGATGGCTCGATCGCTTACGCAGAGAACCCACCGAAGAAATACCAGGATATCTATCCCCTGAACTTCGATCGAGATCCAGAAGGAATCTACACGGCAATTCGTGACATGCTCGAATTGTGGATTTCCCACGGGGTGACGATCTTCCGTGTCGATAATCCGCACACAAAACCCGTTCCTTTCTGGGAAAGGCTCCTAGAAGAAATCCATACTCATCATCCGGAAGTTATTTTCCTTGCCGAGGCTTTCACCCGCCCCGCAATGATGCGTACCTTGGGTGCGGTTGGCTTTGACCAGTCCTACACCTATTTCGCGTGGAGAACCGAAAAGCAAGAAATCGAAGAGTATCTTCAGGAGCTCGCACACGATACTGCGCACCTTATTCGTCCGACCTTCTGGCCCACTACGCACGATATTCTCACTCCTCAAATGACCTCCGGAGGAAGTGCAATCTTCGCAATTCGCGCGATGTTGGCGGCACTTGGAGCACCCTCATGGGGAATCTACTCGGGATACGAGTGGGTTGAAAATATTCAGCGCCAGGGTGCCGAAGAACCCAACGATAACGAGAAGTATGAATTCCGGCCTCGTGATCCAAAGCTTGCCCAAGAGACGGGAATCCCGGCTCTGCTAACACTTCTCAATAGCGCTCGTGAACGCCACCCAGCACTGCGCCAGCTTCACGATCTTCGCATCCACCCCACAACCTCGGAGAAGATCCTGTGCTTCTCCAAGCACGTCCCCGCTCGATTCTCAGCGACCGGATTGCCCGATACAGTCATCGTCGTGATCTCCTTGGACCCGGAAAATACGGTTGAAGGGGAAATCGATGTTGATTTGAGCGGACTTTCCTTGGGGACATCATCGGCAAACTTTACCGTGGTCGATGAGCTCGACGGACAGCGTTACTCCTGGTCACGCACCAATTGGGTACGCCTGTCCCCCTGGGATCGATTAGGTCATGTCATGGCCATCGAAACCGAGTAATTATTGGATCTTCTTTAAACGTGAGATGATGAACACATGGAACCTCAAGCGACGGCAGTGGCCACAGACGTCCTCGATGCGGTAGCCGAAGGGCGCTATCCTCTCCCCCACGATGTGCTGGGAGCACACCTCAATGACGGTGTTGTCACGATCCGCAGCGTTCACCATCTGGCCGATTCGGTCGAGGTGCTCACTCAGGACCACACCTACCTTGCAACCCACGAACACGGGGGTGTTTGGGTATGCGTCTTCGCTGCAGAAGACATTCCCGACTATCGACTGCGCGTGACCTACGGAGATCATTCGCAGGTCGTTGATGACCCCTACAGGTTCCTCCCGACCGTTGGTGAAATGGATACCTATCTGATCTCCGAAGGGCGCCATGAGCGCCTCTGGGAGGTCTTGGGTGCCCACCTCATGCATTTTGATGGTGTCATGGGACCTGTCGATGGCGTTGCATTCGCAGTGTGGGCTCCCAATGCGCAGGCCGTGCGCGTTGTCGGTGACTTCAATTTCTGGGACGGGACCGGACACGCCATGCGCACGATGGGCGCTTCTGGAGTGTGGGAGCTCTTCATTCCCGGCGTTGGTGTCGGCGCCCGCTACAAGTTTGAAATCCAAGGACCATCGGGAAACTGGTTCCAAAAAGCGGACCCCATGGCTCGGGCAACGGAAATTCCCCCGGCCACGGCCTCGGTCGTCACCGATGTCTTCCACACATGGAACGACGAAGACTGGCTTCGCGCACGTGAGGACGCTAACCCCCACAGCGGTCCCATGTCGATTTACGAGGTTCACGCAGGCTCCTGGAAGCAGGACCTGGGTTACCGCGGTTTGGCTGATGAGTTAATCCCCTACGTCAAGAAGATGGGGTTCACCCACGTCGAATTCATGCCTCTTGCTGAGCATCCCTTCGGCGGGTCTTGGGGTTACCAAGTCACTTCCTATTACGCACCAACCTCGCGCTATGGCACTCCCGATGATTTCCGTTATCTTGTGGACCGTCTTCACCAAGAGGGTATTGGCGTGATCTTGGACTGGGTACCCGCCCACTTCCCCAAGGACGATTGGGCACTGGCGCGCTTCGACGGTACCCCGCTATATGAAGATCCTGATCCGCTGCGCGGTGAGCATCCGGATTGGGGAACCTACGTCTTTAATTTCGGCCGCACTGAAGTGCGAAACTTCTTGGTTGCAAATGCACTGTACTGGCTTGACCAATTCCACATCGACGGCCTACGTGTTGATGCCGTTGCTTCCATGCTCTATCTGGATTATTCGCGCAAGGACGGCCAGTGGCGTCCGAACCAATACGGCGGGCGTGAGAATCTCGAGGCGATTTCTTTCCTTCAGGAAGCAACTGCGACCTCCTACCGTCTGCATCCTGGAATTGTCATGATCGCAGAAGAATCGACCGCATGGCCCGGAGTTACTGCTCCGACCTCTGGCGGCGGCCTAGGGTTTGGAATGAAGTGGAACATGGGGTGGATGAATGACACCCTGCGTTATCTCTCTGAAGATCCTGTCAACCGTCGTTGGCATCACGGTGAGCTGACCTTCTCACTGGTTTATGCCTTCTCAGAGAACTACGTGCTGCCTCTGTCTCACGACGAGGTCGTTCACGGCAAGGGCGCGCTTGTCTCCAAGATGCCCGGTGATCATTGGCAACAGATGGCTGGCTTGCGTTCACTCTTCGCCTACCAATGGTCGCACCCCGGTAAGCAGCTGATCTTCATGGGGCAGGAATTTGCACAGGAACAAGAGTGGAATGAAAGCTACTCGCTAGATTGGTGGCTCTACGATCGGCCCGATCATGCCGGAATGGCAGCTTTGGTTGCGCGCCTCAACGAGCTCTACCGCAGCCACTCAGCACTGTGGAATGACACCTACACAGGTTTCGAGTGGATTGACGCCTCCGATGGCGATCACAACCTGATCTCTTATATCCGTAAGTCCGAGGCCACTAGCGGCCACCGCGCTCAGGATGAGCTTGTGTGCGTGGTGAACTTCGCTGGTAACCCCCACGAGGGCTACCGCATCGGCCTGCCTCATGCGGGAACCTGGCAAGAGGTCGTCAATACGGATGACCCACAATATGGTGGTTCAGGAGTCGTTAATATCGGCGAACTCGTTGCTGAAGAGGTCCCCTGGAATGGACGCCCCTACTCGGTTGAGCTTCGCGTTCCTCCTCTGGGTGCTCTCTGGCTGGCACCGCAGCGCTAAGTTTCTGAGCATTTAGGGGTGTGGGGAACAGATTTTCATCTGTTCCCCACACCCCTAATTAGCTGCCTGCTAACAGCTTCTAGATCATCAACAGCGCAGACAAACGCCGTCTTGCAGCCTTAACCTCCGGGGTATTCCCCGCAATGCGGAAAAGATCGAGCAGCCTGACACGGTAATCTTCACGTTGATCCTCCGGGCTGTCTTCGATGAGACGCAGAAGGACATTAAACGCCTCGGCGGTCTTTCCCTCATTGAAGAGTGCATCTGCCTGCGCGGAGGGATCGCTGTTTTCCTGAGCTTCACGCAGTTTGAAATTAATCCGCGCGCGGTGATTCTTTGCCTCTTCATCGCGGGGATTATGTTCAATAATCTTCTCCCAGGCAGCCTGCGCAGCTTCAAGATCTCCGCGTTCTTCAGCTTCAAGGGCGAAGACGTGCTCCTCTGGAATGGGCTTCGCGACATCGGATCCACTCACAGCAATCCGACCGGTCACCCCCATCTGCCCAGCAGCCTTCAGCAAATCCTCGATAACAGGGGCAATCTGTTCCTTAGCGGCAACACCTTGGAAGAGAGGGACGGGACGCGCGCCAACAAGAGCGACCGTTGTCGGAAGCACCTGCACTTGGAATGCCTGTGCAACTCGAGGGGCCTGTTGAACATCGACCTCAACAAGTTGGAAGGCACCCGCCTTTTCTCGTGCAAGCTCTTCAAGGGTGGCCAGCAACTGTTTAGATTCAAGAGATTGAGCAGCCCAAAGAACGAGGACAACCGGAACCTTTTGAGAATTCGCGGCAACGGCCTCGAAAGAGGAATCATCGCAGGAATCAATCAGCGGAATGCTGATGCCACCGGCACCGCCTTCTCGACTTGTCTGCTGAGAAGTGCTGGGGCCTCCCTGTCCTGCGGCGGAAGCAGCTGCACTAAGGTCGAGTGCACCGTGCGAATCTGCAGGCTGAGGATTGTGAGCATCATTATTCATGAAGAAGATCTCCTTAACGTTGATCAGGGTTCCCGGCGCCATCATCCTTGACGACTGAGCCAAGTGCGCGTTCCGCGCCAACGGCGCTTATCAGCTGCGAATCCGAGCCGGTCTTGGGGATGTGCAGGAGCACGGTCACAATGTAGGTTGCTGTCGCCTTTCCCTTGACCGTATCATCATCGCCTTCTGCCAATGCAGCAGTTGTTCCCCCAAGGCGCATAGTCGAACGAGCAACAGTGCGCTGATAGGTCTGAGTATAGGTGAATGAAGCGGCAACAAGAGCTGAACCATCGACCAGTTCGACACCGACAATCGGGAAATCAGCCGAGAGATCAGCATGTGCCTGAACATTTCCAGCAGCCTGAACCGCATCATTCAAACTCTTTGCATCCTGCAAATAGCGACGAGCAAAATCATCACCCGCATACTGATCGTTACCGGCATTACCGGAATTCAGCATGTCCACGTAGCCCTGGAGCGCTTCCTTCGGGGTCTTCACGAATCCCTGAGCATCAGGACCAAGTGCCGCAGAGCCCTTCTCCACGTTATCCAGCTGGAATTGAGCTCCACCAAGCGCGCGCGTCCAGCCGACGAGCTTGTACTTCGATCGCGCGTCATCTTGAACTGCGAATGCGAGCACAGGAAGAGATGCCTGATCAGGGCTGGAAACATTCACAATAACGCGCGGCCACTGGTCCGAATTTGTCACTGCAACCGAACCCTGGTTGACGACAAGCTTAGGCACCTCAGTATTCGTTGCTTTAGCAGCAGCATACTGGTCACTACGCATACGCAATGCCCCACCCTCAAGCCGAGGTTCAAGAGCAGCCGCGTCACGTGTCGCATCAGCAGTATTGATCGTGTCCTGAATAGATCCAAGAACACGCTCGATGCGAGCCGAGTCTAGGTTCGGAGAAGCAGAAGAAGGCTGGGAAGTCACCTCGGGAGCAACTAGATCACGGCTGCTACATGCCCCAAGAACAAGTGCAGGCACGCACAGAACCGGGAGGATACGTCGTAATCTCATCGTCACTGTCCCTTCTGTCCGCGTTGCTTCGGTGAAATCCAGCTCCCCATGAGCGATCCCCACGAGCGCTTTTCTTCGGATCCTTCACCGGTGGATGCTTCTTCTTGCTTCTCCACCTGAGGAATCAAGCCAGTATCGAATTCCTGGCCACCAATCACCAAGCGCTCCTCGCCCTTTTCGCGCGCCTGACGCAGTGCGCGGCGCGAAGGAAGAACTGCACCCGGACGAATACCGGACAAATCAATAATTCCAGTATCTGTTGATTCACGAGCAGGTGGGTCTACTTCGTCATCGTAATAGGCAATGCCGTGGCGACCACGACGCGGCTCAGAGTCCGAAGATTCATCCTGATCGGTGACGATAGTTTCATCAACTTCAGCGCTCTCTTCAGCGGCACGGTCGTCTGAGGATGCGTCTTCTGGCATTTCCTCATCAAACTCAGCGGCCTCGGTGGAGGAATCCTGGGCCGTTACGTCATCAGGCGTTTCCCCGCCCTCGGCTAAGTCGCTGTACTCTTCAGCTTCTTCGTTGTCGCTTTGAAGGGTTTCGGTTTCTGCTTCAGAAGACTCAGAGTTATCGGCGGTTTCAAAGAAGGCGGGATCCACCTGTTCAGATGCCCCTTCTTCTGCTTCGCCTTCCTTGCCCTTTTCTTCTTCAGAAGCCACATGACGTTCACGCCAAAGAACGAGGCCGACCAAGGCAGCGGCGACGAGAAGGCAGATGAATGTAATGACGCCGGCAGTGATTGCTAAAACATTCGCATGCGGCGTCTGCCAGGTCATAGTGACCGTCAAATCAGAGGGAGTCGTTCCATCTGAAGTAATAACCAGTGAACGACCTGCTGCAACATCACGAAGGGTCATTGTTGCGGTCGAAGGAGCGGTCGCCTCGTCAAGCCACATATCTCCACCGGCAGCCGACAGAGTTGGAGTCGCGCTGGGAGAAGGCGAAGGCTGAGCATTCTGATCAGGGTTTTGTGGAGCCTCACTGGAGGGCGAAGGAGAAGGCGACGAGGTTGCCGACGTTGCGGAGTCATGTCCCTCGGTCAAAAGATTCTCACGGTTCGCCGAGATGCCAGTGATTTCCGCATAAGACAGATCAGAAACCCATGCACGAACATCTGCCGCTGTACCCAACGCCATCGTCACTTGCTTTCCCGAGGCAGAAGCCGCGGTAACGGTGACTTCACCCCCCTCGAGTTGGAAGAGTCCTTCGCGGGTGATGACGACCGGCTGCTGGGGGGTAACAGTCGCACTAATTTGTTGCGTTGGCTTCCATACAGTCAAAGCCAATACTGCGACTATCGCAGCAATCACTGCAACTGCACATGCTGCAGCTGCTCCTGAAAATCTTCTGAGCTGGTCCACTCGGAGTCTCCTATTAATGGGATAGTGTCAACCTCTAGTTGTAACTCTACGGGCAAACAACACGAGTGCATACTGGAGGTGTCTCACGCCACGTGCACGTAGCTAATCACGCCCATTATGCCGGGCGAAGACCACGTTTCCAACAGTTCAGGTGCCAGTGTCGCCGAGCACGAACTCCCTGATCCAATCCATAGGCACGTTCTTCGGGCCATGCAACGACGTGCGCACTACCGATGGCAATTGTTTGCAGGCACGCGGGGCAGGTATAGGGCTTCGAGGAAGAACGAAGATATTGGACCTGATAGGACTCACCATCAGGTCCAATTTCGCTGCGCGCAAGTGAGGCGAGAGCCGACATCTGCAATGGCCGACTCTCGCCCCATGGACGCTTACGAGATCGTTTTCCTCTCACTCAACTACTGTGCCACGGCGAACTACGCGACGCACATTGAGCTCAGAATCCACCTCGACAATATCTGCAAATTTTCCAGCCTCAAGGCTGCCCACTCGCGGATCGCCCAAGATCTTAGCGCCTTGAGCTGAGGCCATGTAGACAGCATCCACCAGAGGAATTCCACCCAAAGTCGTTGCCACGCGAACGCAGTCAAGAAGGTGTGCAGTGCCACCGGCAATAGAATCGCCCTGAGCTAGGCGCGCGATACCGTCACGGACGACAACATCTTGAGGACCAAGCGTGTAGGAGCCATCAGGCATACCGGCCGCAGCCATTGCATCCGTAATCAGCACGACGTGATCGCGGCCGACAAGTTCGTAGACATCGCGAACAAGAAGTGGATCAACATGGACGTTATCGCAAATCAGCTCTGCAACCGCACCTCCACGGGCAGCATCTGAAAGGAATTCTGCGATCGGACCGGTGTCGCGGTGGTGCAGCGGACGCATGCCGTTGAAAAGGTGCGTAATCGTTGCACGGGGACCACGAGTAGTCGAAGAACCTGCGAAATGCTCACGTGAGTATTCCAAGGCTTGACGCGCAAAGGTCGAGTTCGAATCCGTATGCCCCCACGAAGGAATAGCACCCCCATCGATCAGCGCTTCGGCAACAGAACCTGCACCAAACGCACGGGGCTTTTCCGGAGCAAGTGTCATTGAAAGTGCGTACCCCTTGCATTCATCAATGAGTTCGCGAGTGAGATCGGGATCTGGATCAACAATGTAGGTCGGATCCTGCGCGCCGCAACGCGCGTGTGAAACAAAAGGACCTTCGAAGTGAATACCCGCAATCTCACCCTTTTCGGCAAGCGAAGCTAGGGTGCGAGCACGTGCTTTCAAGGTGTCAGCATCAGCGGTGACGCACGAAGCAACCAACGAGGTCGTACCGTGACGACGGTGTTCCATGACGGCTTGCATTGCGGCCTCGGGCGTCGTTGCATTCGGGAAAGACTCCCCACCGCCTCCGTGGCAGTGCACATCGACAAGTCCCGGAAGGAAAGTCGAGCCAGTTGATTCCGGAAGCTCGCCAGAGAAATCAGATGCCAGGCAAATATGAGAAATAAATTGGCCTTCAACGGTGATGACGCCATCTTCAATGATGGAATCTTTCAGGACGATGCGGCCCCGCATAACTTGTGAATCCATACGAATATTTTCGCACATTTTCAGCTGCGCGATCACTTATTTGCCGCTCAAATACTCACCGATTTCTTCAGCTTCTTCCAGCAGCGATTGATCATATTCATCTCGCACCGAGTCTAGAAACTCATATCCTTTGCGCGGATCCTGGACGGCAATCACCCTGCCATCTTTGATAACAATTGGTCGAAACATCCCATTCTTTGCGGGGCAAATCGCCCGCTCTGCCTCCGAACTGGCCATGCTACTCCGATCGGCATATCCCACATGGATTTCATCAAAAGAAGGGCAAGAAAACAGTGCTCGAGCTTCATTTCCGCATCGGCTCAACAGCGAGTCAAGATCAGCACGTTGATATCCAGATTCAGCGAGAACAATAGGGCGCTCACTTCCCTTTAAACGTACTGCACGTTCCAGCGCAGCCCGAGACTCACGTTTCGTTAGTGATGTCCAACGAGAAAAATCCTCGACACTGACGGGGCCGTGCCCCCAGGCATAGCGACGCGCAAGCTCCGCCAGCGCGGCCTCGTGACTGCTTTCTCCCTGGGCGACTCCTTCCGCAACGGGCAAAGGCCTCGCATCACAAAAAAGGAAGGAATTCCCCCGCTTGGGACCGCCCACGAGGAAGCCCTCAATATGCAACGCGAGGAAGAGATTACGACGGTCAAGGAAAGTCACCCTCTCCCCCGCTCGCAAGGCTGCCTCGCGTTGTGGGCGCGTACCCGTTCGGATCCCTTCCTCCTCCCAAGCCAGGCAAAGTTCTTCGCGGCTTCGCGGTCCCGACGAGGCAATGCACGAATATGCGATCTGCGCAGCTTCTTCAATACGCGCGCGAGTCAATCCCTCTTCCTCAAACGAGCGCATCCATGTGCGATACCGATGGCGAAGCACCTGTCGCAGCCAATGATGGTCCTTTGCGCTGGTGACATGGATTGTTCCGCGCATAGGCCACGAACGCACAAGCTCAGCAGACTCAAAAGCATCATCGATTGCGCTAACAGAAGGCTGTTTAACGCGTAGATTAATCGCCCACGGAATCGAAGAAGGAAGTTGTGCCTGCAAAGCGAGCATATTGTCGACCGCAGCGATGGGATTATCCGCAGCCGTTTCTTCGACGAGGCCTTGGCTAATAATGCGCGCCAAGCTCAGAGTGCGTGAGGCGTGAGTCATCAGAAGAGACGGGAATCGGGATCGTCAAAACCTCGCATGGCGTCATAATCGAGAATGAGGCAGTCAATACCGCGATCTTCGGCCAAGGTACGAGCCTGCCGCGTAATCTCTTGAGCTGCAAAAATTCCTCTAATCCCGTCCAGCAAAGGATCGCGGCCCAAAAGGGACAGATAGCGCGTTAATTGATCAACGCCGTCCATTCCTCCTCGCCTTTTAACCTCGATTGCAACGGGCAGCCCCTGCGGATCACGAACAAGCAGGTCGACTGGACCAACAGGAGTGGGATACTCACGACGTACCAGTTCCCAGCCTTCACCCAGTACCTGCGCAACCTGCTGCGCCAAGAGTTCTTGAAGATGGGTTTCAACACCGTCTTTGACGAGTCCCGGATCGATACCAAACTCTTCAGTGACGTCACTGATGATCTCGTGAATGCGAATAACCAGTCGGTCATCGGTCTTATCAGATTGGACCTGCCAAACCTGAGTCACACCGTCCATCTCTTCCCCCTCTTCGGGGATTTCGGTGGTGACTGTACACGGAGCATTCATCCAATTCAGCGGTTTATATGAACCGCCATCGGAGTGGATCAGTACAGAGCCATCCGCCTTGTGCATAATCAGGCGAATTGCGCGGTCAAGGTGCGCACTGAGGCGGCCAGAGTAATCGACCGTGCATGAAGCGATGAGAACGCGCAATAGCTTACCTTTCGGGAACTGGCGGTGTCGTGGGAATAAAACTAGAGCGTTGAGTCATGTTCGATAGCGGGAGGTTCAGATTCTCCCCACGACACGAGCCCGTTATAGGTCAGTGGTTCAACTGCGATGTCCAGAAAAACATCCCCTGATGTCAAACGGACCTCAACCATTGATCCATCGGTTGAGCGTTGCAGGGGAAGGGAGACTTCGAGTCCATGTCGAGGAAGGACGACATGCGGTTTCAATGACGGGGCTACCAAGCGATACCAACACAGACGGTCCCCCTGATACTGACCGATTCCTGACATCCATCCGGAATGCGAATCAAGTCGCGCCCACGCCCGAAAAGCACCATCTTGTTGATCGAGATGACGCGCGCGCAGGTTAAGAAGCAGCCAGACAACAAAAAGGGCAAGGAGGAGCATCACGATAATGTTCAGCACAACCATGAAAACCTCCTAAAGAAAATGAGGGTGTGCGGACAGTTTAAGCCCGCACACCGCTCACTCACATCTGGGAGGCGTGTTCTACGACAATCGTAATAAAGTCGGAATCTACCGAAGCCAAACCTTCATCGATTTCGAAGTCGACAGCTCCTTGCTCAGTCGTAATACTCACACGTCCGGGAACAAGACCCGCAAGAACCGGCTGTCGTCCCGGAAGCACACCGATGGAGCCATCCATTGCCGGAAAGCTGACCTGAGATGCACTTCCGTGCCAAAGCCTACCCTCGTGTGAAACGATCTCGACCTGCAACTTATCGGTGGCAGGCACGTCAGTTATCCTTCTCGATCTCGTGCCAACGACGTTCAAGATCGTCGATGCCACCAATGTTGTAGAAGGCCTGCTCCGGGACCTGGTCGTAGTAGCCCTCAGCAATGCGCTTGAAGGCTTCGATGGTCTCGGAAAGCGGAACAGTCGAGCCCTCAACACCGGTGAACTTCTCAGCCATGTAGGTGTTCTGCGAGAGGAACTGCTCAATGCGACGTGCGCGCGCAACGGTGACCTTGTCTTCTTCAGACAATTCATCAACACCCAAAATGGCGATGATGTCTTGCAGTTCCTTGTTCTTCTGCAAGATCGCCTTTACGTGAGTAGCAGTATCGTAGTGTTCACGACCGACCAGTGCCGGGTCAAGGATTCGAGACGTCGATGCCAATGGATCAACGGCGGGGTAAATACCGCGTGATGCAATTTCACGCGACAACTCAGTCGTTGCGTCCAAGTGGGCGAAGGTCGTCGCAGGTGCCGGGTCGGTGTAGTCGTCTGCGGGAACATAAATTGCCTGCAGAGACGTAATCGAGTGGCCTCCAGCAGAGGTAATACGTTCCTGAAGCTGTCCCATTTCATCAGCGAGGTTCGGCTGATAACCAACAGCAGAAGGCATACGACCCAGCAGCGTCGAAACCTCTGAACCAGCCTGGGTGAAGCGGAAGATGTTGTCGATGAAGAGCAGCACGTCCTGATGCTGAACATCGCGGAAGTACTCTGCCATGGTCAAACCAGTCAGGGCGATACGAAGACGGGTCCCCGGCGGTTCATCCATCTGTCCGAAGACCAGTGCCGTCTTATCGAAGACGCCGGCCTCTTCCATTTCGTGAATCAGGTCGTTACCTTCACGGGTACGCTCACCAACGCCAGCGAAAACCGAAACGCCACCGTGGTTCTGAGCAACACGCTGAATCATTTCCTGAATCAGAACGGTCTTGCCCACGCCAGCGCCGCCGAAGAGGCCAATCTTGCCACCCTGAACATATGGGGTGAGCAAATCGATAACCTTGATGCCCGTTTCGAACATCTTCGTGCGAGCCTCAAGCTGGTCGAATGCCGGCGGCTGGCGGTGAATCGGCCAGCGCTCGGTGATTTCCAGATGCTCACCGGGCTTGAGATTCAAGACCTCGCCGGTCACGTTGAAAACGTGACCCTTCGTGATGTCGCCTACCGGAACCGAGATCGGAGCACCGGTATCGGTGACAACCGAGCCGCGAACCATACCGTCGGTCGGCTTGAGCGAAATCGCACGAATCAGGTTGTCACCGAGGTGCTGAGCAACCTCAAGGGTGATCGTCTGAACGCCGGATTCACCTTCGCTCTGCCCGGAAAGATTCACATCAACGTGCAATGCGTTGTACAAGGGAGGAATTGCGTCCGGCGGGAACTCAACATCGACAACCGGTCCGACAACACGTGCGACCCGTCCCTGTCCCGTTGAAGTAGTAGTCATTTCTATTTTCTCCATGTGCACGGGCCTCAGCCCTGGACCAATGCGTCGGCACCGCCCACGATTTCAGTGATCTCTTGAGTGATCTCCGCCTGACGGGCCGAATTCGCCAGACGCGTGTATTTCGTAATGAGTTCTTCTGCGTTATCCGTTGCCGTATGCATTGCGCGCTGGCGCGAAGCCAGCTCTGATGCGGCGGCTTGCAAAAGAACATTTCGGATCCTGCTCGAGACATACAGCGGAAGCAGGGTGTCAAGAACTTCTTCGGGTGAAGGAATGAACTCATACTCGGGGAAGAGCTCGGCATTCTCCTTGTGCTCACCGCGTTCCTCATCGCGTTCACGATCCCCTTCCGGAGCATCGACAACGGAAAGAGGAATCATGCGTCGAACCTCAGGAACCTGACTCATCATCGACTTAAACCGTGTGTAGACCAAATGAACTTCGCATACACCAGTCATAGGATCTGAATCGGTAAAGCGCTCAAGAAGTTCGCGAGCGATCTGATTGCTGATCTCCTGGGAAGGTGAATCGGACTCCCCTTCCCACGAATCTTCGATCTCCACACCCCGGAAACGGAAGTACGCCTGGGCACGTCGACCGTAGGTGTACAGGACCGGGACTTTTCCTTCTTCTTCGAGGCGTTCGACAAGACGTTCGGCCTCGCGAAGAATCGTTGCTGAGTAAGCTCCAGCCATCCCTCGATCGGAAGCAACCACAAGGACCGCGACACGTGGCGTATCGTGACGCTCACGAGTCAGCGGGTGGTCAAGGTCAGTATGGATAGCGACAGCGGCAACTGCCTGAGTCAGAGCCTTCTCATAGGGTCCAAGTTCAGTAGCTGCCCGACGCGCGGCACCGATTCGCGATGCCGCGATCATTTCCATCGCACGAAAGACCTTAGCCAGCGTCTGCGTAGATGCAATCCGCTGTTTATAGATCCTTTGTTGTCCGCCCATACTCAGGCCTCAGACACTACCGGGCGCGAACGAACGATTTCTTCCTGAGAACGCTCGGCCTGCACCTCAGCGTCATCAAGCGAGACCGGTGATGCCTTCGCACTCACCCATTGGCCATGGAAGGTCTCAACTGCAGCGCGCAAGGCTTCTTCGGTTTCCTTCGAGAGCTCACCGGTTGCGGCGATCTCATCGAGCACTGTGGAGTTTGCTCGCAAGTAGTCCAGCAGGCCGCTTTCAAAGGAAAGGACTTCGCTGACCTCGAGGTCGTCGAGGTAGCCATTTGTGCCGGCCCAGATCGACGCAACCTGGTCTTGGACGACATAGGGCGAGTTTTGCGGCTGCTTGAGAAGCTCCATAAGACGTTCACCGCGCGTAAGCTGACGACGTGTTGCAGCATCAAGGTCAGAAGCAAACATCGCGAAGGCCGCCATCGAACGGTACTGAGCAAGCGTGAGCTTCAAGGTACCGGCAACCTTCTTCATCGCCTTAATCTGCGCTGCACCACCGACACGAGACACCGAAATACCGACATCAACAGCTGGGCGCTGGTTCGAGTTGAAGAGGTCAGACTGAAGGAAGATCTGACCATCGGTAATCGAAATAACGTTGGTCGGAATGTATGCAGAAACGTCATTTGCCTTGGTTTCGATAATCGGCAGACCGGTCATCGATCCCCCACCGAGGTCGTCGGAGAGCTTCGCACAGCGTTCCAGCAAGCGAGAGTGCAAGTAGAAAACGTCACCGGGGTACGCTTCACGCCCCGGCGGGCGGCGCAGAAGAAGCGAAACTGCGCGGTAGGCCTCGGCCTGCTTAGAAAGGTCATCGAAAACAATGAGGACGTGCTTACCCTGGTACATCCAGTGCTGACCAATTGCGCTACCCGTGTAGGGAGCCATGTACTTGTAGCCCGCGGGATCCGAGGCAGGAGAAGCAACGATCGTCGTGTACTCCATTGCTCCGGCGTCCTCTAGAGTCGAGCGAACCGAAGCGATCGTCGACCCCTTCTGACCGATGGCGACATAGATGCATCGAACCTGCTTGTTAACGTCGCCGGAAAGCCAGTTGTCACGCTGGTTAATGATCGTATCCAAAGCGATTGCGGTCTTACCGGTTTGACGGTCGCCAATGATGAGCTGACGCTGACCGCGACCAATCGGGATCATCGAATCGATCGCCTTCAGGCCGGTCTGCAGCGGCTCGTGAACCGACTTACGCATCATGACGCCAGGAGCCTGAAGTTCCAGCGCTCGTCGACCTTCCAGGTCGGTGATATCACCGAGGCCATCGATGGGGCGGCCCAGCGGGTCAACGGTACGACCGAGGTAGCCATCGCCAACGGGCACTGAGAGCACTTCACCGGTGCGGTAAACGGGCTGTCCTTCTTCAATGGAGGAGAAATCTCCAAGGACAACGGTACCGATTTCACGTTGTTCAAGGTTCATGGCAAGCCCCAGCGTCCCATCCTCGAAACGCAGGAGTTCGTTTGCCATAGTTCCGGGAAGCCCTTCAACGTGGGCAATACCGTCGGCAGTTTCGGTAACATGACCGACTTCATCGGTCGCAACCTGTGCAGGTTGATACGATTCCACGAAAGAGTCGAGCGCCGCCCGTACTTCCTCGGGGCTAATGGACAGATCAGCCATTGAGCATTCCTTCTATCTATTCCTCAGACACATCGGGCTTAACCGACGATCGAACGTTTTAGAGCACCAACTCGCGTGGCCAGTGATGCATCGACTCGCTCCGTCCCCATTCGGATGACGAGGCCGCCGAGCAGGTCAGGGCGCAGCGTGTAGGTTGCCGAAACGGGGCTTGCCAGCTTGGTCTCAAGAATCTTCTCGAGACGCATCTTCTGGTCGTCGCTCAGCTCGTGTGCCGACTCAACGAATACGAAGCGTCGACCAGAGAGGTTTGCCGCGCGAACAGCCAATTCCCGCAGCTTTCCCAAGAGGTGGCCATGCGAGGTCCGTCCCACGCATCGGCGCAAAAGACGCAGACTCGGCTGACCAAGAACACTCTGGAACACCGTCTGGGCAAGATCTGCGCGTCCCTTTGGAGAAAGGGCAGAGAGGTCAGAGAGTTCATTTCTGAGATCGCGATGTGACTGAAGGAAAACAGAAACCGCAACAAGCTGAGCTTCTGTTTCTTCCAATTCCCCATCAAATTGCGCGCTGAGCAGCACTGCATCGCAGCCTGTTTCTTCGACAGCGTGCACGATGTCACGCGGACGGGACCAGTGACCCGCTACCAGGTCATGCAGACACTGAATCGAGACAGCAGATACAACCGGAGCGAAAAGACGATCAACAAGAGCGTCTCTATCACTCTGTTCACGCGAGGGGTCAGTGAGTGCACGTTGGACGGAAGAATTCGTACGCAAAAAATCTGCGACGCCGAAAAGATCTTCCGCTACCTTCATACGCTCATCACCCGCCTGCGCAAGACGTTCGCGTAACAACTCAGGAGTCATCAGTTCGCACCACCAACGGGAACTTCTTCAGCCTCGAGTTCATCCAAGAAGCGATCCACAACGCGAGCAGTGAGATCAGTATTCTCCAGATGCTCACCCACAAGCTTCTCTGCGAGCTCGCTAGCGAGCAAACCAACATCGCTACGCAGGCTAATCTGCGCGGCCTGCCGCTCGGCAAGAATCTGACGCTGAGCGGCATCTTGCACGCGCTGTGCCTCTACCTGTGCATCAAGACGTGCCTGTGCGACGATCTGCTGGGCCTGAGCACGTGCATCTTCACGGATCTGGTGAGCCTCAGCCTGAGCATCACGAAGCATCTCATCTTTCTTACGCGAAGCAAGAGAGAGATCTTCGCGAGCTTTCTCAGCGTTATCGAGGCCTTCCTGAATGGCGTCGCGTCGCTGGTCGATCATCGAGTAGATCCGCGGCAACGCGTACAAACCGACGACCAAGAGGATGACCAGAAGAATCAGCGCTGACCAGAAAATCTCATAGAGAGGAGGCAGAACAACGCCAATTCCTCCGACCGATCCCTCGGACATAGGAACAAGCTGTGCGAACATCAGACGATGAAGGGCAGAACGAAGCCGATCAGGCCAAGAGCCTCAGCAAGTGCTGCACCAATAATCATGTTGGTGAAGAGCCTACCGGCGATCTCAGGCTGGCGTGCGGTTGCTTCCTGGGTCTTTCCCACGAGGAGGCCAATACCAATACCAGGGCCAATCGCAGCCAGGCCGTAGCCGATGTAGGCAAGGGATCCGGTCATTTTTCTTTCCTTTTCCTTTGGTGAATCAGTCGAAGGCGCAAGAAGCCTTTAGTGTTCTTCGACTGAAAGCTTGATGTAGACCGCTGTCAGCATGGCGAAAATGTACGCCTGCAAGACAGCTACGAAAATTTCGAAGAGCGTCGCCGCAACCGCGCCAGCTCCGGTTAAGAGGGCACCAGTCTGTTTCATACCGGCAGCGATGAGTAGATTCGACGTTCCAAAATAGGTCAGTGCAAGAAGCAGGTGCCCTGAAATCATGTTGCACAGAAGACGAATAGCCAAGGTTGCGGGACGAACAATGAAAGTCGAGAAGAACTCGATGGGGGTAATGAGGAAATAGATCGGCCAGGGCAATCCCTTGGGGAAAAGCTGCGACTTGAAGAAATGGAAGAAACCGTACTGTTTAATTCCGGCACCCACGAATGAAACGTAGGCGATGACAGCGAAAACAATCGGTACAGCCATCACAGAGGAAGCTGCGATATTCATCCCGGGGATAATTCCCTGAATATTCATAAAAAGGACGCCGAAGAAAACAACACCGATAAAGGCAGCCCAACGACGGCCTCGGCCTTCACCCAGCATCGCGACGGAAATACCATTGCGAACAAACTCGGCTGCCATTTCGAGGAGGACCTGTCCCCGCCCCGGCATGAGCTTGACGCTGCGCGCACCGAGCCAGAAAACCAAGCACAGTGTAATTCCAGCGACCACACGCACCAGTGTCAGCCGGTTGAATTGGAAGAGCGTACCCTCACCAAAAAATGCATCGGGGAAGAAATCATGAATACCGGGAGCGTGGGGCGCCTGTGTAACAGCGGGAATACACGTTGCGGCAGCAATCAGCGCGACAATACCGATGAGAACCTTGTACCACAAAGGCATAGCGTAGCTGCGCTGTGCGGCCTTCTCTTCGCCGAGAACTGTCGATTCCACGTGCTCCACTTCCTCACTAGGGTCAACCCGATCCAGTGTAACCCAGCTAATCAGAGATCAAGAACTTATCCCTAGGAATTTTGTTCCTTCGTCAACGACGACGAAAAATCAGCATCTGCGATCACTGGCTCTTCCTCAACCACAACCTCACGAATTATGCGTGATAAAGCGATCCCAAGGCCACCAAAAACCACAAAGTGCTCACAAATCAGAACAAGACCGGTGACAATCGCAGATGCCCCCAAGGCTTTGCTCAGGAACAATCCACCGATCAAGATGGCAAATGTTCCGAACATATGGACCCATATCCACATCGGTCGGGTAGTTGCATCACTACGAATCATGGCACCAAGGCACAGATGCGTGACAGCACCCAATGCCAACATAAGTACAGGAAGAAGCAAGCTACGCAGGCTGTATCCGACGCATGCCTGCCATACACCGACGATCAGGGCACCAGCAGCAATGGCACCCCAGAGGCGGCGCATGACCAGCTGAATATCCTTCTGATGCACCTGCAAAGAATCACTCATGCATTTTCCTTGGGGCTTTCGGGAGCGGTAGCTTCAATGCGGTCATGATGCGCGCGCCGACGTGCGCGCGTAAAAGCGGGGAATTCTGAAGCGGTGAGCCAGATACCCAAGGCCAGTGCCGGAAGTGCACACAGTGCAACACGTTTCCAGTCATGGACAAGAATGGCGACCGGAGGAAAAGCCACTAGCGCTGTCCACATCCACAAGATTGCGACAACACCTCGGTGCGAGTGTCCCCTAGCAAGCAGACGGTCGTGGAAGTGCGAGCGATCTGCATGGAAGGGGCTCTTCCCCCTGAGCATTCGTCGAATCGTAGTGACGACAAGATCTCCAATGGGTACGCAGATGACCGAAATAGGAAGCAATAGCGGGAGGAAGGAAACCAACAGCTGCTGTCCACCTAAAACAGAGGGGTCAACCTGCCCCGTAACGATGATTCCCGCAGCGGCTAGAACCAAGCCCATTGTCTCGGAGCCTCCACCCATCATGATTGAAGATGGGTGGAAGTTGAACCACAAAAAGCCCAAGCAGACTCCGACCAAGGTAATGACCGCCAAAGATGCAGTCGTTGCGTATGAAGCTGCCCCCATGATCCGCGTGAGCACGTAGGAGTAGACGAAGAATGCCGCAGCTCCGATCCCGACGACACCAGCGGCCAGACCATCCAAACCATCAATGAAGTTGACCGCATTCATGATTCCGACGATGAGGAAAACAGTAAGCATCAAGGACAGGCGTGAGGAGCCAATGGTGACACCAAAAATTGGGAAACTTACCAATTGCACGCCATTGAAAGCCATCGAGCCGGCGATCAGAATCTGTCCGGAAAGTTTCGTCAGCCAGTCCAATTCCACGACATCATCAACAACGCCGAGAATGCACATCGCGAGCGCTCCCACGACAACAGCCCAGGCGGCATTCGTTTCAAAGAGGGGCGCCATATAGGGAATCCGTGCACTGATGAGCATCGTGATCACCAGAGCAATGGTGATCGCGATTCCCCCAAGTCGAGGAATCGGAGTGGATTGGATATCTCTGCTGCGCAGCTTTGGGACAATTCCCCAACGCAGGCATGCCCAGCGGACCAGCGGTGTCAGCAGCACGGTGAGTGCGCCAGCCACAACCATCAGCAGGACATAAACCTTCACGGCGTCGATGTCTCCTCCCTCAGCGAGCTAGGGGCTGATAGTCCAGCACCCTGGCGATATCTTCTACGCTCAGTGCTCCTTCGCGAAGTACGCGAGCCTGACCGTGTGCACAATCGATAATTGTGGACGGTTGTGCGCTCTGGGTCGGCCCCGAATTCACGTAGTAGTCTACCGTGCCACGGAAGTATCCGAGCGCTTCATCAATATTTGTCGCAGGAGGCTGTCCCGTTAGGTTGGCTGAGGTCACTGCCATCGGCCCCACGGCCTCGAGCAGCTCACACACTTGCGGATGATTGGGCATGCGAAGCGCGACAGTACCGTAAGTTTTTCCCAGATCCCAGTTCACAATGGGGTTTGCACGCACAATCAGAGTCAGTGCACCCGGCCAGAAGGCTTTCATCAGCCCAATGGCATCGTCATCAAGATCAATTGCGACGCTTTGTGCTTGCTCAACAGAGGCAACTAGTACGGGAGGAGGCATGGTCTCTCCGCGGCCTTTCGCCGCCAGAAGACGACGAACACCCTCGTGATCGTCGGCGGATACACCGATTCCATAAACGGTATCAGTTGGCAGGACAACCAAGGCGCCCTCGTTGATCTGGCTTTTAAGGAGGTCGAGTTCCTCCTTTGCCCAGCCATGAGCGCACTCAAAAATATGTTCCACTGTGAATTACTTTCTCTGTGTTTTCCAAGCGATAAGGAAGCGCTCAACCCCACTTAGATCTTTGCGGGTATGCACCTGAGTAAATCCGTTCATCACCGCGATTTGCCGGAGCGTTTCTGCCTGCGAGGGAGAGTGCTCCATAGCCAGCATCCCACCGCTGACAAGAAGATCATGCGAACGTTCAATAATCCGGCGAGGAATCTCAGTACCGTCGTCTCCCCCACCGTAGAGGGCGCGCTCGGGGTCGTGCTGTGCCTCAATTTGTGTCGGCGCTTCCTGAGCCGGCACATAGGGCGGGTTTGTCACGACCAATGCGGTTTTTCCATTGAGGTCGCGGATAGTGTCGGGGGCAGTTGCGTCCCCCTTGACGAGGCGAAGCCTGGCTTTCGGGTATCGAGCGAGGTTGCGCTCGGCGTAGGCAAAAGCATCTGAGTCAATTTCAACAGCGGTCACCTGATGCCCAGTTTCAGTGGAAAGCGCAAGTGCAATCGCTGCAGACCCGGTACACAGATCAACCCATTCGCCATCGGGAAGTGCTCCGGAGCGCGCCAGCTCCTCAACATGTTCGACAAGCATCTCGGTTTCGGGGCGGACAGTGAAGACCCCTTCACCACCTGAAAGAACAAGGCCTCTGAAATACATTTCACCGGTTACATGGCTTCGCGGGTGGCGAAGGGCACGTTGGGTGACTGCGGCGCGGTAGGCGGCCTCGTTGGTCGGAGGAACCTCGCGGGGGGCAAATAGCAAAGAATCGACACCCAAGGCCCACGTCAAGAGGTAGCGCGCCTCGGCTACTGGAGTCGCTCCCCCTTCGTCGCCCTCAAGGGTGCTCAGGCGGGACGCACCCCACGCGATCAGCTCAGCTTGTGAACTCATACATGTGCATCGGCGGAGGCGAGACGTTCGGCCTCATCTGCGCTTTGAAGAGATTCAATAACCGGGTCAAGCGCGCCGTCAAGCACCTGATCAAGGTTGTAAGCCTTGAAACCACTGCGGTGATCAGCAATGCGATTCTCGGGGAAGTTGTACGTACGAACACGTTCCGAGCGGTCAACAGTACGAACCTGAGAAAGGCGCTGTGCCGAGGCCTCAGCCTCACGCTTGGCTTTTGCTTCAGCTGCTAAGCGTGAAGCAAGAACGCGAAGCGCGGCCTCTTTATTTTGAAGCTGAGACTTCTCATTTTGCATGGAGACGACGATGCCCGATGGAAGGTGGGTAATGCGGACAGCTGAATCGGTGGTATTCACCGACTGCCCACCCGGACCTGAGGAACGATAGACATCAATTCGCAAATCATTGGGGTCAATGACAATCTCATCATCGACTTCAAGTTCGGGCATGACGAAAACACCTGCGGCGCTGGTGTGCACGCGTCCCTGCGACTCGGTGACGGGAACACGCTGTACTCGGTGCACTCCCCCTTCATACTTCAGGTGTGCCCATACGCCTTCATCCGGTGCGGGATTACCAGATGCTCTAATCGCAAGGGTCACTTCCTTGAAGCCACCTAGCTCGGTGTAAGTGGAGGAAAGTTCAGTGGTCTTCCACCCCTTCGAATCCGCGTAGCGCAGATACATCCTGGCAAGATCTGCGGCAAAAAGTGCGGATTCTTCACCGCCTTCACCTGCTTTGATTTCCAAGATGACATCACAGGCATCATCGGGATCCCTGGGTGCAAGGATAGACAGAAGATGTTCGTGAGCGATTCGCTCTGCTTCTTCCAATGCGGGAATTTCCTCTGCGAAAGAGGAATCGTCCTCGGCAAGCTCCCTCGCGGCCTCGAGATCTCCCTGCGCGTGCTCGAGCTGATCTGCAGCGGCTTTAATGCGCGAAAGCTCCGCGTAACGACGAGAGACTTGCTTGAGAAGCTTGGGGGAAGAAAGGACCTCCGGATCAGACATTCGAGTTTCAAGCTGCGCGTGTTCGTCAAGTAGCGCGTCCAATGCGGAGAATTCTTCTCCAATAGCACTCATATCTGATCCTTCCTGCGGGAGTAGTTCAAGGGTAGCTGTTTAAACACATCGGCGCCGACGACCATAGGTCGTCGGCGCCGAGTAAAAGCTCACTTGGAGGGGCGTACGCGCTTTCCGTAACGCGCCTCGAAACGGGCGACACGACCGCCGGTGTCGAGGATCTTCTGCTTGCCGGTGTAGAACGGGTGGCAAGCGGAGCAAACGTCCACGCGCATCTCACCAGAGGTGATGGTGGAACGGGTGTGGAAGGTGTTGCCGCAGGTGCAGGTCACAACGGTATCCACATATTCGGGGTGAATGCCCTTCTTCATGGAAATATCTCCTGGATCGTTTGGTGCTCCGGGTCCGAAATGCAGCGCTCATTGCATCTGGCAATGAGTCACCTTCTTCGATTTTCTCAAAGAAGCACTCCGGTGAGGCGGAAGCCGACATGACATTATGCCATGCGAATCGCTATTTTTTCACCCTCAGTTCATTCGCCGTGCGTGAAATAGGTAATGCTCTGGTCTAGAACGACGAGGAAGACCCAGAGCCCGAGAAGCCCCCTCCTGAGCTTCCATAGTCACTACTCGATGAATCGCTACTGGGTGTCCACGTGTGTGCGGACTGATAATAGGTACGGTCAGTCGATAGAGGTTGAAAGAGGTACCAGTTATCCGTGGAGGAGTTCCGACCCGCATAGGTACCGAATGCGGCGGCCTTCAAGGCAGCAAGATCGATACCCGCGGACTGCGAGTTCAATCGGATAGTTTTCGCGGGGTCGTAGTTATGCAAAACACCGTTCAGGTGGTAGTACCCGGTGTAATCGGCAGAATCGGCTGCTTCGCGCTCCTTCTGGGAGTTCTCCCACTGCTCGTAGCGCTTATCGCTATTCGAGGAAGGATCAGCCTTCAAGGAGGCAACAATAATTCCCTTTGCCCAACGGCGAGTGCCTTCAGCGATTTCATCGAGCTTTTCAAGAGCAGCGATTGGAGTAATACCGCCCTTTGCCAATTGCTCTTTAAGGGAGTCGATCAGCGCCATTTGCTGGCTGGACCACTGAAGGATTTCATCACGACCACGTATGGCATCTGGAGTGCCCATTTCCTCACTCACAGAAGTGACCAATTCACAGAGGACCTCAAGGTCTTCCATGACCGGGCCAATCTCCTTCATCCAGACGTCAACCCATCCGGCTCCCAGATTGAAGAACTCAGCCGCAGCAGCGAAGGTGTCATCACTCGCATCCATCGATTCGGTACGCTGACGCAAGTCGGCACTTGCGTTATTGAGCGCTGCGCTGAGAGTTTGCAAGAAAGTAGGATTACCGATTTCGTCCCACTCTTTCCCGGCCTCGACGAAATCAGACTGATAGCGCTTGTAGCGCATATCAAGTCCGGTCTTGTACTTGCCTGCATCCCCGATACCTGCAAATGCTTGCTCCGCACGATAGCGATCAGCCTGAACAACATCCCAGTGTGCTCGCGCTTCACGAAGGTTCCGCCTTGTCGAGAAGCGCAGACGGAACCCCCTGAACAGGATTACTGCACCGGCAATCAGCAAGTAGAAAAAATACAGAGGTGGGAGATCAAAGTCTCCCCCACCGTTACCGGAAGAGTCCGGCACATACTTGGCAGCTGCCTGAGCTGCCTGGAGCATCCCTTGACTCCACTCACCAGATCGAAAGTCGTCCTTCGCGGCCTCTTGAATTTTGCTTTGTTTCGAGGAAGAGACCTTGACGTTTTCGCCGAAATACGTCCCAACTTTTCGGTAGCTGGGGGAAACCGCAAGAATCACCAGGCCGTCTGCCCACTTATCCCCGCTCGCAGATAACCATTCTTTGTGGTTTGAACGAGCATAGTTCAAGACTGCTTCGTTGAGATTGGCAGTCGGTACGTTATCGGTTGAGAGAATCACCAGTTTAATAGGCTGACGAAAACCTATGGATTCCACGGCTGTACCCAAGGATTGCCCATTGATATCTTCGAAGACTGACGATTGATCTTCAACAACAACCTCAGGAGCGAAATCGGCCTTGCTTGCTCCACTGATCCCGCTTTGGATAAAAGAAGTCAGGAAAGAGAGCGGCCACACAGCCATCAGTACTAGCGAAAGCACTAATCGGATCACGCCACGTCGACGCAAGTTCTGAGATTTTTCGGGAGTTCCGGGTGAAGCTTGAGGTGTATTCGACATGAAGCTATTTCTCCTAACGCAGACTCACTGAGGATACGCGCACCGTCAAAGAGTAAACAAACGGAAGCTAGCTAACCACGCGTGTCTGCACGCTGGCCTCATCGCTAGAAAGAAGAGGAAGAACCAGCTCCAGAGAAGCCACCACCGGAAGCTCCATATCCGCCAGAGCTCCCGTCTGCTGAGTCAGAAGTTCCACTGCCTGCTTTCCAGGTCTGAGCAGTCAAGTAGGCCCTGCGATTCACCTCGATCGGCGAATAAATTGCCCAATTATGCCCGCCATCACTTGGCTCAATGTAGGTACCGCTTGAAGAAAACTTTATCGACCCAAGATTGACTCCCGCCGATTGCGAATTCAGGAGGATCGTTGTCGATGGCTCATAAAAGCAGACTATTCCACCGAGGTAATGGCGTCCCATGTAGGGAACAATCGTGGAATCCCCCCGCTTACTTTGTTGTTCTTTCCAGTATCGATAGCGCTCTTCTCCGCGAGTCGAGGGATCTGCCTTTAAAGCCAATAAAATAACGCGCTGAGCTCGTCGCCGAGTATCCCGAGAAATTTCCTCAAGTTTTTCGAGGCCACCTGCGGGAGTGATGCTCCCCTGTCGGATTCCTTCTTTAAGCTCGTGGAACCTGGCCTGTTGTTCACAGATCCACTGAGCAGTTGTATCGCACGCTTGTGACACCTCCGCTGTGTGCACGTGTTTTTTCGCTTCGTCTGCGAGTCGAGCCATACCTTCGAGATCTTCAACAACAGGACCAATTTCATTCATCCATACGCCCTCCCAACCGGGACGACGATTGAAGAACTCAGCCGCGCGGATAAAGACATCATTCACATGATCTAAAGAAATTGCGCGTCGCATCAATGCTGTTGAGCGATCGTTCACGCCTTGAGTGAGAGCTTCATAGAACCCCGGAACTCCGAATTCGTCTAAATGCTCTTGCAATCGCGGGAGGCTCCGCGCGGTCTGTGCGTGACGCATTGCCATGAGCTTTTGATATTGGCCAGCATGATGAATATCTGCAAACGCTTTTTCTGCCTGCCCTCGACGATTCTTCGCATGCTCAACGCATTCGTGCGCGCGACGTAGATTCTTACGAGTGGAGAAACACAGCCACAATCCCCAGATCAAATTTCCAGCGCCAAGGAGCGAGAGTCCCCAACACCATACGGGTGGATTCACAAGATAGGCATCAGAAGGACCATAGATACCCGGAACATAATGCGCTGAGCTTTTCGCCGCGGCGATTACTCCCCCGCTCCAATCCCCCGCACGAAAATAAGTTTTGGCTGATTGCTGAATATCACTTTGTTGCTGCTGAGGAACTTTAACGTTTTCGCCAAAATACGTCCCAACAAGTCGATGTTGAGGAGATACAGAAATGAGAACCAAACCCTGCGCCCATTTCTTTCCATTACTGTCCAGCCACTCATTATGCCGAGCGCGCGCATAGTTCAAGGTCGCTTCATTGAGATTTCCCGTAGGCACATCATTTGTCGACAAGATTGCAAGCTTGACAGGTTGGCCAAAACTTAATTGCTCAAGCTCATTTTTTAGAGAATTCCCACGAATATCAGAAAAAACCCGTGCATCATCGTAGATTTCCACCTCCGGATGGTGGCTACCGTAACCACGAAGCACGATCTGATTGAGACCAAAAGAAACAAGGAAGACCGCCGGGACTACTGCAAGAAGTAGACACGAGAGAAGAAGACGATAAGCTCCGCGTTGCTTTGCAGTGAGCTTTTTCTTCTGCCCTACTTCAGAAGAAGGATGAGGTTTACGCGCCACGCTTGCTGTTCTCCTCACTCGGTATTTTTAGAGCGTCTCAGCAACCCAAAACAAACGGGGGCGAAAGGATTTCTCCTTCCGTCCCCGTGAGTCCCGCCGATCAGTCGGCAGATGGCACTTGCTTTTGAACCAGCATGAGGAATTCTGCATTCGATTGCGTTTCCTTCAAGCGGTCCAAAACTGCTTCCAGCGCACTTTGCTGATCCAAAGTGCCCAAAACGCGGCGCAGCTTCCACATAATGCGCAATTCTTCGGGCTTAAGCAGCATTTCTTCGCGACGTGTTCCCGAGGCATTGATGTCGATAGCGGGGAAGATTCGGCGGTCGGCAAGCTGGCGCGACAGACGCAGTTCCATGTTGCCCGTACCCTTGAACTCTTCGAAGATCACCTCGTCCATCTTCGATCCGGTCTCAACAAGAGCCGAGGCGATGATAGTCAGCGATCCACCCTCGCGCAGGTTACGTGCGCCGCCAAAGAACTTCTTGGGCGGGTAGAGCGCCGAGGCGTCAACACCACCGGAGAGGATTCGACCCGAGGCCGGTGCGGCGAGGTTGTAAGCGCGCGAAAGCCTGGTGATTGAGTCAAGAAGAACGACGACATCTTGACCGAGTTCGACCAGACGCTTGGCGCGTTCAATCGCCAGCTCTGCGACAATTGCGTGATCCGATGCGGGACGATCAAAGGTTGAAGCAATAACCTCACCCTTGACGATGGAGCGCATATCGGTGACTTCTTCAGGACGCTCATCAACCAGAACAACCATGAGGTGAACCTCGGGGTTATTCAATTCGATTGCCTTGGCAATCTGCTGAATAACCATGGTCTTGCCAGCCTTCGGAGGCGAAACGATCAAACCACGCTGTCCCTTACCAATGGGGGCAACCAAGTCGATGACGCGTGGAGTGAAGGCCTTTGCTGAGGTCTCCATTCGCAATTGCTGGTCGGGGTAAATCGGGGTGAGCTTGGAGAACTCGCGGCGAGCCTGCGCGTCCTCAATGCTCATGCCATTGACCGAGTCAACGCGAACCAGCGCGTTGTACTTCTGGCGCTGGCGCTCGCCTTCACGGGGTGCGCGAACCGCGCCCGCGACAGCATCACCTGGACGCAGTCCCCAGCGACGAACATTGCCGAGGGTAACGTAAACATCATTGGGTCCGGGCAAGTAGCCGGAGGTACGAACGAATGCGTGGTTTTCTTGAACGTCCAAGATGCCCGCAATCGGTGCAAGATTCTCTTCGGAGACCGGCGCAGACTCGCGACGCTCGCCACGCTCGACGCGTTCATTGCGCTCACCGCGTTCACGACGTCCCTCACGTCCGCGTCCACGGCGGCGTCCTTCGCGATCGCGACGGGAACGATCGCGGGCCTCGGGATCATCACTATCGGGAAGGGCAATCTCAATGTGCTGCGCCGGCGCGGGAGCACTTTCCTCTTCTTCGTGACGGGTCGGGGTCGGCAGATCCAGGGTAACGGTCTGCGGTTCTGCAGCTTCACTGGAGACAACGCGACGACGACGGCTCTTTCGCGGAAGGCCAGCGTCGTTCGAGGAACGCTCTTCCACGGTTGACTGCGAAACAGGAGCGGGCAGCTCAATACTGACCTGCGGGGCCTCGCTGGCTTCCTCACGCGCAACGCGACGACGACGCGAACGCGGGGCCTCTTCTTGCTTGGGCGCGCTACCTTGCGCAGCACTGAGCGCCTCAATCAGCTGGGGCTTACGCATTGCAGAAACACCTTTAAGGCCAAGTTCGGTGGCCATGGCTTTGAGTTCCACCAACTTCATGCGCGACAATTCGCGCTCTTGGGTGGTCACATCGTTGCTCAACTGATAATCCTCACATGCATGGTCTCACAACAGACCAGGTGAACTTCTCAATCAACATGAGATGAATAGAAAGGACATGTCCCAACAGGAACACGGAAGAATTTCCATATTTGGAGATCGAAGGATTTCCTTCAGTGCGATAGTAGCAAGCAATACGCGTTTTCTCACTACTTTCACGCAAGCAGTTTTGCTCTGCGCGCTAAATCACACAAATACGCATCCACCGTTAATCTTTGAAAGATTGCCTCGAGTGATTTGAAGACCCGACGTGGCAAGTTTCAAAGGACGCACTGCCCAGCCTGCTGCCTGAGCATCGGCTTGAACCTTGGGATCAATGCTTTCAAGACTGAGCACTGTCGGTCCCGCGCCAGAGATGACCGCTGCTTTACCAGCACCACGAAGCCAAGTCACCAAGGCATGAGAAGGTTGCATTGATTGACGTCGGTAGTCTTGGTGCAGGCGATCTTCAGTCGCAGCCATAAGCAGTTCATGAACATTCGTCCCAGCACCAATCACATGATTTTGCCCACTGAGGACTGCAGCCAAGATTCCAGCACGCGAAAGATTAAATTTTGCATCATCGAAGGGAACCTGCTGTGGAAGCACAGCACGTGCTTTCGAGGTCGCCAGCTCAAAATCAGGGATAAAGGCAACGGGCTCAATTGGCGCCTCCCCCGAAAGACGCAGCATGCCCGGCAGCTCACCATCCATCCATGAGATCGTCACTCCGCCAGAGATGGCTGGGGCAACGTTATCCGGATGACCTTCCATCTCGGTCGCAATCGAAAGGATATCCTCCGCGGTAAGCGCCTCGGGATCTCCAATAAGCGCACGAGCAAGCCCAAGACCAGCGACGATTGCCGAGGCGGAGGAACCGAGGCCTCGAGAATGAGGAATCCGGTTCATACAGCGCATCTGGATACCAACCTGCGCAACACCTGCTGCATCCAAGCCCATTCGCAGCGCCTGAACAACAAGGTGATTTTCGCCTTCGTCGAGGACGCCTGCCCCTTCACCCTCAATAGTCACGTGGGTTGCCCCGGCGGTTGCGTGGACACTCACCTCATCCCACAGGTCCAAGGCAAGACCGAAGGAATCAAAACCGGGTCCGAGATTGGCCGAGGTAGCGGGAACGCGAACAGCGACGAAATCTTGAGTGATGCGCATGGAGGGTCACTTTCCAGAATTTAGATATCCAGGAGCGGGAAGATTGCGGGTGGGACATGAGCGTTGAGTTCATTCACCAGAGCCTCGACGAGGCCATGGGCGCGGTCTCGCGCGATTGCCTGGGTTGTCAGGGTCGCAACGCTTTCTCCTTCAGTATCCCCTGCTTCGATATCGATCCCCTGTAGCGACACTTCGAGTGAAGAACACACCCAGCTCACAGACTCACTAACACCTGAAGCCGTCGGAATGCTCAATCGAATAATGAACGGCGAAACAACACTCCAGTTATCCGAGAGTTTCACAGGCAACTCATCTTCTTCACGCATCGCCCCCAGTCCATTGAGACGGTCACGTGCTGCGGCAACAATGTCACCCAAAACAGCCGAGGCCGTCGGGAAGCCACCTGCCCCGAGGCCTAGGAAAGACAATGTTCCCGCAGCTTGGGCATTAACGAAAACACCATTCGCGGGCCCATGAAGAGAGGCGAAGGCATGATCAAGAGGAACAAAAGTCGGCTCAACCCCTAGACGAAGGACAGGCTCGCCTGCCTCCTCGTCATATTGAGCGCGGGCAACAAGCTTAATGACGTAGCCCAGACGTTCAGCTAGTGCAATGTCATCGGTCGACAGCGCGGTAATCCCCTGACGCGGCACGCTCTCAACACTGACCCAACGTCCAAAGGAGAGAGAGGACATAATCGCGCATTTTGCTGAGGCATCATAGCCCTCAACATCGGCGCTGGGATCAGCCTCCGCGAAACCCAATTCCTGGGCCTGAGCCAAAGCTACGCCATAGTCCGCGCCCTGAGTGGTCATTTGATCAAGAATAAAGTTCGTCGTCCCGTTGACGACGCCAGCAATCTGACGAACCCGATCACCGCGCAGGGATGAGGTCAAAGCCCCAATCACGGGAATTGCACCGGCAACGGCAGCTTCGAAGTAAAGGCGCGTATTCGCCTCGCGCGCCGCAGCAAAAAGCTCGGGCCCACGAGAAGCAATAAGAGCCTTATTACCAGTGATGACTGCGCTGCCATTCTTCAGAGCGGTCATGACATACTCGTAAGCCGGATCGACTCCGCCGATCAATTCAACGACGAGGTCTTTTCCCGCAATAACTTCATAGGGATCAGTCGTTAGCAATGAAGAATCAATGGGGAATGCGCGCTTGGCGTCTAGGCGTCGAACGAGCACGGATTGAACCTCGAGCCGCGTACCCAAACGACGTTCATACTCATCTGCCCACTGTTGAAGAAGGTGAATCACATGAGCGCCAACAGTGCCTGCACCCAAAACTCCAATACGGATCGGGGATGGTGTCGTATTCACATTTCCTCCTCTTGGGGGCCAAATCGGCACGTATATAAAGTCAGCTGAAATTGCTCATGGACCAGTGACGAGTCTACTGTGCACACCCCCTGAAGGCACAGGCTCATCAAGTGATGAACGACTTGCAGCGCGCTCAAAGACTAAAAAGGACTTTTGTCCTACACTATGAGTGATCGGAGCGACAAAAGTCCCAGATTGTTAGACATGGCATATACACAGAACAGGCATAAAGATGCTGTCCATGCACCAAGTGCGAGAGACTATTAGCAGATGCCCGATACGGCACCAAAGATGAGGCCGATGCCTTATCAACCGGAGGTTTTCAGTCCGAAAGCCACGGCAACCGAGAAGAGGGAACATGACTGATCAGCAGACCGCCGACGTCACGACCGACGCCTGGGACGGTTTCGTCAAGGGCCATTGGTCCGAAGCAATCGACGTGCGCGACTTCATCCAGCGCAACTACACCCCTTACGAAGGAGATGCCTCCTTCCTGGCCGGGCCGACCGAAAAGACCCTGCGCGTCTGGGAGACGCTCGAAAAGGACTACCTGTCCAAGGAGCGCAAGGTCCGCATCCTCGATGTTGACACCCACACCCCCGCCGATATCGACGCTTTCAAGCCCGGTTACATCAGCGATGATGACGACGTCATCGTCGGCCTGCAGACCGATGCGCCTCTGAAGCGTGCAATGATGCCAAACGGCGGCTGGCGCATGGTTGAGACCGCTATTAAGGAAGCTGGCAAAGAGGTCGACCCCGAAGTCAAGAAGATCTTCACCCAGTACCGCAAGACCCACAACGACGCGGTCTTCGATATCTACACGCCTCGTATCCGCGCAGCGCGTTCCTCCCACATCATCACCGGTCTTCCCGATGCATACGGCCGTGGCCGCATCATTGGTGACTACCGTCGTGTTGCACTGTACGGTGTTGACCACCTGATCGAGGAGAAGCAGAAGGATAAGGATCGCTACGCAGATCAGCCCTTCTCAGAGCACTGGGCACGCTACCGCGAGGAGCACTCGGAGCAGATCAAGGCTCTGAAGAAGCTCAAGAAGATGGCAGCCGACTACGGCTTCGACATCTCCGGCCCCGCTCGCAACGCACACGAAGCAGTGCAGTGGACCTACTTCGGCTACCTGGCCTCCGTGAAGTCCCAGGACGGCGCCGCAATGTCGATCGGCCGTCTCTCCGCATTCTTCGACTGCTACTTCGAGCGCGATCTTAATCGTGGAACCCTCACCGAGCTCGAGGCCCAGGAGATCATCGACTCTCTGGTCATCAAGCTCCGCATTACCCGCTTCCTGCGCACGATCGATTACGATCAGATCTTCTCCGGCGACCCCTACTGGGCAACCTGGTCGGATGCAGGCTTCGGCGAAGACGGACGTACCTTGGTTACCAAGACCGCCTTCCGTCTCCTGCAGACCCTGCGTAACCTCGGCCCCGCACCCGAGCCGAACATCACCATCTTCTGGGATGAGAAGCTCCCCAAGGGCTACAAGGAATTCTGCGCACTGATCTCGATTGAGACCTCCTCCATTCAGTACGAATCCGATGAGCAGATTCGTGAGCACTGGGGCGATGACGCAGCCATCGCATGCTGTGTTTCCCCCATGCGCGTTGGCAAGCAGATGCAGTTCTTCGGCGCCCGCGTGAACTCTGCAAAGGCTCTCCTCTACGCCATCAACGGTGGCCGCGATGAGATGAGCGGAAAGCAAGTCATGGAAGGCTACGAGCCCATTAAGGGTGACGGCCCGCTCGACTTCGACGAGGTCTGGGCAAAGTACGAAGAGATGCTGGACTGGGTTGTTGGCACCTACGTCGAGGCCCTGAACATCATCCACTACTGCCACGATCGCTACGCCTACGAGGCAGTCGAGATGGCGCTGCACGATTCCGAGATCATTCGCACCATGGGTTGCGGTATTGCTGGCCTGTCCATCGTTGCTGACTCCCTGTCCGCTATCAAGTACGCGAAGGTTTACCCGATTCGCGACGAAACCGGACTGGTTGTCGACTACCGCACCGAGGGAGACTTCCCGACCTACGGTAACGATGACGACCGTGCAGACGATATTGCAGCAACCGTCGTTCACACCGTCATGGATAAGATTCGCGCAATCCCCATGTACCGTGATGCAATCCCGACCCAGTCGGTGCTGACCATCACCTCGAACGTTGTTTACGGTAAGGCAACCGGTTCCTTCCCCTCGGGCCACCAGAAGGGCACCCCCTTCGCACCCGGTGCAAACCCCGAGAACGGTATCGATACCCACGGCATGGTCGCTTCCATGCTCTCGGTCGCCAAGCTCGACTACAACGACGCACTGGACGGCATCTCGCTGACCAACACCATTACCCCTCAGGGCCTTGGACGTACGCGTGACGAGCAGATCACCAACCTGGTTGGCATCCTGGACGCAGGCTTCGTCCCCGACGATTGCTGCGCCGTCGACGCCACCAAGGGTTACTGATAGAAACAAGTCTTAGGCAAACGGAACACCGCTTGTCTATCCGGCCCCACCCGGAAGAAAAGGAGAAATGAAATGGCAACGAAGACCTACGAAGAGCGTCTTGCTTCCATGAAGGCCGCCCGCGAAGAGCGTGAGGAAGGCGCTGGTCTGTACCACGCCAACATCAACGTTCTCGACCAGGCAACCCTCGAAGACGCAATGGAGCACCCCGAGAACTACCCGAACCTGACCGTTCGCGTTTCGGGCTACGCAGTGAACTTCGTGAAGCTCACCCGCGAGCAGCAGCTGGACGTGCTTTCCCGCACCTTCCACCACTCTGCCTGAGCGTAGATGACATGAATGGGGCGCTGGCCGCAGGGCCCGCGCCCCATTCATTTATCTGGCGGATCACGAAATTTTTCTCATTTTTCTGTCGTTCCTCTAGGTAGGAACCAACCTTTGGGTAGTAATCCACGGAGCACACAATGACCATGACTATGAGCAGCGCTGAGCTACTTCGCGATCAGGATTTCCAGGCACCTATGGCCCGAACAGCCGGCCAGGGTGTTGAAGGCCTGGAAGAATTGACTGACCTTGAACGTTCGGATCGCTTGGCTCGAATGCGTGAGGGAACCCTTGGTTCAATCCACTCTTGGGAATTGGTCACTGCTGTTGACGGTCCTGGAACCCGCATGACGGTCTTCCTCAACGGCTGCCCGCTTCGCTGCTTGTACTGCCACAACCCAGATACTTTCCTCATGAAGGATGGTGCTCCCATTTCAGATGAGGAGCTTCTGAATAGGATCCGCCGCTACCGCAGGGTTTTTAAAGCGACCAACGGTGGGATTACGCTTTCCGGTGGCGAGGTCCTCATGCAGCCCGCATTTGCCAAGCGAATTGTCCTGGGTACAAAAGCAATGGGGATCCACACCTGCATCGATACCTCCGGTTACCTTGGCGCCAACTGTGACGATGAGATGCTGGACAACCTTGATCTTGTCCTTCTGGACGTGAAGTCTGGCTTCCCCGAGACATACAAGGAAGTCACTGGCCGTGACCTCCAGCCAACCATCGACTTTGGTGATCGCATCGCCCAGCGGGGCGGTCCGACCAGAATTTGGATCCGCTTCGTCTTAGTTCCCGGTCTGACCGATGACCCGGAAAATATTCGTCGAGTCGGCGAGATCGTCTTGCGTTGGAAGAACGTCATTGATCGAGTTGAGGTCCTTCCCTTCCACCAACTTGGTTCGGATAAGTGGAAGAGCTTGGGACTCGAATACAAGTTGGAAGACACGAAGCCACCATCACCCGAAGCAACAGATAAGGTTCGCGATTACTTCCGCAGTCTAGGCTTCGAAGTCCACTGAGAAACCGCTGACGAACAAAAGTTTACCGCCCCTAGAATCCATTCCAGATTCAGGGGCGGCTACTTTGTTGTCACGATTGAGGTCAAAGTGCTTTATGCGTGTAGGTGCGCATCCAAGGCAGCCTGTAGGTCCTCACCCTCATGCAGCTCCCGGATCACGCGAGCAGGATTACCCACGGCCAAGCTATAAGGCGGAAGGGAGCGCGTAACAACCGATCCGGCCCCAACAACGGAGTCATGGCCAATTGTCACTCCCTGGCACACTGTTACCCCGCTTGCCAGCCACACATTATCTTCAATAGTGATGGGCTCAGCACTTTCCCATCCTGCCCGACGAGGCCCGTGTTCCAAGGGATGAACGGGAGTTAACAACTGACAATTCGGACCGATAAGAACGTCATTACCAATACGAATTTCGGCGACATCGAGCGCGGTCAAGCCATAGTTCACCCAGACCCCCTCGCCGATATGGATATTAAATCCGTAGTCAACGCGAAAAGGCGGACGAATTGTGACCCGCTCCCCCACGCTGCCGAGGATCTGCTGAAGAAGATAGTGCGCAATATCAGGGTCTTCTGGAAGTGCCTGCTCATAGAGTTTCAACAGGCGCTGCGAGCGTTGCGAAACCTCGGCCATTTTCGGGTGATCCCCGATATACCAATCCCCTGCGAGCATCCGCTCCCAATTGTTACGCCCATCAGGTTCGAAATTTCCATGCTGGCGCATCAGCTATCCCAATTCCGCAATAGCGCAAGCAACAGTTCCATCGAGTAGCGGTCCGAACGCGGATCCTCGGGATGCCACTGAACGCCAAGAATTCGACTATCGGGATCCTCAACGGCCTCGATCACCCCGTCACTGCTACGCGCGCTCACCTGCAGCCCATCTCCCACGCGGTCAATACTCTGGTGATGCGCTGAACTAACCGTGAGTTCATGGCCAAAACCGGCACGAATCAGGACCGACCCTTCATCTACGGTAACCTGGTGGCGCGCAAAACGCTGGTCGTCAAGAAGAGTCGGGCTCTCATGACCATCCATGTCTTGAATCAAGGTACCGCCATAAGCAACGTTAATTACCTGATGCCCGCGGCAAATTCCAAGAAGCGGAATATGGCGTGCACGGCACAACTGGACTAACGCGATTTGTCGCCGGTCACCTTCTGGCCAGTGCTGACCTTCTCTGGGGTAACCAGAATCCATGCCGTAAAACTCGGGAGCGACATCTGGTCCTCCCAAGATGATCACTGCATCGGTGCCTTCAAGGAGCTGCTCGGGCAAGCGAGGATCACTATCAGCAATGTGCAGTCGCACATCCCAAGTAGCGACAGCAGTGCTAAGGACACTCCCCTGCAAGGCCTCCAGCAAGGCTTGTTCCCGAGAAGTGGCACGGTGATCGGTCAGGGCACTGACCAAAAGGGTCGGGCGAGTCATCACGTTTCCTTGACGTCACTTAAGCCAGGGTTCCCATGGGATCCCATGCCGGCAAAACGATGGGCTCAGAGTCCACTGCGGCAGCCAGGTCTTCAGGAAGCGCACTCTTAGGCACAACAACCTCGAAAACGTTATCGGTGAACCATTGATCATCCATGGTGAAGAAGCCGGAGTCTCCGGGCTCGTCACCCCAGGAATTCTCAACCCTCCACGCACGCGGTTGCCCGGCCTCGTCAAGGTCTACTCCGGTAAAGAGCATCGCGTGGTCCATCGCCGACTCACCCGAGCGCACCCGCTCAAGCTTCGTCGAGCTGAAATCGACATCAAAAAGACCGTCATAGTCATGGATACCGGTCACAAAGAAACCGAGGCCTCGATCATAGGGCTGAGAGACATCGGCACCGAACCACACAGCCTCACCTGCAGCGATCTGTGCAGCCGCAATGCGCTTAATCTCTTCAACGGGGGCATTCAGGTAACGAATCGGACGTCCACCCACGACATTGCCCAAGTGCTCGACAGTCTCCATCGATCCCTTCGGGTTTTCAGGACGGGGATCATCAACTAGGCAGATGTACTCGCTGAGATCCACGCCCACGTGGCGCTCGTAGAACTCATGAGGAGTGATCTCACCGTCGCGGTGGAAGTTACCCTCATCATCACGCCACTGCCAGTTAAAACGCACGGGCGGCTCACCCAGGCATACAACGAGAATCTTCCACACATCAGCCAAAATCTTGCGACGCTGAGTATCGACTTCCTCAGCGCTTGCACCGGCGGCAATGGCCTCGCGCAGACGAAGGGCACCAATGTGGAGTACTGCGCGCAGGCGCGCGTTCATTGGGCGCGAGTTGGTCGATGCCTCACTTTCAGGCATGACTTCCTTGGGTACCAAGCCATACTTCATATAGACCGAAACAGCCATATCCCACTGGCCACCATCGCCCAAAACATCGCCCAGCAGGAACTGAACCAGACGGCCGTCAACAGGCTCGCCCGAAGTGGCAATGATGTCGGTCAGGAACCAGTTGGCGCGTTCGAACTTATCCCAGAAGAATACGTAGCTCTGAGAGAACTCGAAGTTCTTGACCCCCAGGCTTTCGCGCGCCCGCGAGCGCAGGAAGTTCAGCGAGGAAAAGAGCCAGCAGCGGCCGGACTTCTTCTGAGAAGTTGCCTTCCAATCATCCAAGCGGTGTGAAACAGCTGTGGAAGTGTGCTGAATCTTTTCGCGGTTCAAAGAAGCGGCTTCAATTCCAACTTGGGTTGCAGCATTCCTGGCCAGCGCGACCTTAGCGCTTTCCTCTTCGCGCAACTGCATCAGGAGGTCGTTGGAGATCTCAGGCATATTCTCGTCCTCTCATTTGACTAGTACTTTAAGCATCTTTGCTTCCTCCATACTACGCTCCTGAGGGGCATCTCCCCGTTTCTGTCCACGCCCAAGGAAGGGCCTGAAGTCTTAGGGATAGCCGTTCTTTCCCACCTACACTGAACTGGTACAGTTTCCTCTGTACAAGCCACAGTGAGGTGTTGCTATGAGTTTCCATGCGTCGGGTCGCGAGCTTTCGTGCGAGGCCGGGGACTATTCCCTGAGCGTCGTCACCGTTGGTGCTGGGATCTCTTCCTTAAAGTGGAAGGGACGAAACCTCGTTCTTCCTCATAAGGTGACCGAAGTTGCGCCCGGCTGGTCTGGAAAAATGCTTCTTCCCTGGCCTAATCGGATTGCCGATGGACGTTATTCCTGGAATGACAGGGAATACCTGCTGCCCATCAATGACCGCGGAACTGGCACGGCGCTGCATGGACTTGCGGGGTGGCTTCCGTGGGAGATTGTTGACGCTACGGCATCTCACGTGAGATTGGAAAGCTTTATTGCGGCTCAGGAGTCCTATCCCTGGCCTCTCACAGTACGCCTCGATCTACGTTTAGATCCTGAAAGTGGCCTAAATATTGAGTTGTCGGCAAAGAACTTGGGGGATTCTCCTGCGCCCTATGGAGCTTCTCTTCATCCCTATCTTCTGGGAGGCACCACAGCTAATGACTCGATACTGAGCCTTCCCGCCTCGCACATCGTCGACACCGACGAGAATCTATTGCCAACGGGAATCAACCCGGTCAGCGCTGCATATGACTTCCGCGTTCCCCGCATGGTTGACGATCTTTTCATCGACCACTGTTACGGCGGCCTTCAAGGGAACTGGGAGGTGCGCGTGACGAATGCGCAGGGCGAAGGCGCAGCTTTGGTTTCCAATACACCGTGGGTTCAAATCCACACAGCAGATGCCCTTGGCCGTCCAGGCATCGCGGTTGAACCTATGACTTGCCCGCCCGATGCCTTCAATTCGGGAATTGATCTGGTCTCTTTGACCCCTGGCCAGCGTCACCGCCTCTCCCTGTCCATCCGCGGACTGTAAGAGAGCGTGTAATACTGAAGCGGTGTTGAGCTTTCAGGATGCGATTACTCGGGCCAGTGATTTGCCCGTCTCTCGACTGCTTCCTGATTTTCTACGTTCATGCAGCTCCGGTAGCGTATCAATTATTTCCGCGAGCGCTGGTAGCGGAAAGACGACTCTTATTCCCCTCGCCTGCGCAGAGCTTCTTGAGCCCGGGCAGCGAGTCCTCGTCTGCTCGCCGCGGCGCGTGAGTGCACGTTCATGCGCTCGCCGCTTGGCCCAGTTATTGGATGACCGCGTTGGCCACCTTGTGGGCTTTAGCGTCCGCGGTCAAAGCGAGCGGAGCACGTCGACGCGCATCGAATTTGTCACCCCCGGTGTTTTGACTCGAATGATTCACTCTGACCCAGAATTGCAGGGAATCGGTTGTGTCATTCTTGATGAGTTTCATGAACGAGCGGTCGATAGTGATCTTGCATGTGCCTTCCTCAGCGATATTCGCGAGGTTCTACGCGAAGACCTTCGCTTGGTCGTCATGTCTGCGACCGTCGATATTGAAGCTCTTCGTAGCCTTCTAGCTGATTTTTCGCCTCAGGTTTTTGAGCTTAATCAAGAGCTTTATCCAGTTGACATTGTCTGGGAAGCGCCGCCGCGCGGTGTCGACTATTTCCAAGGCGAGCGGGTGAGTACTCCTTTCCTCCGTCATATCGCCGTACTTGCTGCGCGGGCACTGGAACGTTACCCCGGAGACGCGCTTGTGTTTGTTCCAGGCATGCGTGAAATCTCCAAGGTCTGCGAATTCCTTGAGAAAGTGGATGCGCGGGTCATTGCGCTTCACGGCCAGCTGTCTCCTTCACAGCAAGATGAGATTTTCGCTGCTTCGTCTTCGAGGCGAATCATCGTTTCTTCCTCTATTGCAGAAAGTGCACTCACGGTCCCGGGAGTCCAGATCGTCATTGATTCAACATTGAGTAGGCATACGCGCTTCTCCCCCGCTCGCGAGGCCACTTCACTGGTTACGGTCCCCTCGCCTCGTTCTTCTATGGTTCAACGCGCGGGACGAGCCGGGCGCCTCGGCCCTGGAGTGTGTATTCGTGCCATGGAATCCTCGGGATGGGCGATGCGCCCGTCCCAACCCTCCCCCGAGATCACGGTCTGTGACCCCGTTGCGCCTTTGCTGTCTGTGGCGTGTTGGTCGCGCGCCGATTTCTCCTCCGTTCGCCTTCTTGATTCCCCCAGCCGAGGCCTCGAGGAGTATGCGCGTTCCTCCCTTGAGGCTTTGGGTGCGATTGACGAGGCCGGACAAGCTCTACCCCACGGACGTTCACTTGCGCTCTCCCCAGTGGACCCTCGCATTGCCCACGCACTAAGCACGCTTGACGATGAAATTCCGCAAGAAATTGCGGCGCTTTGTGCAGCTGTGCTCTCTGAAGATTTACGTCCTCAGGGAGGCGACTTACTGAGCTGTCTATATTCGCTTCCACTGGGCGGTGTTCAAGCTGCCCGCATTGAAGAAACTGCCGCGCGTATGTGCCAGGCTCCCCGCCCTACCTGGGACACACACTCACGCGTGAAAGTCGCAGCTGCTATGGCAGATTTTGTCTCTCGTGCTTTTCCGCTTCGTCTTGCACGTCAACGTGAAGGAAGTAACCGTTATCTTCTTGTTTCGGGCGTAGGCGCATCGCTTCCACAAGCTTCCGCTTTAGAGGGAAGCACATGGCTTGCGATAGCCGATCTGCAGTCAACCACCGGTGATGGAATCATTCGTTCGGCGCTCCCTCTTGACCAAGACACTGCCTGCACGGCTGCGTCTCATCTTCATAAATCTGTTTCGCGCCTGACGCTTGATCAGGGTCGAATCCTTGCAGTGATCGAGGAAAAACTCGGGTCTGTGACCTTGCGCAGTACCCGCGATCTCAATCCTAATCGCGAAGCAATGCGCTCCTTTGCTCTCGCGGAGTTGGCAAAGATGAGCGTTGCAGATCTACCGTGGAGCCAGAGCGCATCACAGCTACGACTGAGAATTCTCAAATGCCGAGAATTTCTTGGAGATCCCTGGCCTCTTGTTGATGACGAACACTTCATCATTTCCTGCGGGCAATTTTTGGCAGATCAGTGGAGTGACGGCCGTCCTCTAGTAGAGCTGTCCCTTGGTGAGGCTCTGACATCCCTCTTGGTCTGGCCATTGAATAGGGACCTTGACCGTCAAGCACCAACACAGATCACAATCCCAACCGGCGCCGCGCGGCGCGTGGAATGGGATCACGAGGGGGCACGTGTTTCCCTGCGTGTTCAAGAAGCATTTGGCTGGACGGATTCTCCCCGCTTCATGGATGGCCGACTTCCGCTACGCATCGAACTCACGGATCCCGCAGGACGCCCTGTAGCCATTACCAGCGATCTTGAGTCCTTCTGGAAAGGTCCCTACCAGCAGGTTCGATCTGAGCTTCGAGGCCGCTATACCAAACATCATTGGCCTGAAGACCCCTTCTCCGTTGCTCCGACAGCACGAACGAAGCGCGCATCGACGAGATAGAAGTGAAGCGCCTCACCATCACCGGTTGCTTGGAATGATATTGTTTCAGCCTTCGTTCTAGGAGAGAAGAACCGCTCCACTCAGTAAAGGAGACACCGTGGAGAATTTTGACCTCATCGTCGTTGGAGGCGGGAAGGCCGGAAAGTCACTGGCGATGAATCGAGCCAAAAAAGGCTGGAAGGTTGCTCTAATCGAACGACAGTTTATCGGTGGCACCTGCATTAACGTGGCGTGTATCCCCACTAAATCCTTGGTTGCCGCAGCGCGCCGCATGGAAGACACTCGCAGCGACGCGACCTTTGGTATCGAGGGTACCGCCGGCGCTTACATCAACGTAGAAAAACTGCGCGCGCACAAGGAAGGTATCGTCTCGGCAATGGTTGCCGCACACGAGAAATTCTTCGCTGCGCCAGGAATCGATTTCATGCGTGGAAGCGCTCGTCTTTTGGACGCGCACAGCGTTGAAGTCAAGCTTGAAGATGGAACGCTCCGCCAGCTCCACTCCGAGCGCGTCCTGCTCAATCTGGGAACTAGCCCCGCACATCCTCCAATTCCTGGACTTTGGGAAGCTGGAGCATGGGACAGCGAAGATATCCTGCGAGTGGAAGAAATCCCCTCATCACTTGTCATCATTGGTGGCGGATACATCGGTATCGAATTTGCATCCATGATGACAAGCTTCGGATCGAAGGTAACGGTTGTTGCTTCCGGCCCCCATATCCTTGACCGTGAAGATCCCGATATCGCAGCAATCTACGAAAAGAGCCTGCAGGATAGAGGCGTCACAATTCTCACCGGTGTTCTTGCGAAGTCCGGCTCAAAGCAGGACGGTGTGATCACCGTCGAGCTTTCTGATGGCAGTAGCGTGAGTGCCGAAAAGGTCTTGGTTGCTGCAGGGCGTATCCCCAATACAAAGGGAATTGGTCTTGAAGAAGCTGGAGTGACGCTCGATCAACGAGGCTTCATTAGCGTTGATGATCATCTGCGCACCAATCTCGATGGCGTCTGGGCTGCAGGCGACTGCGCAGGCACACCCATGTTCACCCACGCCTCGTGGAATGACTACCGGATTATCCGCGAACAGATGGACGGGGTCTCCCTGGATGATCCACGGACTTCAAAGGCCGGACGCCTCATCCCTTGGGCGCTCTTTGCTGAACCGGAGCTTGGACGTATCGGATTGAACGAAACCCAAGCAAAGGAACAGGGACTGGATGTCCTTGTCGCCTCGATCGATACTGCGGCAATTCCACGAGCAAAGACCATGCGCGATACGACCGGTAAGTGGAAGGCAATCGTTGACGCGAAGACCCACACAATTTTGGGCGCAACGCTTGTCGGTCCTCAGTCCGGTGAAGTCATCACCGCGGTTCAAGTAGCAATGAGCGCGGGGATGACCTACGAGCAGCTCCGCATGCTCCCCATCGCCCACCCGACAATGGGAGAAGGACTCAATATCCTCTTTGATTCTCTTGCCTAAGCTGGGCGCAAGCTCTGCGGGGCATCTGCGATCCATTTAAAGGTCGAAACGGGTTGGCCCCGCAGTTTCGGATGAAACTGCGGGGCCAACTGCGTCTATCTGACTGAGCTCACATACGTTCGGGAGCTTCAACGCCAAGAAGGTCCAGACCGCTACGCAGGACCTGCGTCACCGCGTCATTGAGCCACAGGCGTGCAACATGGCCTTCATCGACCGGATCGTCTCCGCGAGGAGTAACGCGGCACTGGCCATACCATGTGTGGTAGGCGGCTGCGAGCTGCTCCAGGTAGCGAGCAACACGGTGAGGCTCACGTAGATCCGCAGCTTGTGCGACTTGGGCGGGGAACTGCGCAAGAACGCCCAGAAGATCGCTATCGGCCTGAGTGTCCAGTGCTGCAGGGTTGAAACCAGCATCGCGCGTGACACCGTGCTCAGCTGCATTTCGCGCAACATTGCGAGTACGAGCATGCGCGTACTGAACGTAGTAGACCGGGTTTTCGTTCGTGCGCGATCCCAATAGATCCAAATCAATATCCAAATTGGAATCCATGGACACTCGAACCAGCGCGTAACGAGCAGCGTCCACGCCAACGGCATCGACCAAGTCGTCAAGGGTAACGATGGTTCCAGCGCGCTTGGACATGCGGACCGGCACGCCATCCTTAACCAGGTTCACCATCTGGCCGATGAGAATCTGCATGTTGACACCGGGCTTGTCGCCAAATGCTTCACACATCGCCATCATTCGGCCAATGTAGCCATGGTGATCTGCACCCAGTAGGTAGATGGCAACATCGGCACCGCGGCGACGCTTATCAAGGTAGTAGGCGACGTCACCGGCGAAGTAGGCTGCTTGACCGTCGGACTTAATCAGGACACGGTCCTTGTCATCGCCGTAAGAGGTCGTTCGCAGCCACACGGCTCCATCCTGGTCAAAGACCTCGCCGCGCTGACGCAAGGTTTCAATTGCAGCGTCAACAGCTCCCGAATTGTGGAGCGAATCTTCGTGGAAGAAAACGTCAAATTCAGAGCGGAAATCACGCAGGCGCTGCTTGATTTCATCGAACATCAGCTCGACGCCACGTGCGCGGAATGCCTCAACAGCTTCTTCTTCGGGAAGAGTGACCGGATCGGGCTCCCCTGCTGCGACAGCATCTTCACGTACTTGTGCAGCGATATCGGCAATGTACTGGCCGCCGTAGCCATCTTCGGGTGCCTCATGTCCCATCGCACGCGCATAGAGAGAGCGAGCGAAACGATCGATCTGCGAACCGTGATCATTGAAGTAGTACTCGCGGGTCACCTTCGCGCCCGATGCCTTCATCAGGCGCGCAAGGGAATCTCCCACGGCCGCCCAGCGTGCACCACCCAGGTGAACCGGACCTGTGGGGTTGGCGGAGACATACTCCAAGTTAATGTGCAGCCCCTTCATGGATTCACCACGGCCGAAAGCTCCACCGGCCTCGACAATGGTGCGGGCAAGCTCGCCTGCAGAGGCAGCGGCAAGACGAATATTGATGAAGCCTGGACCAGCGATTTCGGCGCTATCAATGCCCTCGAGTTCATTGAGGTCATTGACGAGGATCTGTGCAAAGTCGCGCGGGTTCATTCCCGCCTTCTTTGCCAATTGCATGGCAATATTGCTGGCCCAGTCGCCATGATCGCGGTTACGAGGCCTCTCGACCTTCACCGTCTCGGGAAGGTCTGCGGGCTCGAGAGCCAAGTTGCCCTGCTCGATCTCAGCGAGCAAAAGGTCGTGGATATGAGATGCAAGTTCTTCTGGAGTCACCATTTAAGGGTAATCGTTTCGATTGCTCCCATGCCACACTGAAACTCTGTGACACCTCACAATATCTGGAGTAAAGTTCGGTTATACGAAGATTTTGATCTGTGGAGATAGAAAATGAGTGGTCACCGTCTCAAGCAGCATCGACTATTTGCCTTGATGGGTCCGGCGTTTATTGCAGCAATTGCCTATGTGGACCCCGGTAATGTCGCTGCGAATATCACTGCGGGTGCCCGCTACGGATATCTCTTGGTATGGGTGCTTGTTCTTTCGAATCTCTCAGCCATGCTTGTCCAATACCTCTCAGCAAAATTGGGCATTGTCACCGGAAAATCACTCCCCGCACTCCTTGGTGAACGCCTTCGTCCGCAGAATCGAATTCTGTTCTGGGTCCAAGCGGAAGTCGTCGCAGCTGCAACCGACCTCGCTGAAGTTATTGGTGGAGCAATCGCCCTCAATCTTCTCTTCGGAATTCCCCTCTTGTGGTCCGGTGTCATCATTGGCGCCGCATCCATCGTTATCCTGCTCTTCCAAGGACACCGTCAGAACATTTTTGAAGCAGTCATCATCGGGATGCTCGTCGTCATTACGGCGGGATTCTTAGCGGGGCTTTTCTTCGCGCCCCCTCAGTGGTCTGAAGTTGCAAGCGGGCTGATCCCCCGATTCAAGGGCACCGACTCAATCTTGGTCGCAGCCTCGATGCTCGGCGCAACTGTCATGCCGCACGCGATTTACCTGCACTCGTCCTTGGTCAACGACCACCACACAGATCCAGAAATCGAACGGCCCCACAAGCGTGCGCTTCTTCGCGCAACTCGTCACGATATCTTGTGGGCACTGAGCATTGCCGGAATCGTCAATATTGGCCTGCTCCTTCTTGCTGCCTCGGCTTTGTCTGGAGTCGAAGGAACCGACACCATCGAAGGCGCCTACCACGCGATCGCAAATGCCCTGGGAGGCACCGTTTCCACCATCTTTGCTCTTGGCCTGCTGGCCTCGGGTCTAGCATCAACCTCGGTGGGCGCCTACGCGGGTTCAGAAATCATGAACGGTCTTCTCCACGTGAACGTCCCACTGTTGGCACGCCGCCTGGTAACGATCATCCCGGCCCTGATCATCTTGGGAATGGGAGCAGAACCAACATGGGCATTGGTGCTCTCGCAGGTCGCCCTTTCCTTCGGTATCCCCTTTGCCATTGTGCCGCTCATGTATTTGACGCGAAACAAGAAGCTCATGGGCGAATATGTGAATAAGCCGCTGACAATCGCAGTGGCATCTGTGATTGCAGCGGCAATTATTCTTCTCAATATTCTGTTGGTCTATCTGACCGTTACCGGTCAAAGCTAAGCGAGAGCACCCAACCGAGTATTAGTACGCATCCATCACTGCAATGCGACGCTTGTGACGCTCATCCTCGCTAAAAGGCGTTTCCAAGAAGGTCAAAACAAAGCGGGTGGCATCTTCCTTCGAGTGCTGACGAGCCCCGACGGCAATAACATTCGCATTGTTGTGTTCACGGGCAAGCACGGCGATGTCTTCGTTCCATACCAGTGCCGCACGCGCGCCCTTAACCAAGTTGGCAGCCATCTGCTCGCCATTTCCCGAACCGCCAATGACTACCCCCAAAGAGCCGGGATCAGAAACAACACCTTCAGCGGCTTCGATACACATCTGCGGGTAGTCATCGTTGGGATCATAGGTTGTTGCACCGTGATCGATAACCTCATACCCCGAATCACGAAGGACCTTCACCAAGTGTTCTTTAAGTTCAAATCCGGCATGATCAGTTGCAATATGGACGCGCATGTAAACTTCCATTCACGTTGAAGAGAGGGAACCCCTTCATGATACGGCCTGATCCGGGGTTCTACTAGCGTTTGAGCTCGGGCTAAAGACTGATAAACTGAGGCGGTTGCCCCGATAGCTCAGTGGATAGAGCGTTCGCCTCCGGAGCGAAAGGTCGCAGGTTCGAATCCTGTTCGGGGCACTTTTCGCGCCACAATGATGGAACGCACCAAGAGCACCGCAAACCACGCACCAAAAAGCAAGGCATCAACGCGAGGCGACAAAAGCGTCGCACACCATGCTCCAAAAGGAACTGCGCACACAGCCGTGCAGCCAACGATCAATGCGGGTCCAAGGCGGACAAGGCCTCGTCGATAATTCGTTACTGTTCCGCTCAGCGCACCCGGAAGCATCACAACCATCGACACTCCACGCGCACCTAGGTCAGACATACCCAGAAGGGTCAGTCCGGGTACTGCGACCGCTCCCCCGCCAATTCCCAACAAACCGGCAAGAAAACCGCACAAACATCCCAGCAGGAACAACGCTATTCCCACCGCGAAAGTCATGGTGAGAATCCCTTCGCGAGCGGGAACATAGACAACCTGTATGACAATCAATGTCACGATGAATGCGACGAATCCCCAGCGCAGAACAACCTCAGGCAGTCGCGCAAGCATCCACGTTCCCACTTGTACACCGATCAACATACCGATAGTCATCAAAAGCGCAGGGATCCACGCGATTCTGCCGACCGAGGCATAGGAGATCACCCCAGAAATGCAGGTTGGAACAATGGCTAGCAAACTTGAGGCCGAGGCCTCGCGCTGAGAATAGCCAACTGCCATGAGCGCGGGAATAATGACGGTTCCACCACCAATTCCAAATAAACCCGAGAGTGAGCCCGCAAATAAACCGGCAGCAACCAGTAGCACGACATCGCGCAGACGCTGGGACATTGAACCTCCTCGACAAATTCCATCATAGGCGTGCCGATCGCATAGGAAGATATCAATGCCCCGTGCAGCGCCATAGCCTAGGATGAATGAGGCGATTGCCAACCAGATTCACCGTCAAGGAGTTCTTGTGGAATACCCGTTGTGGTCTCTACTTCCCTTTGTCGCAATGCTCGCATGTATCGCGGTTTTGCCACTGATTCCTGCCACCTCACACTGGTGGGAGCGCAATTCCTCTCAGCTCACCGTCGCACTGGTCTTGGCAGTTCCGACGACGCTGTGGATGTTCTGGAAGGCCGGAAGCGGCCCACTGATTGATACGGGGATTGAATACTTCCAATTCATCTGCCTGCTGCTCTCGCTCTACGTGGTCTCGGGTGGTATTCACCTCGCGGGCGATATTCGGGCAACCCCGCGGAACAATACGATTTTCCTGGCAATTGGCGGCCTCCTGGCATCCTTCATTGGAACAACCGGCGCAGCAATGCTGTTGATACGCCCCCTACTTGCCACCAACCGCGAGCGAACCAACAAGGTCCACACCGTTCTCTTCACGATCTTCATCGTCGCTAACTGCGGTGGCCTACTCACTCCGCTTGGTGACCCGCCGCTCTTCCTTGGTTTCCTCAATGGCGTTCCCTTCACGTGGACGCTGAACCTGTGGAAGGAGTGGGCATTCGTCCTTGGAATCCTTCTCCTCTCCTACTACTCGCTTGATCGCTTGTACTATGCGTCGGAGCCCAAGCTGGCTATCGAAGAGGACAACGAGGACATCGAACCGCTGCGCCTACACGGTGCAGTTAATCTTCTGTTCTTCGCAGCGATCATCTGCTCCGTTGCTTTCCTTCCCTCTTGGGATGCCGAGGCCATCATCGAAGGCCATGCGCATGGCACCGAGTTGGTCCCGTGGCGCGAAATCGTCATGCTTATTGCCGCCGGACTCTCACTGACCATTGGCAATAAGAAGGTCCGCTACGAAGAAAACTCCTTCCAGTGGTCCCCCATTGCCGAGGTTGCCGCACTCTTCATCGGGATCTTTGCAACTATGGCACCCGCATTGCGCGTCCTTGAAGAAGTTGCGCCTTCTCTTCCCCTGAACCGCGGAACTTTCTTCGTCTTCACGGGTTCCTTGTCCTCGGTCTTGGACAATGCTCCGACCTACATGACCTTCTTCGGAATGGCAAAGACCTTGGGCGGAGATGGAACGCTCATTGCCGGAGTTCCCGAGGCCTATCTGATCCCGATCTCCTTGGGTGCAGTTTTCTGCGGCGCTATTACATACATTGGCAATGGTCCGAACTTCATGGTCAAGTCCGTGGCCGAGGCCGACGGCATCGAAATGCCCAGTTTCGGTCGCTACATTGTGGATTCATTCATGTTGCTTGTTCCCGAGCTTGCAGCGATGGCAATGATTTTCATTGGCAGTGGTTGGGTCCGCATCGCAGGTATCGCAGTGGCCGTCGTGTTGGTGGGGATTTCATTCTGGCGAATCGCACGCGCCCGTACCATCGAACTGGCAACCCGCACCCAAGGCATTGATGCCTAAGCGCTTTAGGCACCACCGTCGTCTATTCGGCATTTGCCGGTGCAATCGGATACCACTGGCCTCGTTCTTCAAGAACTTTGCGAGCCCTTGTTGGATAGTCCGTGATGATTCCATCAACGCCAAGATCTAGCAGACGATGCATCTGTTCTTCCTCGTTGACGGTCCAGACGTGCACGGCACACCCCAAGGCGTGTGCCGTAGCGACAAAGCGGCGATCGACAACTCGAATCACCCCCATTTTTTCAGGAACTTGAACCGCCCATACCCCTTCAAGAGGTCCTGGGACAAGGAGACGTCTGGCAGGCTGTGCGAGCTGTGAAGCTGCAACAAGACGAGTAACCGCGCCGACTCCTAGAGAGGTGACCAGACGCGGCTCCAAACGACGCAGGCGACGCAGCCGTGATTCGTCAAAGGAAGCGACTAAGACACGTCCAAGCGCATCATGTTCATGGATCACTTCGAGCAAAGGAAGCGCAACTTCCTCACTCTTAGCATCGATATTGAAATACATGTCGGGGAACTCATCCAAGGCCTCGGTCAAGCGGATCATTCGCCCACCATCAACACCGCGCAATTCACGCAGCTCGCTCCAGTTCATCTCACGGATTTTGCCGCTTGCTGAATACGTGCGATCAACCTCGGGATCATGGTTGAGAACAACCTGACCATCGGCGCTTAAATGTGCGTCTGTTTCAACGTGATAGACCTGAATATTACGTAGCGCTTCAAAAGCTTCTGGGGTGTTCTCAGGTCCTTCTGCTCCCCCGCCTCGATGCGCAAGAATAATCGGTCCGTCGCCCACAACCCGATACATGCTTAGCACTCCTTACCGATGTGGACCGCTTTATGGTCCGCCATCCATACCTCCGGGTCAACCGGTTGATCTGAAGAATTGTGAATCTCAAAGTGAAGGTGAGGTCCAGTAGACCAGCCATTTGATCCAACGGCTCCGATTTGCTCGCCAGCTGAAACCTGTTGGCCGACCTTGACTTTAATATCCTTCATGTACTGGTGAAGGTAAGCAGAATAGAACACGCTTCCATCACTTGCTGTGTGACGAATTGTCACAAGAGCTCCAGAACGAGAATTTTCTGAAACCTCTGTCACCTGTCCAGCAAATACCGCGTGAATTGGCGTGCCAAGCGGGGCAGCCATATCAACGCCTTCATGCATGAGCAAGGTTCCCGAGACGGGTGAAATTCGCATCGAGAAAGGCGAAGTGATTTGGTAGGTCCCCTCTTGAAGAGGCCAGTAGATCGTATCCGCCTTCGTCAAAGTACGCGTACCATCAGCCGCACCGCCCCCATCACCGACGCACTGCACCATGAGCGGCGAACGCACCCGCGATCGCGAGGCGGCATCGACCTGCGCATTGAGGCCGGAAGAAAGCGAAACGGCCGCAGAATCAGAGGCCCAGGACTGTGAACCAATTGCTGCGCCAAACTGACGCGAAGGAATAGAAATTGAAACGTCGGGGCGAAGAAAACCACTGAGCGGAACCGCGATGGTCATCGCTCCTAAAGCAAGAAGAACACTGGAACGCACAAGAAGGCGACCAACTCTACCGCGCTTTCGTCCCAGAGTTTCAGCGGGAAGAACCTGGGCAGCATCAACCTGCGCACGCTGTGCGCGCTCGTGGGCGCGCTGGCGTCGCGTGGGTAAGTTCGGTGCTGGTGTCGTCATAACTTTTTAATCATCCCAAATATTTTTCACTCACGCAGGTACTTGTGTCCTAGCGCTCATGCTTGGCGATGAGCCCCCGGAAGCGAATCGCGTTGAAGTGCATCGCGGACCTCGCCGACAAGACGCTCAAGAATATCTTCAAGGAAGAGCACTCCTTGAACGTTTCCGTCCTTCCCAATCACCTCTGCGAGGTGGGCGCCCGCGCGCTGCATATGGCGCAGAGCATCTTCGATCTCTGCTTCCATAGAGACCGCTTCCATCTTGCGGATTCTCCATGAAGTGACAGGTTCGAATCTCTCGGCGCCCTCGGCATACAAGACATCCTTGAGGTGAATGTATCCACTCAGCACTCCGGAGTCATCGGCCACCGGGAATCGCGAGAAACCGGTACGCGCGACTTCCTTCTCAACATCCTCGGGAGTGCACTCAGCACTTAAGATCACCAATTCGCTCAGCGGAACCATGACATCAGAGGCGTTCTCAGTGGAAAACTCTAGGGTTCCAGAGAGCAAGCCCAGATCATCATCAATCATTCCCTCTTGCTGAGAATGCTCAACAATGGTCGCCATCTCTTCGATGGTGAAGGTCGCAGAAATCTCTGACTTTGGTTCGACTCCCGCTACGCGTAAGAACCAGTTGGCCAGGTGATCCATTGCGTGAATGATCGGGCGAATGACATGGCCGATATTGACCAAAATCGGCGCAAGGACAAGAAGAAGACGCTGTGGATTCGCAATTGAAAGGTTCTTCGGAACCATTTCGCCGAAAACAACGTGGAGGAACAGCACTAAGACCAAAGAAAAGGTGAAGCCAACAACGTGCACCCACGAATGCGGCAGCCCCCATTTTTCCATCGGCCCCTCAACCATTGCAGCAAAAGTTGGTTCAGCAACCACGCCCAAGGAGGTAGAAGCTACGGTCACGCCCAACTGACAGATTGCCAGCATCAAGGACACGTGTTCTAAGGCAAAGAGCGCATAACGCGATCCTCGAACTCCCTCTTCCACCAAAGGTTCAATCTGAGAGCGCCTCGAGGAGGTCGTTGCAAATTCGCCTGCGACGAAGAAGGCATTCATCGCGAGTAAAAGGACGGTGAGGACTAAAGCAAGGGTGCTATTCACAGGAGCACCTTACCTTCGGCCTCGTGAACGGGCGGAACAACGCTCACCTGCATGACGCGCCTGCCCATCATCTGAATGACCTCGAGGCGCACGCCAGCAACAACGCACCGATCTCCAACCTGTGGGATCGTTCCGAGCTCAGTCATAATCAGGCCTGCAAGAGTGTCGTAGGGCCCATCATCAGGAAGGAAAATTTTAATCTTCTGCGCGAGTTCATCAATACGCAGACGCCCCGGTACAAGGTAGGACCCATCGGGGCGAGGACGAATACCTAGGCGACGCTGATCGTGCTCATCAGCGACATCGCCAACGATCTCCTCGACGACGTCTTCAAGGGTGACAATTCCAGAGACACCACCGTATTCATCGACGACCACTGCCATCTGCAAGCCTTCTTCACGCAATTGAACCAAAAGGGTCGCCAGATCCAAGGTCTCAGGTACGCGTGGGGCATCGGCTAAAAGAGAGGACGAGAGGACCGGAACCTCATCGCGTTTCTCATAGGGAACCGCAACGGCCCTGCGCAATGAGACAAAACCGATGATGTCGTCGCGATCCTCGCCAATCACGGGGAAACGAGAGTGCCCTGTTTCGTGCGCGGCGCGGACGACATCGGAGGCAAAGGCATCATCGGGAATCGTGTGAAGAAGCCCGCGATCGGTCATGACGTCCACTGCGGTGAGTTCAGTGATACGGATGGAATTCGTGAAGAGCGAAGCCGTCGAGGTATCCAATGTCCCTTCTTGGGCAGAGTGGCGAACCATCGCAGCTAATTCTGATGCCGATCGTGCAGATGAAAGCTCTTCTTGGGGCTCTACTCCCAAAAGACGCAATATCCCATTCGCAGAGGAATTCAGGACAACGATCACCGGCTTGAAAATCACGGTGAAGAGCGTATTAAAGGGGACGATACGCCCTGCAGTCTTCAGGGGATGGGCCAGCGCCAAGTTTTTTGGAACAAGCTCGCCAAAAACCATGGACATGACGTTGATGATGACCGCTGCGACACCCACTCCAACCGCTGAAGAAATAGCAGTGGATAGCCCGAGGCCGACCCCCGCCTTGGTGAGAAGATCCGCGAGCGCTGATTGCGTTGTATATCCCAAGAGAATGGTCGTTAAGGTAATGCCGACCTGCGAGCCCGAAAGTTGAGTCGAGAGGTTCTTAATGGCCTGTCCCACCTGGCGCGCCCGGGCGTCACCCGCAGCTGCACGACTTTCAACGACGGCCTGATCAAGGGCGACAAGAGAAAATTCTGCGGAAACAAAGATGAAGGTACCCGCGGTGAGGATCACTCCTAAAAGGAGCATTGCGATATCAAGAAGCACGCTGGCCTCCCACCATTTGGTGGTGAACACACGTCAAACTTTGGTCAGGGCAACAACTGTCACTATCCATGGTTCTTCCAGTCTATCTGGACTCACCCATCTTCGAAGTGTGAGAAAGGCCCACGTAGGAAAGGGCATTCTGGACGTGAGGGCCTAAAATAATGTCAAGACTCACATGGCCGTGTTCAGGGAAAAGGATGGTGTAACGGTGGCGGATTCCCCACGTTCACACGAATGGGTTCAACAAATGCGTCAGCAGTGGTTGACCGATCCACTCAGTGTCGATGCGTCTTGGCGCGCCTATTTTGAGGGCGATACCGTCCCGGCACAGCTCCATCGAAGCCAAGCTCCTCTCCCGACTCAGCCCACAGCGGTCGTCAGTGCCGAGGCCGCATTGGCCGCTGATGAGGATAACCCGGCAACAGAGCAGCCGGAGGTTTCGGTGACCCGTTCCGATCTTCCTCCCGCTCCTCCGGCCCAATCCGCCGAGGCCTCGTCACCCTACGCGCGTATTCATCGCACTTCCCCGATTGCCTCGTCTTTGTCAGAGCAGGGGGAAACCCAAGATGAGCTCCATGTGTTGAAGGGCATTGCTCGAGCAACGGCGCGCAACATGGATGAGTCGCTCACCATCCCAACAGCAACTTCTCAACGTCAGATTGCTGCGAAGATCCTCATTGAGAATCGATCGGTCATCAACGCGCACCTCGCACGCACGGTTGGTGGCAAGGTTTCATTCACCCACCTCATCGGCTACGCGATTGTCGAGGCGCTCTGCGAAATGCCGCAGATGAATGTCCGCTACTCGCTGAACGATGGCAAGCCGGCTATCGACGAACGCGCACACGTTGGTTTTGGACTGGCGATCGATATCCAGCATGCGGGTGAACGCCGTCTTGTTGTCCCCGTGATTCATGATGCCGATACCCTCACCTTCACCGGTTTCGTCGAGGCCTATCAGGACATCATTTCACGCGCGAAAGCTGGCTCGCTCAACGCTGAAGACTACCAGGGCGCAACGGTCACACTCACGAACCCCGGAACCATTGGAACAACGACTTCCGTTCCGCGTCTGATGAATGGTCAGGGTGTCATCATCGGCGTAGGCGCAATGGATTACCCCGCGGAATTTGCTGGAGTTTCTCCGCGCAAACTCGCCCTTTTGGGCATTGGCAAGACGATGTTCGTCTCCTCTACCTACGACCATCGCGTGATCCAGGGCGCCGCTTCGGGTGATTTCTTGCGCCTCCTTGATCTCAAGCTCAGCGGACGCGACGGTTTCTATGACCGCGTTTTTACAGCGCTTCATATCCCAGTTCCTCCCTACACATGGGAAGCAGACTTCGAATACGATCTGGAGCGCGAAAAGGGCAAGCCCGCTCGTATTGCGGAGCTCATTCAGGCCTACCGTTCACGAGGCCATTTGGCAGCAGATACCGACCCCTTGGCTTATCGCGTCCGCCGCCACCCCGATTTGAACCTTTCAACCTACGGCTTGACTGTGTGGGACTTGGATCGTTCATTCCCCACGGGTGGCTTCGGTGGAAGCGAGCAGATGCTACTTCGCGATCTGCTTGCCCGCCTGCACGATACCTACATTCGTTCTATCGGTATCGAATACATGCACATCCAGGACCCAAACCAGCGACAGTGGGTCCAAGAACGCATTGAAGGCCCCTTTGAAGCTCCTTCCGCTAAGGAACAGCGCCATATTCTGTCGACGCTCATTCACGCTGAGGCTTTCGAAGAGTTCTTGCAGACAAAATACTTGGGCCAGAAGCGTTTCTCTTTGGAAGGCGGGGAGTCGCTGATCCCGCTTTTGGACGAGATCTTGAATAAGGCTGCACACCGCGGGATCCACGAGGTTGCCATTGCAATGGCTCACCGCGGACGCTTGAATGTTCTGGCAAACCTTGCTGGCAAGAGCTATGCCCAGATTTTCTCTGAGTTCGAAGGCAATCAGGATCCGCGCACTGTCCAGGGGTCCGGCGACGTCAAGTATCACCTGGGTACCGAAGGCGTATATTCCTCTGAAGATGGCGTCGCAACGAAGATTTCTCTTGCTGCCAATCCTTCGCATCTTGAGGCCGCTGACGGTGTCCTTGAGGGCATTGTTCGCGCGAAGCAAGATGTCTTGGGCGATCCTGATTTCCCCGTGGTTCCACTACTCATCCACGGCGATGCTGCCTTTATCGGCCAGGGTGTTGTTCAAGAGACTCTGAATATGTCTCAGCTGACCGGCTACCGCACTGGCGGAACCATTCACGTCATTGTGAACAACCAGATTGGCTTTACAACCGGTCCAGCTTCGGGTCGTTCAACGCGCTACCCAACCGATTTGGCCAAGGGCCTGCAGGTCCCGATCTTCCATGTCAATGGTGATGATCCCGAGGCCGTTGTCCGCGTAGCTGCATTGGCTTTGGATTTCCGCGAGGCTTTCCACAAGGATGTCATCATCGACATGACCTGTTACCGCCGTCGCGGTCACAATGAGGGCGACGATCCTTCAATGACCCAGCCGGTCATGTACTCGCTCATTTCGAAGCTTCCATCCACCCGTGAGGTCTACATCCGTAACCTGGTTGGCCGTGGTCAGCTAACCGATGAAGAGGCCCGTGCTTCGATCCGCGCCTACGAGGCCGAGCTCAGCGAGATCCTTGAGCACACTCGTGAGCACGGTTGGGCCCCGCAGCAAGAGCACCACTCTGAGGACGATCAGTGGCAGGTCCCTGAAAGCCAGCTTCCCGGCGCAGGAATGATGATTGGCTGGTCTTCGGCAGTCAGCCCCGAGGCGCTCGAGCGCATTGGTGATGCCTACGTGAATTTCCCGCCTGATTTCACCGTGCATCCCAAGCTTGAGAAGCTATGCCAGAAGCGTCAGGAAATGGCGACTGGTCATGCCCCGATTGACTGGGGTTTCGCTGAGCTCCTGGCCTTTGGCACTTTGCTGATGGAGGGAACACCTATTCGCCTTTCGGGCGAGGACGCACGACGCGCGACATTCGTCCAGCGCCATGCAGTTTTGCACGATCATAAAGACGGTCGTGAGTTCACTCCCCTGCACTTCCTTACTCCCGACCAGGCAAACTTCGATGTTTTCGATTCGCCACTGTCAGAGTATGCGGTATTGGCCTATGAGTATGGCTACTCCATTGAGCGCCCCGAAGCTTTGGTTTTGTGGGAAGCACAGTTTGGAGACTTCGCAATTGGCGCTCAAACGGTCATCGATGAGTTTGTTTCTTCCGCGGAAACAAAGTGGGGACAGCGCTCTTCCTTGGTCATGCTCTTGCCGCACGGTCAAGAGGGCCAGGGGCCAGACCATTCATCTGCACGTATCGAGCGATACCTGCAGCTTGCCGCAGAAAACAACATGTGGATTGTTCAGCCCTCTACCCCGGCGAACCACTTCCACATGCTGCGCACCCAGGCTTACAAGCGGCCTCGTAAGCCACTCATCGCCTTTACCCCGAAGCAGCTTCTGCGTCTGCACGCAGCCTCATCACGTCTTGAGGAATTCACGACCGGTTCGTTCACTCCCGTGTACGGCGAAGTCGATTCGCGGGTGGATACAAACCACGTGTCGCGGGTGATTTTGTGCTCGGGACGGGTCTACTACGACCTGATCCATGAGCGGGAAGAGCGCGGCGCGTGGAATACCGCGATTATTCGCGTTGAGCAGCTCTATCCGCTTCCAACCGAGGAGCTCCGTGAGGTTCTGTCTGCATTCCCGAATGCCGAACTCCTATGGGTCCAAGATGAGCCGAAGAACCAGGGAATTTGGCCTCACTTCGCATTGAATTTGTTCCCCGAGCTAGGAATTACACCGACTCTGGTCTCTCGTCCAGAAAGCGCAACGACCGCCGCCGGGCGAGCAAGCTTGCACCGCGAACAGGCCGCGGAGCTCATGCGCCGAGCCTTCGCGTAGGGGTCATCATGCGAATCTGTATTATCGGCGATGAACTCATTACCCCCATGGGAGATCCTCGAGGCCTCGGTTGGGTTGGGCGAGTATTGGCACGTTCCGAGTTCCCTTCTCCGCCAACCGTCATGACTTTGGCTGTTCCGGGAGAAACGACCTCGCAGCTCGCTGCGCGCTGGGAGGATGAGGTCGTGTATCGCTTTGCTCCCGACGAACCCTGCGCACTGATTATTGCTGTCGGGTGCAGTGATATTCCGGCCGGGATTTCAACTCCCCGATCGCGCCTCAATTTGGCGAATATTACTGATCGAGCATCAACTTTGGGGATCCCCTCGATGGTCGTTGGGCCGCCTCCGCTTGCCGGAGTGCAATCCTCAGCGGTCAAGGAACTTTCACTGTCATGTCAGCAGGTATGCGAACGCCGAGATATCCCCTTTGTTGATACCTATACTCCCCTAGTCGCTCATGACCAGTGGTTTGAAGATATGGCTTCTTCGTCCGTACGCAGTGCCCGTGGGGCATCGATGCCCGGACAATCTGGCTTTGCACTCATGGCCTGGCTTGTTCTGCATCAAGGATGGTTTGAGTGGATTGGCGCTCAAGAAGCCGAATCCTAAAAAATCCAGCGGAAATAAAACTGTGGGGTCCGATGCGCTGCATCGGACCCCACACCCGTTTAAAACACGGTTCAGGCGTTAGGACGCTTGCCGTGGTTCGCGCCGTGCTTACGACGATCGCGACGCTTACGACCCCTCTTCGACATTGTCGTCTCCTCTAAAACTGAGATATCCAACCTGTACAGTTTTTCACACCCACAGCGTTTCTCCAAACAGAGAGCACCCTGCGAGTCGAAACTCACGATTCTGTCGAGCTCCAGCTCACCGTCACACAGGTCTTGGAGACAATCCGTGCTCGAAGAGATGCAGGCGCAGGTTCGTCAAGACAATGTGCCAGTAGCGAGCGAACATAACGCTCGGTGTACATCGATTCCTGACAGTGGGAGCAGCGCGAAATGTGTTCGAGCAACTGCGCGCGCAAAGCGGGATCCTTCAGACAGTCAGTCGTGATGTGCTCTTGGCATCCCTCTCGGTCAAGAAAGTCAATGACCTCATAGAGGTGGTCATGTAATTCCTGACAAGCACGATGATCATCAATCTGCATGGTATCCCCCAATACCGTATTCCGCCGCAAGTTCAGATAGGCTGTCGCGAAGATTCTTTCGCCCACGATGAAGCCGTGACATGACAGTTCCAATGGGAATGTCAAGCATCTCGGCAATTTCTTTATAGGCAAAACCCTCAACATCAGACAGAAGTACGACCACACGCTGATCTTCAGACAAAGCTTCAAGAGCCGAACGAAGCTCCGCTGACGGAATATTATCCAGAGCTTCGGTTTCCGCCGAGACAAGCCCCTTTTCGTCGTGTGAGGCAGCCGCTGCCAACTGCCAGTCTTCAACGTCTTCACCACCGCTACGCTGTGGCGAACGCTGTGCCTTGCGGTACTGGGTAATGTACGTGTTCGTCAAAATCCGATACAGCCAGGCCTTAATGTTCGTTCCTTGCTGATATTGGTGGAACTTCGTGTAGGCCTTCATGAAGGTCTCTTGAACGAGATCTTCTGCGTCGGCACGATTGCGCGTCATCCCCAGCGCCGCACCGAAGAGCTGATCGACCAGAGGAAGGGCCTGTTCGGCAAAAAGCCGGTCCTTTTCCTCTTGACTGATTTCTTGTGTATCACTCATCGGTGTCAAGGCTAATCGCGAATACCTAGGATGGGAAAGTGGACGCGCAAAATCAGGGCGAGGCTTGTGCCTTCCCCTAACCCGTGGGCGCTGCGCCAGTCTCACATCGCTTTGCATATCCACATCAACGCCTGCGATAGCTAATTATTCCGCTCCGCATTCCACCCGCAGCCAAAATTGCCCATCTTTATCGACGTGGAAACCGGTGTACCTGAGGATTTTTTGACACAATAAGGCTATGTCTATTCTTCGCGGTATTGCTCGTCCCTTGTTGGTTGCACCCCTTGCCCTAGACGCAGTTGACGCCTTGATCCACCCGGATCAGCATGCAGCTAAACTCGAAGGACTTCGCCCGCTCTTCAACAAAGTTGAAGATTCGACACAGATCGATGACATCGATCCCTACCTGCGTTCCGCCGCACGCATCAGTGCGGGCGTAGCCTTGGCTGCCTCCGTCACTTTCGCCATCGGCAAAGCCCCCCGTACCTCGGCTGCGCTCCTGGCAGGGATTGCCCTTCCCATGGCGATTATCAATCACGAGGATCGCACTTCCCTTGGTCTCAAGCTCGCAAATTGCGCAGGGCTTGTTTTTGCGGGGATGGACCGACGCGGTCGCCCAAGCGCTGCCTGGCGTCGCGATGAGAAACGCCGCGCACTTTCTCAGCAGGCAATCACAGCAGGCTCTGGACAGTGAAGCACTGGGACGCACCGCGCGCACACGAGCCACTCAACACTCAGGTTGAAATCCCAGGCTCAAAATCTCAAACTGCCCGGGCTCTCTACCTTGCAGCGACCGGTTCTTCGCCCTGTACCATCCACGGACTGTTGCGTTCCCGAGATACAGATCTCTTTGCCGATGCCCTAGTCACCTTAGGTGCGCGGATCTCATTTATTGATGAGATGTCGGCACGTGTGATTCCAATGGAAATCCGCTCAGCTACCGAAGAAGAACGGCAGATCGACTGTGGCCTCGCGGGCACTGTGATGCGTTTTCTCCCTCCCCTGGCTGCGCTCTCCCCTATCCCCACGCGCTTCGATGGCGACAAACAAGCCTATGCGCGCCCTCTCGGCGCACTTCTCGATGTCCTCGAAAATCTGGGGGCACAGATCACCTATCACGGGGAGCACGCTCACCTCCCCTTCACCATTCAGGGGCCCCTGCGCTACCACCCCGGTACGATTACCGTCGACGCCTCGGCCTCTTCTCAGTTCTTTTCTGCAATGCTGCTCATCGCTCCCCTCCTTGGCGGAGCCATCATTCGCAGCGAGCAAGAACTGATCTCTCTTCCCCATATCAACATGACCTTGGACATGATGCGGGCAACCGGAATTACCTGGTCAAAACTCAGCGGAAGCGAGTGGATGATTGAGGAAGGCAAGCCCACGGCCTCGGAAATCAAAATCGAAGCAGACCTTTCAAATGCGGGTCCCTTCTTGTGCGCGGGAATCCTTAGCGGCGGAAGTCTTGCTATCCCTCATTGGCCTGTGAACTCCACACAGCCGGGAGCAATGTGGCCAGAACTTTTTGAGCGCATGGGGATTGACACCCGATTGCTTGTCGAAGGAAGCGAAAACGGCACCTTGCTTGTCGACGGCCACGGCCCGGGCACTTTCCAGGGGATCACCTGTGATATGTCCGCAATGGGCGAGATGGTTCCAACCCTTGCTGCGCTCCTGCTCTTTGCACAAACTCCATCTACTCTCAGCGGAATCGCGCACCTTCGCGGGCATGAGACTGATCGTTTGGAAGCCATCGCGGACTCCATTCGATCCCTGGGCGGCTGCGTCGAAGTTCTTGACGATGGCCTCACAATTAAGCCACGCCCTCTTCATGGCGCCAAACTGCGTTCCTTCGCCGACCACAGGATGGCAACTTTCGCGGCAATCGTTGGATTGGTGATCGATGGGGTGAGCGTGGACGATATCGCGTGCACCTCAAAAACTCTCCCGAATTTTGAATCTATGTGGCAGAGCATGATGGAGAATCGAGGCGCAAATGTCTAGACGCGATATCGGCACCGATGACCCGCGCGTAAAAGTTCGCCCCGGGAAGCGCTCGCGGCCACGTACAAAAGTTCGCCCTGATTGGGGTAACAAGCCAATCGGTCAGGTGATCGGTATTGACCGTGGCCGCTACCTGGTTCGCTATGAGGATATCGACCTGCGCTCTGTTCTTGCCCGCGAGCTTAAGAAAGGAAGCGTTGTCGTTGGTGATCGTGTCCGTTTGACCGGTGATCTCAGTGGCCACCTTGACACCTTGGCCCGGATCGTTGCTGTAGAGGAAAGAAGCAGCGTTCTGCGCCGCTCTCTTGAGGACGCTCCCGATCAAAAGGGAGAAAAAATTATCGTTGCAAACGCACAGATTATGGTGATTGTGACGGCTTTGGCCGATCCTCCTCCTCGAATGGGAATGATTGACCGCTGTTTGGTAGCCGCTCACGAGGCGGGGATGCGCGCCGTTCTTTGCCTCACGAAAGCCGATCTTGCTCCGGCCGAAGAATTTCTTCGCGCGTATGCGGATTTTGACCTGACGACAGTGGTGACCTCGGTTGCGGCTGGCGATCAGGGGCTTGATGAATTAAGAGAGCTTCTAGCCGGGCATTTTTCCGTTTTGGTCGGCCACTCTGGAGTTGGAAAATCAACACTCATTAACGCGCTGATTCCCCAGGCCCAACGCAGCGTGGGAATGGTCAATCAGGTCACCGGACGAGGTCGCCATACATCAACCTCCTCTCGAGCCTTCGAGCTTCCCGGTGGCGGCTGGATTGTTGATACCCCCGGTGTGCGTTCCTTCGGACTCGGACATGTCGATACCGACGATGTGCTTGGTGTTTTCCCCGATGTTGCCGAGGCTGCGCAGTGGTGCCTCCCGCTGTGCACGCACCTCGAGGATGCCCCCTCATGTGCACTGGGTGCGTGGGCGCAGGGGCGTGATCCCTTCAGCCTTCCTTCCTCCCCTTCCGAGGCCGAGGCAGAGCGCCAGAGGCGTACTTCGCGGGTTGCTTCCGTCCGTCGTCTTTTGGACGCGGTTGCAGGAGCCATGCGCGTTTCGAAGGCTGCGCGCTGATTTCGAGGTGGATTTTTCTCGTGCTGCTCCAAAGTGACTCAAAATGCCGGTGGGGCAGTTCATACTAGGCACATGCGAATTCTTCACACTTCCGATTGGCATTTTGGCCGCAGTCTCCACGGTCAAGATTTAGGCGATGCGCGCGCTCTTTTTGGTCGCTGGCTCATCGACACCGTGAAGACGCAAAATATCCAGCTGGTTTTGATCTCTGGCGATGTTTATGACCGAGCTATTCCTCCCGTCGGTCAGATCAATGAAGTGATGAACCTTCTTGAAGAACTCAGCTCCATCACTCACGTACTACTTACGTCGGGAAATCATGATTCCGCGGCTCGCCTGGGAATGTATTCGCACTTCCTTCGCGGAAATATCCAGGTGTGTTCACGTGTTGAAGACATTGGCACTGCCCGCGAATACCTCGGTACCGGTGATGATCCAGGAGTTTTGGTCTACCCGATCCCCTACCTTGAACCAGATTTGGTCCGTTCGACGTTATCACCCAATGATCAGCCGCTTGAACGCAGTCATCAGGCGGTAATGGATGCAGCAATGCGACGTATCGGCGCTGATCTCAAGCGACGACGCAGCGAAGGGGATTTGCGCCCAGCTGTGGTGATGGCACATGCCTTCATTGTCGGCGCCGCGCCTTCGGATTCGGAACGCAACATTGAAGTTGGTGGGGTTCCTTCCGTATCAGCCGAAACCTTCGAGAGCTTCGGCGGCGATCCCCAAGCACCAACTCCTGGACTGAGTTACGTTGCCTTGGGACATTTGCATCGACCTCAAGTAATCCCCTCTTCTCAGGTTCCTATTCGCTATTCTGGCTCGCCCATTGCCTATTCTTTTTCAGAAGCTCCCGGGGATAAAAGCGCAGTCATCATCGATACGCATCCGGAAGATGAAGAGCTCACTCCACATGCTCAAAGGGTTGAGATTTCTGGTATCTCAATGCCTCTTGCACTCTCAACGGTTGATATCCCATCCGCGCATCCCCTTGTTGTCCTGACGGGCTCAATGGACTCTCTTCTCGGAAAAGCAGCACAGGTCGATCGGGAATCCTATGTGTCTCTGACCGTTACCGATGATGCGCGACCTCAGTCGATGGTTTCCCGCCTCCGCGCTGCATACCCACACGCGCTCTCGATCATCCACGCGCCAGCACATACACCCATCCTTGCTGCGCCTCAACGTGACCTCGCAACGATGGATATTCGTTCGACCCTTGCAGACTTTTTCTCTCAACAGGGTGGACAGCCGGTATCGGCAGAAGAAAGCAGCGTTATCGATCAGGTTGTGAGCAAGGTGAAAGAAGACCTCCAATGAAGCTACTCACTTTGGAACTCAGCGGGATCGGGCCCTTTGCTTCACGTCAATTTATTGACTTCCAGCGTTTCACCGACGCGGGACTCTTCCTTTTACGCGGAGCAACCGGTTCTGGAAAATCGACACTGATCGATGCCATCGTGTTCGGACTCTATGGAGATGTCGCAAGCGGGAACGACGGGGCGAAAAACCGTCTACGTTCGCTGTATTGCGCGCCCAATGATCCCTCTTATGTGGAAGTGGTCTTTGAAGTTTCTGCTGGGATTTACCGAGTTCGCCGAACCCCGCAGTATGTCAAAGAGGGACGTGCGACCCCGGTCAATGCAACAGTCACCTTTGAGAAGGTGACTCCCAACCCTTCGGATCCCTCTGGTTTTTCAACACTCGAAGCACTGAGCCGTTCCATTCCCGAAGCGCAATCAATGATTACTTCGCTCATCGGATTGACAAAGGAACAATTCTTGCAAACTGTTGTTCTTCCACAGGGACAATTTGCACGCTTCCTCGGTGCCAAATCCTCGGATAGAGAGAAAATTCTCCGAGATATTTTCGGCACTCAGTATTTTCAAGATCTGCAAAATGCTTTTATCGAAGAAGCAAAGTCAGCAGATGAGTCCATCACGCGGACACGCCGCGATTTTTTGAGCGCTCTGGGAACGCTACAGAGTCAGATCACAGACTCTCCCCTGGGTCAGTCTCTTTCCGATGAGCTCACGAAGCTTAGCGACAAACTTGAAAGTACCGGCGAATACGAAGAGTTAAACGCAGATCTGCTTACGCTCAGTGGACAACTGAATGAATTACTGAAGGAACAGCACGATGATGCCCAGCGCACTCTTGATAGTGCTCAGGTCCTTCTTGACCAACGAAACGCAGAGTTGAACGCAGCCCAAGACCTTCAACAACGCTTCAATGAATACAAGCTGCTAACCGCCCAGCAGGCCGCACTCCTTTCACAAGAAAGTCAGATTGATTCCCTCACCGTCAAGGAAGCGCACCTGCGAAACCTTGAGCCTCTCAAAGCGCCCCTGCAGCAATTTGACTCTGCAAGGTCAAAACTTACGCAGGCCTCGTCCTCTTTAGAAACGTTCATCTCGCTCCCTAAGCGGATGAATGGCGCACTCTTCGATACAACTCAGGCCCACACCGAACTATCCGCGGGAAACAGTGAACTTCTTGCTGAGTATGAAAAGGTAAGCAGCGCAAGTCACGTGCAGCAGCAATTAGTCGATGCGCGCGCGGAATATGAGCGCTTGGCCGACCAAGAAATCCAGGCACATCAACTGATCGAAGGGCTGAAACAGCGCTCAGATGCACTGCTTAAGACCCGCGCAGAACTCACGCAGAAAATTGAGGCCAGCCAAAAGGCGCGTTCTATCCTTGCATCCTCATCAGCTCAGCTCGACGCACTGAACCAACGCGTCGATGCGGCCGAAAGAGCCGATATCCTACGCGCTCAACTCATCGGCCTGGCTGAGGAAATCCAAAAAGCACATCGAACTGCCCGAGAAAGGGGCATCGCTGCTCTTCTCGCACGCGAGACATGGCTCCAAGAAACTGCTGCCTCACTGGCTGCCGAACTCGAAGAGGACACCCCCTGTCCCGTCTGCGGCTCAACCTTGCATCCTGCCCCCGCGCAATCAGATAGCGACAATACAATGAGTCGCCAGAAACTTGATGAACTTGAGGCACTTCGTCAAGAAGCCGATCAGCATCTTCATGAGCTCAGCACCCAACGCTCGCAGTGTGTGGCGAAAATTGCCGCACTCAATGAACAAGCTGGCTCAGATAGCGATTCCCTACGTATTCAACGCGATGCCCTCAGGCAAAGCATTGACCAGTTGAGCTCTCTGGCAGAAAACTATCAGTCGCTGAGCGCAGAATTTGAAGCTTCCTCAGAGAGCGAAAAAGAAATCCTGAGCACACGCGCATCGACGCAAGAAAAACTCACAAACATCAACTCACGAATCCAGGAAGTCAAAGCTCAAGTCAGCGCATACGAAGCATCCCTCGCCCAAGCTTTGGGGGACTACACCTCGCTCGAAGAGTGGAAGGAAGCCCTTGAGCGCAAGCAAGATCATCAAGATGCTTTTTCTCAAGCTCTCAATTCCTTCGACCAAGCTGCACAGCTTTTCCAGAGCAATCAGGAATACCTCAATACCGCGTTCTCAGAGTCCGGATATAAAGATGGGGATATAGACCTCAATCAGATTCGCGAAGAGCTCAAAGACCTTCCTCAGTTGGAGGGCCTCAGCCAGCAGATTCGTCACTATCACCAGGAACTTCATACGGTTCAGGCACGTTTGGATTCGGACCGTTTTTCTGGCTTAGAGACAGCAGAGCTCCCTGATCTTGATGCATGCGAAAACGCACGAGAAGTCGCTCGAGAAGAGGAACTCCACGCCAGTTCCAACCTAGCGAACATCCAAGCACTCGCAAAAAGTATTCACCGCTCAGAAACCCAGATTCGCTCAGCGCTGGCCGATCTAGGTCAGGCGCTCAAAGAAGGATATCCTCGTCTTCGACTTGCCCAGCTTGCAAGCGGAAATAGCCAAGCCAGCATCCATCGAGTACCGCTGAGTTCGTGGATCCTCATGTCTCGTTTTGAAGAATTGATCTCAGCTGCGAATCCACGCCTAGCAGAGATTTCACACGGACGCTACGAACTTCAGCGCAGTGATACGGACCCAACCAGATCGCGTAAAAACGGCCTAGGCCTGGTGATCTTCGATCATGAGGCTGAAGATACTCGTACGCCTTCAACTCTCTCGGGTGGAGAAACCTTCTATGTCTCCCTGGCATTGGCACTTGGCCTTGCAGACGTGGTTATGGCCGAAAGCGGCGGCATCATGCTTTCAAGCATGTTTATCGACGAGGGCTTCGGTTCCTTGGATCTCGACACCCTCGATATCGTTATGGGACAGCTGCTGGCCTTGCGCCAAAGCGATCGATGCATTGGCGTCATCAGTCACGTCGATGAGATGGCACGGCAGATCGCAGACCAAATTCAAGTCACATGGAAAGAAGGCCGAGGCTCAACCCTAAGCATCAGAGGGGCCTAGCCGTCAGTGCATCTGACGAAGAATACGGATCACGTCCTCGCGTTCTTCTGGGGCATACCATTCCATGCTTTCATCCCACAGCTGTGCAACAGCCTCGTCAGCCTCATCTTGAGTCTGTGCGTCAAGTACTGCGCGCACCTTCTCTGAAGCATCGGGATGATCGATAAAGTAGGCGGCAATATGGCTTTGAACTGGAGCGCAGGGCTGCGTCTGAGCAACCTCGCCATCGTAGGGCGCAACGGAAATGCCATCGATGTCCGCAGCGATAATGCAACGACTGAGCGCGCCCTGTTCTTCGCGTAGTAGCGCCAATGAATCAAGTGCAGCCAAGTCGCGCGCATCATCTTCGGCAAGTTCTAAATCTTCACCGCGCAGTGAAGAGGAAGGGTCTACACAGTAGGCGGGCCGGGGCACCAAGTTTCCCTCTTCCAATTCACGAGCAAGAACGGGGTAATAGATTCGCATAGCACCAGTTTATGCACGAAAGTGCGCGCTGTCTTAAGTCACCCGTATCCATCTAAAGACGTGCCAGACAAGAACGAAATGACATTAAACGAAACGAAGTGGCACCAATTGAATTGACATGTGTGACATTGTCCGAACTTAATCGATCATCCCCGATTCCACTGAAGCGCAATCAATAGGCTTTCATCTGCACAAATAGCTCAAAAGTAATCGCTTTATTGACTCCAAAAATCCCGAAAAAAATGGCATGATTGAAGGCATGAATCAACGATTCCTCACTCTCGCCGAGGTCGCCGAGACACTCAACATTACGCTTTCCGCTGCGCGCTCACTGGTGAATTCCGGCGAGCTACCGGCCATTCAATTGGGAGGAAAGCGCATGTGGCGTGTTGAAGAATCCGTCCTCGAAGAATTTATCCAAACCCAATATGAGCATTCACGTGCACGCTTAAGCCATACCGCATAACCCTAGGAGATGTCAGATGTGGGCAGAGGTTTCTCTGCCCACTTTTTCATACGAAGGACGCATAATCCTAGATCTTTTCACGGCGAAAAGAAGCTTATCCACAATCCTAAATCTGGATGTTTTCCCATCGGCGACTGCACGTTTTCTCAATTTTTGCTGAGATTGAGTGGATTCTTATTTTGTTGCCGCTGACGCATACGTCTACTCGAGCGACCACACTTTCGTATAAAAATTGATAAAACCAGGCGTTGCCCATGAGCGATAGCGCTTTCGTTAGCAGGCATTTCACATACACAAGCATTTTATAGTTGGATTGACAGCTCAACTTAATTCCTCAAGACTCCACAGTATCCGCCCCAAAGACGAGGCGTCTCCCCCATGAATACAGTCGCCCAAGGAGTCTTGACAATGCCACGACAGTCGAGAGTACTGACCCCACCAGCAGACCACGCTTTCCGAATCAGCTGGGACCTTTCGCGAGATACTCCTGTCAATAGCCCAACAACACTGAGTTCGTATCTCAATGCAGATAATCCTCTAATCCCACAAGAACAAGAAATTACGAACCTATGCCAGTGGTCAATCGGACTAGCTCGAGGCATTATGGAGGTCCTTCTCCACCTTCGCCCCTACGAACAACTCCGGCGATGGCTGGTTCCACCGCTCTACCAACGACTTATCACCATCATCAACAGAGATCCACGAAGCTTTCGACGCGAGCCCTGCCACCCCATTCAATGGCATATCAGCCAAACTTCAGCAACGGTCATCGAATCCTGTGTGATCATTGCGCAAGGAGAAGGCAGACACGTCATTTCCATGCGTCTGCAGACTTTTAAAAACAGATGGATCGTCACCGCATTGGACGTCCTTTAAGAAGAGCGCAGATAAAGCAGTGGCGGCATGCACCGCGTGGTGCATGCCGCCACTAACAATCAGTCACAGCGGTCGATCAGCGCTTCTTACGCTTCTTTGCCGCGCGACGCTGAGCACGATTGGTCCCCTCTGTTGTTGAGGTCGTCTCACCGTCTTGATCTGGCGAAGAATAGCTCAGACGCGCAGAAGTCTTTTCCTGTCCCACATCGCCCATAACGGATGCGGAACGCTCGATAGCCCGCTCTTCGGTCTCAGCAGCTTTACGGCGCGCATCCTCGCTGAGTTGAGCCTCGGATACACCCTCTGCCTGCTCTTCAACCGCCGCGCGCTCACGAGCCTGCTCATACGCCAGCTGGAATTGACGCGCGTAGGAGAAGATCTGCTGAACGCTTTCCTCGCGAATGCGATCCATCATCGTGTTAAACATCCGCGCGCCCTCGTCCTTATATTCGACAAGAGGATCACGCTGACCCATCGCACGAAGACCGATACCTTCCTTCAGGTAATCCATCTCGTAGAGGTGTTCACGCCACAGGCGATCAACGGTTGCAATCACCACTCGTCGTTCCAGCGTACGCATCGGTTCATCACCGAGCTGCTGAATGGCCAGAGGGTTGTGGTTAAGCTGCTCTTCTGCTTCTTGGTACTGGGTTTCAATGTCGCCCAAGACCTCGCGCATCAAGTCATCGCGGGTCAGTGAGCCCTGCCCGCCATACTGCTCCTCAACTTCCTCGGGAGTAACCGAGGGCGGGTAGTAACCGCGCAGGGTGTCCCACAGTTCCTTGAGGTTCCATTCACGAGGCGACAGACCGTTGGTCTTTTCAGCGATGATCCCAGACACCAAGGACTCCATGAAGCCCTTCATCTGGGGGCCCAAATCCTCGCCTTCTAGGACGCGACGGCGCTGCTCGTAGATCAGCTCACGCTGGTCAGTCATCACATCGTCATACTTCAAGACGTTCTTTCGAATCTCAAAGTTACGAGCCTCAACCTGGTGCTGTGCGGAGGCAATCGAACGGGTGACGATACGATTTTCTAGCGGCTGATCCTCAGGGTAAGCACCCGAGGCCATGATGCGCTGAGCAAGGCCTGAGGAGAAGAGACGCATGAGGTCATCTTCCATCGACAGGTAGAAACGAGACTCACCGGGATCGCCTTGACGACCGCTACGGCCTCGAAGCTGGTTGTCGATACGGCGGGACTCGTGGCGCTCCGAACCCAGCACATACAAACCGCCCAGCTCGCGAACTTCTTCGCGCTCGGCCTCAACTGCGGCCTCGGCCTCGGCAAGGGCTTCCGGCCACGCGCGACGGTATTCTTCTGCGTCAGCCTTCGGGTCCAGCCCACGAGCGGCAAGGTTTGCCTGAGCAAGGAACTCGGAGTTTCCACCGAGCATGATGTCGGTACCACGACCAGCCATGTTCGTCGCAACGGTCACTGCGCCCTTACGGCCAGCCATCGCAACGATCTGCGCTTCACGCGCGTGCTGCTTGGCGTTCAGAACCTGGTGTGGGATCTTGCGTTCTTTGAGCATCCGCGACAGAAGCTCAGACTTTTGAACCGATGCGGTACCAACCAAAACTGGCTGTCCAGCCGCGTGGCGCTCTTCGATATCATCAATAATCGCGCGGAACTTACCGGCCTCGGTCGGATAGACCAGGTCGCCCTGATCCTTACGAATCATCGGACGGTTCGTCGGAATCGGAATAACGCCGATCTTGTAGGTCGAGGCGAATTCTGCAGCTTCGGTCTCTGCAGTACCGGTCATACCCGAACGCGAGCCCTCGGGGTACAGACGGAAGTAGTTCTGAAGAGTAATAGTTGCCAGGGTCTGATTCTCAGCCTGGATCTTCACGCCTTCCTTCGCTTCGATCGCTTGGTGCATACCATCGTTGTAACGGCGCCCGGGAAGCACACGGCCAGTGTGCTCGTCAACGATCAGGACCTCTCCCCCGTCAACGATGTAATCGCGATCGCGGTGGAAGAGTTCCTTTGCTCGAATAGCGTTATTGAGGAACCCAATCAGCGGAGTATTAGCTGCTTCGTAGAGGTTCTCGACACCCAGCTGATCTTCAACCTTGTCGATACCGGGTTCAAGGACACCGATAGTCTTCTTCTTCTCATCGACTTCGTAGTCCTCGTCGCGAACCAAAATATTGGCAATGCGCGCGAACTCTGTGTACCAGCGATTGACATCGCCGGATGCAGGGCCAGAGATGATCAGAGGGGTACGAGCCTCGTCGATCAGAATCGAGTCGACCTCATCGACAATCACGAAGTTGTGTCCTCGCTGGACCATATCTTCAGGACGCTGCGCCATGTTGTCACGCAGGTAATCGAAGCCGAATTCATTATTCGTACCGTACGTAATATCGGCGTTGTACTGCTCGCGGCGTTCTTCCGGCTCCTGTCCAACCAGCACGCAGCCCACGGTGAGTCCCAGGAAGTTGTAGACGCGAGCCATCAGATCAGATTGGTACTTCGCCAGATAATCGTTCACGGTCACAACGTGAACGCCCTTACCGGTTAGCGCACGCAGGTAGGAGGGCATAGTCGCAACTAGCGTCTTGCCCTCACCGGTTTTCATTTCTGCAATATTGCCTCGGTGGAGGGCAATACCGCCCATGACCTGAACGTGGAAGGGACGCTGACGCAGGGTGCGCCATGCTGCTTCGCGAACGGTTGCGAAAGCCTCAACCAGGATGTCATCCAAGGTTTCGCCTTCATTGAGGCGCTCTTTAAATTCCTCTGTTTTTCCGCGCAATTCCTCATCGGTGAGGGCTTCAAAGTCTTCTTGAAGAGCATCAACTTGCGAGGCGAGCCGGTCGAGTTGACGCAAGGTGCGTCCTTCTCCAGCTCGGAGGATCTTGTCAATAATGGACACGGGGACTCCTGGGATTGTGACCGGATGATCCGGGCGTGCGTCGAGCACACTTCTCCTAGTCTACGAATTTCCGTCGGCGCTTTCGACTTCATCCCAACAACCGTGTCGTTTTTCTCTGCAAGCCGATTGTTCTGAACTTGTTCATCAGTGATGCAAAATCAACCCGACAACTGATATCCGACAACTCGAAGCGCAAGCAATGGTACGCTGTATAAGTCAGGAAATTACGCGCGTAGAAATGGGTCTACGCGCACAACCTCGCGATCTTCTCTTCTACGACGAGGAGCAGGTCCCCAGGTGCGAAAGAGTCTAAGCCATGTCCGAAATTCAATCGCCTCCCCCCGACGCTGGAGTGTTCGTACATCGGAGCGCGATACAGTCGCCAGCTCCAGCACTACTTTCGCGCACCGAAACAACGATGGAAGCGATCGAGCAGTACATCGTCGCTAATCACTTGCAACCCGGAGATCCTCTGCCCACAGAGTCCGCTCTCTGCGATTCTCTAGGCGTATCACGTTCATCAGTACGTGAGGCGCTGCGCCAGCTCAAGGCTCTTGAGATTGTTGATGTGCAGCAAGGACGCGGTGCTTTTGTCGGCGACATGACACTTCGCCCCTTGATCAAGACCGTTTTCCTTCGCTCCTCTACCGCTCCTGATTCCGCCGAGGCCTTGTCCCAGGTTTTGCGGGTCCGCCAGGTTTTGGATTTAGGTTTGGCAAGCGAGGCAATCCAGGCACTTCAAGGCACGCATGATGATCATCTCCATGAACTGGTCGACCAGATGATCTCAAAGGCTCAGCGCAGCGAGTTCTTCATGGACGAAGACATTGAATTTCACACCGAACTCTTGAAGAAGATCAACAACCCCCTTGCCGAGCAGCTGGTCAATGCCATGTGGATGATTCACATGATGGCTCTGCCACAGATCCATCGGGGTTTTGAAGGTCTTCCGGAAACTGCTCGCGCTCACGAGGCCATGCTGGTCAGCGCAGAAAACGGCGATCTTGAGGGATACCGTCGCGCTGTCTTCGCGCACTACGATCCACTGAACCAGGCCTTGGATTCTCTTTCGCAAGAAGACAACCCATCCGCTGGTAAATGAAAACTTGAGGGGTGTGGGGAGCCTGCCGAAGCAGGCTCCCCACACCCCTCAAGTGCGCGTTTTATTCGCCAGTTTGGAGAACCGTCGCGTTCAGACGCAGAACACCATAGGTCCAGCCGTGGCGATGGTAGACGACGCAGGGCTGCATCGTTTCTTCATCGACAAAGAGGAAGAAGGGGTGCCCCACCAGTTCCATCTGATTCAATGCCTCATCAACGCTCATAGGCACCGTCTCATGAACCTTCTGGCGGACGATAATCGGACTATCTCCCAGCTGCTCCTCGCGAGCTTCTCCAACTTTCAGATCCCCCGCACTCTTCAAAGATGTCGGAGCCTGTTCAGCAAGTTCCTCTTCTTCCCCAACGCTTGCGGGAAGAACATCTAAATCGGGAGCCAGAATTTCTTCCGTGCGGTGGTGATCCTTTGCTCGATCACGCATACGGCGAAGGCGCTCAAATAGCTTTCCAGCAGCAATATCAACCGCGGCGTAGCGGTCTGCAGATTCTGCCTCTGCTCGAATAATTGGGCCTTTGCCAAAGACTGTTAGTTCAATCCGCTCTGCTGTATCAGCCTGTCGCGGATTCTTCTGGTGGGTTAACTCAACATCAACCCTTTGGGCACGAGGATAAAACTGCGTAACCTTCGCAAGTTTTTCCTCGATGTATGCGCGGAAGTTCGGATGAATCTCTGCATTACGTGCAGCTACTGTGATGTCCATATTTCTCTCCACATCATGAAATGCGACCACAGTCGCGATCGAAAACCCGGCGACGTCATTGCCCCGGAGTGTCTTGAACTACCACCCCCGATCAGCATGTGATGGAAAACCATCACTGGAAGAGATGCATCGAGTATAGCAGATAACGGTGACCTGCGTCATAGAGCGACACTATCGTCGCGACCGCGCAATACACGCCCCTGCCACCCAGTTCTTCCCACAAACACGGAATAATTCGCTCATCGTTCCCCCTGTTGCAACAACGTCATCGACCGCTACAAGTCCCACATCCTGAGGAATGGGCATTGATACGTACATGTGGCCACGGCGAGCTTCTCTGCGCTTATCTGAGTTCTTTCCCGCCTGCGAAGAGACCCAGGGGTCCAACCTGCAGATATCACGAACCGCTACCGGAACCGGCACCGATAAACGAATTCCTTGAGCCACGCCATGGGCAATATGGGAGGTTATTGGATGGCCAAAGAAACGTCGTTTCCAACTGGATGGTGCAGGGACAATCCACAAACATGCACGGGGTTCCCCCACCTCAAGCATCCCGCTCTTTCCCAGTGCTTCGCCAATAGTTTTTCCACATTCAAAAAGAAAAGGCGATAAATCTACGCGCCCGGAGTGTTTTGCGGCCAAAATAATGGACCGCATTGATCCAGAGTATTCACTCAGCGACCACAGCGGATATTCTGCCCAACCCGAATCAATAACTTCCCATGTCGGCACGAAGGACTGTGATAACCCAAAGCATTGGTCACACAAGGTCTGATCCCAGGCGCCACAGCCAGCGCAACTGCTGGGGATACACAAACTGGCCAACTCCCGCGCGGCCTCGTGAAAAACTCCCATAAAGGAAGATCAACACGAAAAGAAAGCAGACGCAGACCGCATAGGCAATCTGTGGAGAAAACGATTCAGCCGGGGAAGTTTACGTCGCGAAGATTTCCTTCAAGAGACTGCCATAGCGCCCCGGAACGAACCTGATAATTGCCGTCCTTCCCGCGGATCACCATCGTCGCTGAAGAGGAGCCTGCACTCAGTCGCTGAGTCCCAGTGGGAAGAGCAAGAACCGAGGGGAAACCACCGACGGGTACGGTCACCAAAGAAACTTCATCCACCTGATCATTACCCGCGCGAAGACCTCCTTGACGCACGGCAACAACCGTAGAACGCCCAGCCCACGACACATCATCGACGCCGGTCGACAAGCCAGCCAGGGGTTCGGGGTCAGTGAGCGCGATCGGCTCGCCACTGCCTCGGCGCTCAATTCCGGCAATCCAGGCACTTGTGGAGCCACCAACCTGACGGAGCAAAAGTGCGCGCGCGCCATCGGGAGAGATTCTCACCGCGCTCACCCCGTTCAGGGATTGATTTTCCGAGGCGATCGCCAAGTTCTGCCCGTCAATTCGCGAGGCCCTTAAGTTCCCTCCCCGAGGAATGTCCCACACCCAGCCGAAACGATCGATAGAAGGCGAATACTGGCCTTCAGAGCCATCCACTACCCGGGTCGCATTGGTTGAGGAATCCACCAGAACAAGACGATCATCCTCGCGCCAGGCCAGTAAGGAGGAAGAAACCGGAGAGACCGCCGGAAGCGAGGCAGACGACGAAGGAGTAATGGGAAGAATCCGAGTTGAAACGCTACGCCCGTCAATTCGAACCAAACCATTCGAGTTCAAAGCAACCGCGGAATCAAGATCAAAGGATGGCTGGGAAGGAAGCCCTGAGGAAGGAAGAGCCTCTCCCCCGACATTAATTTCGACAGAATTCACGCGGCCCGAGCGCTGAAGGGTTTGGGAAATCTCCCATGCCATCAACTGTTTCCCGCGATCATCGCTGGGAAGCGTGCCGTTCAAAGACACCTTCGCAACGTGGTCGGAGAGTTCAATACCTCCGGCTGAAATCGAGGTGCCCGAAGGGATTGCATTCACTAGGGCATCGGAGAGATGTGACTGCGGTCCAGCGATGAGTCCCTCGAGCATATGGGTTTCGACTCGGCGCGTGGGATACCAGCGCGGATCAGCAATCAGAGAATCGCCGGTCGCTGAAAGAAACATCAGCGAAACAAGCTCGTGCGATGCCGTAAATGATGCCTGAGAAACAACGACCCCATCCGCAGGCGCGTCAATACGCCATTGGCCGTTCTCACGAACCAGGTGGAAGCGGGCTTCAAGTGAGGAAGTTTCTGCCGGCGAAAGAACGCCATTTTGATCAACAGAACCCACGCCGGTGGCCGTGATCGATGCGTTTAGCGTATCCGTTTTCGAAGGGTCAAAGGAATACGACACCTTCGGGGTTGAATCCGTCGAATAAATCGTCACTAACTTATGCGGGTCCCAGGTCTGCGCGGAGGAGCTGGTTAAGAAAAGACGCGCAGTTGCGTAGTCGTCAGAAGCTCCCGCGGCACAGGCCAAGAGAAAACTGCTGAGCAGACTTTCCGGATCCGCATCAGCCACAGGACCGCCCGCGGCCAAATCAACCGGCTGAGCATTGGGGGCATCGACATCAAAGGGCGAAGGAGAGGAGGAAGTTGGCAAAGAGGTGCAGGCAGCCAGAGAAAGGCTGCTGAGAATAGCCACAACAGCAAGACACAGTCGCTGATTCATCTTCACTCCTTTTCCCATAGTTCTAAGGGATCGCTTGAAATCGCTGTCCCAACTTTCTTGGGAAGGGTCATCATGAAAGAGGATCCAACTCCAATCTCGCCCCACGCAGTTAATGTTCCCCCGTGAAGAACAACGTCTTCCAAGGAAATGGCCAAGCCCAGACCCGTTCCTCCGGTGGTACGTGTTCTCGCAGGATCCGCACGGTAAAAGCGGTCAAAAACTCGCTCAACCGTTGCCGGTTCCATCCCGACGCCATGGTCACGCACGCGTACCGCGACAGCGGTTTCATTCGAAGCAATGGTCACAACAACTGGTCGAGATTCGGCGTGTTCATAAGCGTTGACCAAGAGATTGCGAATGACACGTTCGATACGTCGATCATCAATTTCTGCCGTGCAATGATGCGTCGGCGCATTGACAATAACCTCCACTCCCAAGCGCTGCGCAAGCTCACTGTTTGCGTTAACAACGCGCGTGACCAATCCGCGAAGATCAATGCTTTCCGCAGTGAGGTCGACAGATTGGGCATCGTGACGCGAGATCTCTAGGAGATCAGCCAGCATGGAATCGAATCGCTCAACCTGTTCATGAAGTAGTTCTGCACTCCGAGTGGTCACAGGATCAAAATTCTTACGTTGATCCCAGATCATTTCTTCCGCCATACGAATTGTCGTCAGTGGCGTGCGGAGTTCGTGAGAGACATCAGAGACGAAGCGCTGCTGAAGCCGCGAAAGCTCGTCATATTCATCAATTTTCTTCTCGAGCGATTCAGCCATGTTATTGAAGGCACGCCCAAGATTTGCCATCTCATCACTACCGCGGGCATCACTACTGTCAATTCGCACATCAAGATTTCCTTCAGCAAGCTTTCCTGCCGCTGTTGCAGTACGACGTACCGGTCCCAAAATGTGATAGATCAGAATGAAGGTGATGATCGGGATTAACAGCAAGAACGGAATCCCAGCAAAGATCAAGATCCCCATAACGGTGTCAATGCGTTCTTGGTCTGCTTGAAGCGAATAAACGATATACAGCTGGTGGGTTCCTGCTCGCGGTACCTGAACGTTAGTCCCCACAAGAATTGCAGGCACTCGCTGGTTCGCATCACGCGCGGAAGGAATTGAGACTGATTGCCATTGAGGATCCGTTGATCCCGCTACAGCATTTTTCATCTCTTCACTAATGACGCCTAAGACCGTGGGGTCAACAATCTCATTAATCCGAAGCGATTGAGATTGAGATTCAGAGCGTAAGAGCAGAACAGAAACCGCCCCAGTACCCGAGGCAGAAACACGTAAGGAGGTTGCAAGCTGCCGGGTTGATTCTTGAATCTGATCGGGAGTGCTGGCTGTTGACTGGTCGAAAACCGATTGCGCAGTCGAAAAACGCAAAGCCGCATCCGAAAGCACTGCGGTTCGCCGAGATTCAAAAACGCTACTGCGCAGCTGAGTAGCAACAATTGTTCCCGCGACAAGAATGAGCACCATCGACACCGCGGCAAGGTACGAAGCCGCTCGCAAAGAAGCGGAATTACGAATTGCTTTCAGTGCTTCCCACTGAGAAATACGTTCCCAGCCACGCCACTGTCGAAGGGGTCGGAAGAGGCGTTGAAGAAAAAGAAGGACGCGCTCCAGAGGCGCAACATGAGACTCAGGAACAGGGGGCGTCGAGAGTACTCCCCCATCTCCGCCTATCATGACGAGGCGTTGCCAGCGCGGTAGCCCACTCCGCGGACAGTCACAACGACCTCGGGATTATCCGGGTCACGCTCGACTTTTGAACGCAGACGCTGGACATGGACGTTCACCAAGCGAGTGTCTGCAGCGTGGCGGTAGCCCCACACAGATTCAAGCAACTCTTCGCGGGAGAATACCTTCCACGGGGAACGTGCAAGAGTCACAAGCAGGTCAAATTCAAGCGGTGTTAAAGGCAATTCTTGGCCGCCACGATGCACACTATGGCCCTGAACATCGATCACAAGATCCCCAAGACGAACTAGCTCTTCACCACTGTCATCTCGCCCTCGCAGTCGTGCGCGAACACGCGCGACTAGTTCTTTGGGCTTAAAAGGTTTAGGAACGTAGTCGTCTGCCCCGGCTTCAAGACCTGCGACAACATCTGTTGTATCGGATCGAGCAGTCAGCATCACAATGGGAACATCAGATTCCCTGCGAATCTGGCGGCAGATTTCAATCCCATCAACGTTTGGAAGCATGAGGTCCAGAAGGACAAGATCCGGTGAAACTTCATGGAAAACATCAAGGGCTTGCGCTCCATCTGCGCAATCAGCGACCTCGAAACCTTCAGCATGAAGCATGATTCCGATCATTTCGGAAAGCGCGACATCGTCGTCAACGACCAGGATCCGTGAACTCATGTAACGATTGTGTCACGAAACTGACAGGTGTGTCGAAAAGACTCGGCGAATCTTCACAACATAACAAATACTGAAGACGCGCTGACTACTTCCTCAGTTCTTTCTGATTAGTTGAATGCATGGCACAATATTCGGGAAGACACGTGTCACCTATATAGGAGTAATAATGTCTGATCCTCAGGGAGCTCCCACGAATGATCCGTGGGCACCCCAGTCATCTTCTTCTCAGAATTCTCCCCAGGGTTCTGTTCCCTCAACACCTCAGGTTCCTCAGACTCCTCAGGCTCAGCAGCCTTGGGGTGCACCTGAGCAGCCCGCACAGCCCCAGCAGGCTCAGCAGCCTTGGGGTGCACCTGAGCAGCCCGCACAACCTCAGCAGGCTCAGCAGCCTTGGGGCGCGCCCGAGCAGCCCGCACAGCCCCAGCAGCAGTGGGGCGCGGCGCCTCAGCCCGATGCCGCATGGCAGGGCACCCAGGCTCAGGGTGGCACCGCATGGACCGTTGCGCAGCCCGGAATTATCCCGCTCCGTCCGCTGACCGTTGGGGAGCTCTTCAATGGCGCCTTCCAGGCGGTTCGCGTTAACCCGCAAACCATGTTTGGTTTTGCCTTTGCGATTATGGCGGTCGTCGGTCTTGTTCAGGCCTTCTTCGCTTCCTCTTCGACGTCGTCACTGACTCGCGCAATGTCCTCCGGAGATCCCCAAGAGTTGTTCGACTCGCTGGGCAGCAGCATGGGTTCCTTGGTCACAAGCGGACTTACCATGCTCGCAACCGCGTTCCTTTCAGGCATGCTGGCACTGACGGTGTGGGATGCAGTCCTCGGACGCAAGTCTTCTCCTGCGGACGCATGGCACCGTTTCTCGCCGCGCTTCGTCCCGGTTCTTCTGGCAACCTTCCTCATCGGCATCATTGAGTTCGTGTTGATCGTAGTAGTCCTGCTGGTCTTCATGATCCCCTTCTTCCTTGTGCTTGTTAACGCAGCTTCGGCTCGTAGCTACGATTCTGCGGGTGCAGGCATTGGTGGAGCCCTTTCAATCCTCTTCCTCATGATCGTGGCTCTGATCGTGGTCGCCTGCTTCTTGGCTGTGAAGTTCGCATTCACCTCAAGCGCAGTCGTCCTTGAAGGACTCGGCCCGGTCGATGCCCTCAAGCGTTCCTGGTCACTGTCGAAGGGTTCCTTCTGGCGAATCCTGGGCCGCATCTGGCTCATCGGTATCGTTACCGGTTTGATCTCCGGAGTTCTGGGCGCCGTTGTCGGTGCAATTCTGGGCGTTGGCGCTAATGCTGCTGACTCGGTTGGCTTGCTCGTCGCCTTCTCGGCTTTCTTGAGCGCACTGCTGTCGGCGGTTGTGATCCCGGTTCAATCATCCTTCTACACTCTGATGTACTTGGATGAGCGTATGCGCAAGGAGAACCTTGCTCCCATGATTGCTCAGGAAGCTTCCCGCGCCTGATGTTTTTCTGTGAAGCTCCGCTGACACCCGACGACGAGGAAGCTCGCGCATGGGTGTCGGCGGAGCTTTCGCGTCCCGACTACCTACCCACCCCACCTTCCGCGTTATCGCGCTTCTTCGACTGGCTTATTCAACACCTGGTGAGCGGTGCCAGTAAGGCTGCACCTGTCGGTTTCCCCATTGAAGGTTTCTTTATCTTCCTCTTATTCGTGATACTCGCGATCATCGCAATCATCGTCATCACCCACCCGATCCGCCTGCGCCGCCGCATGCGACGAACTGCTGTGTTTGACTCCGATTCCACGCTTTCGCTACGCGATGTCATGAAGCGGATTGACGAGGCTCGTGCAAGCGGAGATCTCGATGCTACGTTGATCTGGTCCTACCGACTATTTGTGCTCTACTTAGCTCGCGACAGCATTCTTCGAGATACTCCCGGTCTTACAGCGGACGAGGCTGGCCGAGCAGCTCAAAATGCTTTTCCCTTCCTCACCGCCCCCATTACCTCCGCAACTTCCGTCTTCGCCTCGGTACGTTACGGTGAAGGCCACGCAAGCGCAGAGGACTGCGCGGGGATGGACCAGCTTATTGCTGCCTATTCACAGAACAAGAAGCAGGCAGTGCACGCATGAAAGCAACTCAAAGCACTGTCGTTTCGCCAACTGCTCGCCAGCGTTGGACGCGAATGCGCCCACTGGTCATCATCATCTTTTTGGGACTGTTGTTTGTCATCGCAACTGCGTTGATACCCCGCTACGAAAAAGACAGCGAAACCCTCTCGCCAAATAACCCTGGGAATTCTGGCGCCCAAGCTCTTGTCCAAACGCTGCGTCACCACGGTATTAAGGTCGTCAAAGTCACCTCCGCACGCGAGCTTATTGCACGCTCAACACCGGACTCGACTGCTGTGATTACCTATCCTGGCTACATGCCCGACGCCACCGCGAAAGCGATCGATGAGAAAGTCCATCGGGTCGTCTATCTTCTGTCCCACTACGGTTCAGATCTTGATACCCCCTCCGTTGAAGTGACGACTTCAAAGACGACAAGTGCGACAGAGACGCTTTCTGCAGAATGCACTTCTGAACCTGCACAGAAAGCTCAAACTCTGCTCAATAACAGTGGGCAGCTTGTTACCACCACCGAAGTCGGATGGACCAAGTGTTTCCCCGCAGATGACGCCTACGCCTACCTTGAAAAGAACGAGGGCGATCATTTCCGTGCGATCATCGCCGATGGAGCTATCGCGTCAAATCAATGGGTTGATAGTGATGGCAATGCCGCACTTCTTATCAATGCGATGGCGCAGAAACCAACCATCTACTGGTATGACGGCAGCAAAGACAACGTCCTAGCCAGCGACACGGTAGACACTCTTGAGCCCCAGTGGCTAATCCCAATCCTTTCGCTGATCGGCATCGGAATTACCGTCATCGGTTTTTCTCGAGGCCAACGATTGGGACGTCTGGTCCCCGAAGATCTGCCCTCTTATGTCCCTTCATCAGAGACAACGAAGGGCCGCGGACGTCTCATGGCAACGCAGAAGCAACATGCTCATGCGGCGCGCCTCTTGCGCATCGAGGCCGTAACGACAATCGCCAAGCGCCTGGGAATCGACCCGAAAGCACCGCGAGCCACCCTAGAACACGCACTTGCAGCGCGAGGATTGCTGACCGCGCAGGTGAGTGATTTACTGTGGGGTCCGCCCCCAACAAACAACTCTGAACTGGTCGAATTGGCCGAAGCACTATCCGCGCTCACACAGGAGATTGAGTATCAATGACAAGCCCCGAACTACCGCCCCAGGGGCGTGATGCCCGTGACGCTCTGGTTTCCCTGCATTCGGAAATCGGCAAGGCAGTCGTCGGCCAAGAAGGCGCACTCACCGGCCTGATCATCGCCCTGGTAGCCGATGGACACGTCTTACTTGAAGGCGTCCCCGGCGTTGCAAAGACGCTCTTGGTTCGAACCCTTGCTCGATGCATCGATTTGACCATGACGCGTGTCCAATTCACCCCTGACCTTATGCCCGCCGATATCACGGGTTCTTTGGTGTGGGACAACGGCAAGAGCGAGTTTGAGTTCCGCCCAGGACCGATCTTCACCAATCTTCTTCTGGCAGATGAAATTAACCGAACTCCCCCCAAGACTCAATCTGCGCTCTTGGAAGCTATGGAAGAGCATCAGGTCAGCGTTGATGGTCATACCCGCCCACTGGCCTCGCCCTTCATGGTGATCGCCACCCAGAACCCTGTCGAATACGAGGGCACCTATCCCCTTCCTGAGGCCCAGCTCGACCGTTTCCTACTCAAGCTTGATTTGCCTCTGCCTTCTC